>JACXTT010000993.1_pt1 | contig 48635 bp, 43 predicted proteins | sample 9270951 | NCBI WGS metagenome assembly JACXTT01 (sample SAMN15532306, study PRJNA645909) | rock metagenome | isolation source: weathered quartz diorite | place: Puerto Rico | collected 2017-06-21 | reverse complement strand
GGCAGACGTGCTGAGGTGTATTGCCGTCTAGTGGTACCAGCGGAAAAACGGCTTGTCGGCTTTGACCTGCTTCTCCATCCCATCGACCGCCGCCGACGTAATTTCCTCGTCGATCGTCTCCATGCGCTTGATCGTTAACGGACCGGTATCCTTCACGGTCTGCCCGCCTTTGCCATCGGCGATGCAATGGAGGACGCCACGAGGGCCGAACTTCCTCTTGAACTCCGGGTCCTTGGGATAATCGGGCAGTTCCGGCTCTTCCTCCGCGTTCAGGTGATAGAGGTTGCCGAAGAACTCGTCGAATCCGTGCACGGTCGGTAAGTACTCGTCACGATCGCCGAGATGGTTCTTGCCGAACTGGCCAGTTGCATAGCCGAGCGGCTTCAGGAGCTCCGCGATCGTCGGGTCCTCCGGCTGGAGTCCGACGGTGGCGCCGGGCATGCCGACTTTGGTCAGGCCCGTGCGGACCGGGTTCTGGCCGGTGATGAAGGCGGCGCGCCCCGCCGTGCAGCTCTGTTGGCCGTACCAGTCGGTGCACGTGCAACCCTCTTCGGCGACGCGATCGATGTTGGGTGTGCGGTAACCCATCATGCCGCGGCTGTTATGGCTGATGTTCCAGAATCCGATGTCGTCGCCCCAGAGGATGAGGATGTTTGGTTTCTTTGTGGCCATGACTACCTTTCAGTTGGATGGTGGCGCCAGGCCGCCTGCCTAAAGATCCTGGTCGTCGCGCCACGCCATGACGGGAGCGGAAAAGCAGCCGGACGCGATCGGCGGATCCGGCCGCAGCATTCACTCCCCGTCGATTGAGAACGAGACCATTTGTGCCGGGGCGCCACCGTGCATCTGATGTGCCCGTCGCAAATGCGTGCGCCTGGTGCGCGAACCGTGCGTTCGTCACGGAAATCCGTGACCGGCTCACCGAACGTTGTCGCGATCTTCCGGTGAACGATCCCGTGTGACGGTTCCGTGATGGAGAATCTGTCGTTTCGGCGGGTGGAGATCGGATTGCAGCCGGCCAGCCTTCGGTGCGACGTCGTAGGTCTACGGAGTGGTGACCATCCTGCTGCCAAAGAAAACGAAGCAGGGCATGAAACGCTGGCTCGAATTCGGGGTGTTCTGCATCGTCTGCGCGGCGTCGCCCGCCCGCGCGCAGACGACAGGACAGGCCTGGGCGAACGTGATCATCAGCTGGCTCCCCACACACCGTCTCGCATACGAGCTTGACGTCGAGCCGAAGGCGCAGCTGATCGTGCACGACGGGCAGCCCAGGTGGGCGGACCTCGACGCGACGCCACAAGTCAGCTACGCCCTGTCGCCGTGGGTGGATGTGCTCGGACAAGTGGATGTCGCGTATCAGGCGCAGACCGACGAGGTGAACAGCATGTCGGTGACGCCTCGAGTCGGCGCCCAGCTGCATCTTCTCTCGCGCCTCCTGGGCCAGCCCGGCGGTCGCGGGGCGCAGAACGAACCACACCCGCGTCGGCGCGCCGATTTTGGCACGCTGTTGCGGCTCGAGCACCTGGACACGTTCTATAGCACCAGCGCGCCGGCGAAGTCGGAATGGCGGTTCCGCGATCGATTCGACGTTGCGTACCCATTGAATCGCGAGAAGGTGACCGACAACCACGCGATCTACGTGACCTCCGACGCCGAGCTCTTCGTGCCGATCGACGAGGACGTGAAAGGCGGCATCGTCAGCGACGTGCGGATTCGAACGGGTTTCGGCTATCGCGAGAGCTTTGGCTGGCGATATGAGGCGCTCTACATCTGGAACGGAGGGCGAACCGCCCACACCGGGGCCATGGCGGCGACCAGCCACGTGATCGACATGCGCATCAAGCGCGTCTTCTGAACGCAGCAGACAGGGGCGCGGATCAGGCGGCGCCGATCCTGACGACTCAGCGGCGACGAAACGTTCTGTTTCCCAGGTAGTTATTGGATTGGTGCGGAAGCGGGGACTCGAACCCCGATGGCCTTGCGGCCACTAGCTCCTGAGGCTAGCGCGTCTGCCAATTCCGCCACTTCCGCAGGCGTCAAAACGCGGTGAAGACGCGAAAAATCGAGTATAACCTCCCGCGTCCGAATTCAGGTAAACTGTCCGGCGCACCAGTCGCTATTGGTTGACGAGACGTAAAGGAGATCTGGAATGCGCAGGACGCTGACCATCATCCTGTCATCGGCAGTCGTCATCGCGGGGCTCGCGATTGCATCGTTGCACGTGTCGGCGCAGGCACCGGCGCAGAAGACCGGCAAGCTCATTCTCCGCGGCGACATGGCGTACTTCTTTGGTCCGGGTAAGCCGAAGAACTGCACGCTGAACAACGTATACAAGCGCGGCGAGCCGGTTGGCTGGCGTATCGAAGCGGTCGATCCGGAGACAGGGCAGCACGCCGAACCCGATACGCAGCTCGTCGTGCACCTGAACTACGCGGGACAGACGAAGGACATCCCGATGCGGTGGCGCGCGACGGCGCAGCAGCCTGAACGCCAATTCTGGGTCGCGAAGTGGATCGTCCCGAACGATGCGCCTACAGGCATCGTTCGTTTCACCGTGACCGCGAAGGACAAAAACGGCCGCACCGGCGAGTTCAAACCGTTCGACGTCGAAGCCTCGCAGCTGACGATCGTTGACGGCACGGCCGCGACCAACTAGGGACCCGATTTCGATGCGCGCCGCGACATTTCTCGGCGCCGCGATCATCGCCGCGCTCACGTCCTCAGCATGTGGGCGCGGCACCCCTCCACAAACTCCAGAATCGCAGGGTACCGCCTCATCGTCTGGTGCGGCGGCGAACGTCTCCGCGTCGGCGCTGAAACGCCTGACCCTCACCTACGACAAAACCCAGACGCCCAAGCCTGTCGTCGGCACGCCGGTCGAAGTCACCGCAGAAGGCCTTCCGCCGAGCAAAGACGTGAACCTCGTGTGGGGGACCGTTGATGGTGGATGGGTCATCGAGGACTACTTCCATTTCCGCGGCAAGAAGTACACGGAAACCGTGCGGACGCTCTCGCAGGCGACGACCGACGCCAGCGGCCACCTGAAAGCGCACTTCACGATTCCCGAAGATTTCGGCGGTGTGCATGAAGTGTTCGTGCGTGACGGCGACACGACGCTGGCGCAGGGAGGCCTCGAAGTGGCGCAGACCTTCGAGATGTCTCCGAAGGAAGGGCCTGTCGGGACGACCATTGAGCTCCGGGTGAAAGGGCTCGGATGGCGGACGATGGAGAGCACGTGGGTGGCGAACTGGGATAACCACCAGGCTGGATACGTATCAGCGGCTGGCTCGCGTGGCAGTGCCGTCGCGCGCTTCCGCGCGAGCGGTCCCGTTGGTGAACACACGCTCAACGTGCTGACGGGTTACATGGGGCAGGGGTACCTCAATCACGAGCAGGCGCCGAACGCCTATCTGCCCGTGCCGCAGTTCTCGTTTCGTGTGACACCCGGGCGAGCCGCGACACCTGCCTTCTACGCCGAGCCATATCAGCCGCAGCCCGTGCCCGCATCGACGGGCGCCAACGGCGTTGCGGCGAAGGTCTCGCCGACGCAGGGACCGGTCAACACGAAGGCATCGCTCGAGGTGACGGGTTTGCCGGCGAACACTCCTGTTGCGCTCGTGTGGGGCAGCTATGAAGGCAGCCGGGTCAGCGGCAACGGCTTTGACCCGGTCGAAGACGAGTTGACGAAGGTCACGACGACGGCCGATGGCCGTATCTCGATGCCGGTCACCATTCCCGAAGATCTCGGTGGACGACACTCGCTTTCCGTTCGCGCCGGCGACAAAACGCTCGCAACGACCTACTTCGTGATCGAAACGAGTATCGTCAGCATGACGCCGATGTCAGGCCCCGTGGGAACGCCGGTGACGATTCATCTCAAAGGCGTCGGCTGGACTGAGTACGACAACATCTACATTGCGACCTACGACAATGCCTATATGGGGTACGCGTGCGGCTTCAACACGCGCGGCGATGTGGTCATTCATTTCACCGCGGCCGGCGCGCCCGGTGTGCACATCATCGACCTGTATCCTGGCATCTACCAGGGAGCGGAGGGCGGGCAGCAACTCTATCGCCTCCCGCAGCTCACCTACGCCGACGATCACCCGGGCAACCGCATTCCCGCGCTGCGCTTCTCGTTCGAAGTGACGTCTTCGCGCACGACCCCGCAGCCGTTTACCGGCAATACCCGGTAACAAAATCGCGACTGTCTCAGGTAGTCTCTACGATGTGAGACATGGCGAAAGCGCGAAAGACGAACCCGCGGAAATTGAAAGCGAGCTTCGATGCCGCGCGCGCCAAAGGAATGCGGGCGCTCAGGAACCACGATTTCGATAGTGTCAACCGAGCCATCGAGCGTGAACGTGAATTGATCGAGCGGCAGAAGGCACTTATTTCCAAGACGCAGTCCAAGCTTACGAAGCCGTGAAACAGCCAGCATCTTGAACGAGTGCGCCGTCCCTCACTGACAACCTGGATCCTGATCGCCATCGTTGTCGGCGGCGCCTTTGGCTATTTCTTTCCGGCCGCCGCGACCGAACTTCGCATCCTCAGCACCATCTTCATCCGCCTGATTCGAACGATCGTCGCGCCGCTGCTGTTTGCGACGCTCGTCGTCGGCATCGCAGGGCACGGAAATCTGAAACAGGTCGGGCGGATGGGCGTCAAGGCGATCGTCTACTTCGAGATCGTGACGACGCTCGCGCTGTTCATCGGGTGGGCGGCGATCAGCATCAGCCGGGCGGGCGTCGGCATCACGCTGCCGCCACCGGCGCCCGGCGAACAGACGGCCGTACCGCCGCCGCAGACATGGCAGGACATCCTGCTGCACGTGTTCCCCGAGAACATCGCGAAGGCGGTCGCCGACGGCGAGGTGCTGCAGGTCGTCGTCTTCAGCGTGATCTTCGGCGCCGCGCTGGCGCTCGTTCCTGATGCCCGCCGCCGGCCGATGCTGACCTTCACCGAAACACTCGCCGAGACGATGTTCCGGTTCACGAATATCGTCATGCTCTTTGCGCCAATCGGGGTCGGCGCGGCGATCGCCTACACCGTCGGACACCTGGGCATCGGCATCCTTGTGAATCTCGCCAAGCTGCTGGTGACGATGTACGTCGCGGTGGCGGTGTTCATCGTTGGAGTGCTGCTGCCCGTGGCGCTCCTTGCGCGCGTGCCGCTGCGCCGCTTCATCGCCGCCGCGGCGGAGCCGACGTCGATCGCCTTTGCGACCGCGAGCTCCGAGGCGGCGCTCCCACGTGCAATGGAAAACATGGAGGCGCTCGGCGTCCCGCGTCACATCGTCGCGTTCGTCATCCCGACGGGCTACTCGTTCAACCTCGACGGATCGACACTGTATCTTTCGCTTGCGGCAATCTTCGTCGCGCAGGCGGCGGGCATTCAGCTCTCGGTCGGACAGCAGTTTCTACTGCTGCTCACGCTGATGTTGACGAGCAAAGGCGTGGCGGGCGTGCCGCGGGCGGCGCTCGTGATTCTCCTCGGCACGGTGAGCAGCTTTGGGCTGCCGGCCGAACCCGTGTTCATCATCCTTGGCATCGACGCGCTGATGGACATGGCGCGTACGGCCACCAACGTGCTCGGCAACTGCCTGGCGACCGTCGTGATTGCGCGATGGGAAGGCGAGCTAATGCCGTGAACTGACCAGACGCTGTCGAAGGTCGGCGGAGATCGATTTCTTGCCATTATTCCAGCCGCTTGGCAATCCAGACCTTCCTGCACTGCAGGCATGCGTACCAGGAGCGCCTGTGGCTGCAGAATTCGAAGCTCGTCACACCACCGTGATTGCAATACGGGCAGTGGGTGTTCGGCCAAACGCGATTGGTACCACCGAGCAACGCCTCCGAACGATCGGACAGGTGCGCGGTTTTCAGGCCCTGTTGCCTCGCACGCACACGCAGCATCTCGCTGCGTGTCCGCAGCAGTCGGCCGATTCTCGCAAACAGCAGATTCGGCGCGAATGGCTTGAGCAGAACGCCGTCGCATCCCGCTGAGAGCGCGTCGGGGACGCGGTCGGCGTTCGCGGTGGTGACGAGCACCGGCGGCGGCAACGTAAGTCTCTTTGCTTCGCGGCAGACCTCCACGCCATCGCCGCCCGGGAGATCGAGCTCGGTGATGACCAGCCCTGGCGCCTGACGGCGCAGGAACTGTCTGGCGACATCCGACGATGTGGTCGTCGCGACGCGGTAGCTGCCGCGGAGAACTGCTGCGTACCCGGCGGCATCGGCTGAGGCGTCGACGAGGAGAAGGTCCGTCAATTGAGTCGCTGAAACCGGTGATGGTGAGATTGAAGTGACCAGACTTGCCCCCCCGGGGTATTGCCGTCACAAATGCAAGAAACGTGAGTATATCCGATTGCTCTTTCAGCGCCTCTTGCTCGGCCTGGAGCTCCGGCAGGTTAGCGGGCAGCGGCTGAGTAGTCATGACGCAGCGCCAGGCAATCGGCCAACCGTGCGCGCTGCCACTGCGTGAACCGAAGGGGGAGTGCGCGTCTCATCAGCCGAAGCAGCGCGACGGTGCGCATGAACCGCCGTTCGCGGCGGCGGTTCCACGCAAAGCCGTATTGTAGGCGCACGTGATCAGGCAGCAGGCCCGCTGCGACGACCGACACGCAAGGCGCTGCGAGCCAACGCGAGAGCCGGCAACCGCCCGGCGAGACCAGCGCGGCCGCGAGCATGCGTGCGTGTTGCCCTACTGCGATCTCGCCTGACCTGTAGCGTCTGTCGAGGTAGGTCTGCACTGCGGCCCAAGACCGCGGAACCTCCTGTGATGATGCGCCGAGCGCAATTGCGACCTCGGCGGCATCGTCGCAGTACCGATCGCGTTCGACCGCTGTCAGCGGCTCGACAAGCTGCTCGTACACCAGGACCATCGACTCGATCAACGTGGCGTGCACCCACGTCAGGAGCGTCGGGTCCTCTGCGGAATATCGCGTACCCTCAGGAAAGCATCCGCAGGACCCTGTCAGCGTGCCGTTGACGCGGCGATGGATTGCCCGAATCAGGTCCAATGCGGCGACGCGTTCCGACTCGGTGCCATACGTCAGCGAAAGCATCGCCTGCACGGTCTGACGGAGACGGGTAAATGCGGCCGCGCTGCTGCCGCGAAAAGTGCTGTGCTCCGCAACACCCGCTGCAATCAACGGATGCGCGAACTGGAGGAGCATCGCACGCAACCATGCAACCAGCGACAGACGTTCGGCATTGATACGACGCGACACCTCTGACGCCGGGCGCATCGGCGTCAATGATGGGTCGGCGCCGCGCGGGTGCCGAGCTCCTGCATCAGGATAATCACGCCTTTGCCCTGGCCGCCTGAGCCGATGCTCACGCATTGGACGTGCAGGCGAATCTGGCGCCCACGCCGGTTCATGGCGTCGATTTGCGCGTCCACGCGCTGATCGCCGTGCCGCATCAGCGCCGCGATCGGCTGTTTGAGCTGCTCGACCGGCAAGCCGATGTCCAGCCCGAAGAAGTGCTTGCCGTTCACTTCGTCGGCTCGCAGGCCCCACAGGTCCGCCGCGACGTCGTTCCACAGCTCCACCTGCAACTGCTCATCAAGGACGATGACCGCGAGGGGAACACTGCGCAGGATGCCGCCCAGGAACACGTTGCTGCGCGATAGATCGGTACCGCGCCGTCGCAGCTCCTCGTTCACGGCCTCGAGCTCCTCGTTGGTGGACTGGAGCTCCTCGTTCATTGTTTCGAGTTCCTCATTGGTCGATTGCAGTTCCTCATTGGTCGTCTCGAGTTCTTCGACCGTTGATTGCAGTTCTTCGTTCGTCGTTTCGAGCTCCTCGTTGGTGGACTGGAGTTCTTCGTACGCCGTCTCGAGCTCCTGCCGAGATCGCTGCAACTCGTCCTGCAGTTCGTGCTGGCGGGTCACGTCGGTGAAGATGACCTTCGATCCGAGCGGCACGTCCGAGGCGTCGACAATCGGGGTCACCTGGACGTTGAAATATCGGGGCTCGCCGCCAGGCGTGGGCCACGACACCTCTCGAAGGTGCACGACCAGGTGGCGGTCGTGCGCCTGATCGATGCACGACCGCAGTTCTACCGGCCGATAGGAAACCTCGAGGTCCTGTAGCGGGCGGCCCAGGTCGCGCGCGTTGAGGCCGAACAGCTCCCGAGCGCGCGCGTTTGCGAGTAGCAGGTGGCTTTTGACGTCGACCACGAACTGCGCTGTGGGGTCCTGATCGAATGAGATTTCTCGAAGGCGAGCGGGCGGACCCGGCAGTAGCATCCGTTCCTCACGTTCAGGGTAGCCGCTCAGGAGGCGCTCCGCTCCGTTGTCCACGCGCGTCTTCATGAATACTCGCTGCTTCAGGTCTACGGGCGCGAACGCTCCGACGAAGTTCAGCAGCATTTCGGCCTTGCCCAGCACGAGAAACCCGCCTTCGCGCAAGGCGAAATGAAACCGGTGCACGATCTTCGCCTGCGCCTCGTGGTTGAAGTACATGAGCGTGTTGCGGCAGAGCAACAGATCGACGCGCGAGATCGGCGCATCGTCGAGTAAATCGTGCCTGCCGAAAATCACGCTGCGGCGGAGATCCTTCTTGAAGACCCACCGATCGTTCTGATGATCGAAGTACTTCGAGCGCAGATCCTTGGGCACATCCTCGATTTGCCGGTCGACGTAGACCGCCTGTCGCGCCGTGGCGAGCGCTTCTTCGTCGACGTCGGTGGCGTAAATTTTCACGCGCTCGCGGAACGGTTCCGCTCCCAGGGCTTCCGCGAACAGCATCGCCACCGAGTAGCACTCCTCGCCCGACGCGGAGCCCGCGCTCCAGATGCGGATGTCACCACTGGTCGAGGCGGCGATCACCTTCGGTACGATCGTGGTGCGCACGTAATCGAACGTTTCAGCATCGCGGAAAAAGGACGTCACGTTGATCAGGATCGAGTTGAAGAGATGCGTGAATTCGTCTTGATGAACTTCGAGATAGTCGCAATAGGAGGTGTACGAGTCGACGCCGACGGCGGTGAGCCGCTTCTCGATGCGTCGCGACAACGTTGAGCGCTTGTATGACGTGAAATCGAACCCGCGCGTGTTCTTGAGGTGCGTGAGGAGCTGTTCGAGCTCGACCGCCGATTTCCCGTCTTTCATTGATCGGAACCGCTTAGACTAGCACAGGGATCGGTACCTTCTCGCGGCCACGTCCCGCTTCTTGCAGCAGGAGACTTGTGGCGAATTTCGACATCGTCGTCATCGGCGCCTCGGCCGGTGGAGTCGGCTCGCTCAAGCGCGTCGTCGAGCACATTCAGCCTGACTTTCCAGCGGCGATCCTCATCGCGTTGCATCTGCCGGACGGCATCCGCAGCATGTTGCCCCAGATTCTCGAGCGTGCCGGCAATCTTCCGACTGGCCATGCCAGGGACGGTGACCGCATCGAGCCGGGCCGGATTTATATTGCGCCTGCGGGATTTCACCTCACTGTAGCGCGAAGCCGTATGGCGGTGACGCGCGGTGCCCGCGAGCACGGCCACCGGCCCGCCATCGACCCGCTGTTCCGCAGCGCTGCGGTCGCGTACGGGCGCCGCGCTGTCGGCGTGATTCTCAGCGGATCGCTTCACGACGGAACCGTAGGTCTCCGCGAGATCAAGCGGGCAGGCGGACTGGCGATCAGGACCCGAACGATACCGAGTGGCCGTCGATGCCATTGAGCGCGCTGCAGCACGTGGATGTCGACCACACCGTCCCCGCCTCGCAAATAGGAACGCTATTGCAGCAACTCGTGATGATCGCGCCGAGGAGCGCGGCTACCATGCCAGATCGGGACGAGAACAGAGTGAAAGACGAACTCCGCGAGCTCACGATGCACGAGGATGAGCGCGATCATCCCGGGGAGCCATCGCCATATTCCTGTCCCGAATGCGGCGGCGTCCTGTGGGAACTCAGAGACGGGGAGCTGATTCGATTCCGTTGCCGCGTCGGCCATGCGTACACCAACGAGACACTCACAACCGAGCAGGCACTCACCGTCGAACACGCGCTGGGGAGCGCGCTGCGGGCGCTCGAAGAGCACGCCGCTGTCCGCCGGCGAATGGCGGAACGAGCCACGCTCACGGGAAAGACGATAACGGCCGAGCGATACCAGCAGCGTGCACGCGAGCTCGACGCACAGGCGGAGCAGGTTCGAAATCTGGTACTGACGGGTGTCGGCGCGGCGGAGGAGGAATCCCCATCCGAGGAGCCCACTCCAGAAGAGCCCTAACGCGTCGTCAGCCACGTACCGAGCGAATCGGCCGGTTGTGACTTGACGGCGGTGTGGCGCCCGCAAACCTCGCGCAGATGATGCTGGTTGCGCGGGTCGGCGAAGTGGGCGGCCGAATACCCGCACAGCAGCGTGAAGCCGCATTTCCCCTGGAGGTGATTCCAGTAGTCTTCGAGCGCGTACGCCTGCTCGAAGTTCCCTTCTTCGGCGAACAGCTCGACGATTTCTCCGTACATGCGCAGCCCGCCTGGAACCGCTGACAGCTCTGTCAGCATTCCACCGAGCGTCTCTTCCATGCGCACGGCGTCGAGCACGCCGCGACGCATCATGCGAGCGCGGATCTTCCGCGCGTCTATCACCGTCAGATTCTCGGAGCCATCCGCAACGGCCAGGCCGCGCCGTTCGAGGTACGCGCGGATCAATTGCCAATGCGAGGCGCGGGCGATGACGAGCAGGTGCTGTCCGGCAGCGCGTCCCTCGATCAAGTAGTGCGAGACGGCATCGGCAAGCGAGCGCGGTGCATCGAACAGCTGCACAAGATGCGCGTGGAGTTGTCGTGAGGACGACGGGTCGGTCCGAGCGACTGCTTTGGTACCCATTGGATCTCGAGTCGGTTCTGGTGATGCCCCCGACTCACCTCAGCGCGGCCAGTGTGCGTCGAGCATCGTTCTACTCCGACTCACACGGGGCACGCGCATGCATGGAGCATAAGACGGCACAAAACGCTCAGGCAAGCTGAGCCATCGCGTACGCGGCCGGTATAATGACGGCCCGTGCGTCACGACTGGACCTTCGGCGAAATCGAGCAGATTTATAGCCTGCCCTTCATCGACCTCGTCTTCCAGGCACAGCTTGTCCACCGCAAGCACCACGCGCCGAACGAGGTTCAGGGGTCGGTCCTCCTGAACATCAAGAGCGGCGGCTGTCCGGAGGATTGCGCGTACTGTCCGCAGTCTGCGCACTACAAGACGGGCGTCGCGCGCACCGAGCTGGTGAACGTCGATGACGCGCTGCGTGCGGCGAGCGCTGCGCGCGAGCAGGGCGCCACGCGCTTCTGCATGGGCGCCGCATGGAGGGACGTGCCGCATGGTCCGCAGTTCGAGCGCGTGCTCGAGATGGTGCGCGGCGTTCGTGCACTCGGCATGGAGGCCTGCTGCACGCTCGGCATGCTCGACCAGCAGCAGGCCGACGCGCTTGCCGACGCGGGACTGACCGCCTACAACCACAACCTTGACACCTCGCCCGAGTTCTACGGACAGATCATCACGACGCGCACCTACGACGATCGGCTCGCGACGCTGCGGCGCATCCGCGCCGCTGGTATCACCGTGTGCTGCGGCGGCATTATCGGGATGGGTGAGAGCCGCGATGCTCGCATTGGATTGCTCCAGCAGCTCGCCACGCTGAATCCGCACCCCGAGAGCGTTCCTATCAATATGCTCGTCGCGGTGGACGGTACGCCGCTGGCGTCGTGTCCCCGGGAGGACCCGCTCGACGTCGTGCGGATGATTGCGACCGCCCGTATCCTGATGCCGAAGTCGTACGTGCGCCTGAGCGCCGGGCGGCTGTCGCTCTCCGACGAAGCGCAGGCGCTCTGCTTTCTGGCGGGGGCCAACTCCGTGTTTCTGGGTGATCGGCTGTTGACGACGCCAAATCCGACGGCGGATGTCGATCGATCGCTGTTTGAACGTCTTGGACTCAGACTGCAGGCTCGCGTCGATGCGATCGGCGACGCGGATCGTCCGCCGTCCACCGTCGCCGCCCTCGGATCCTGACGTGGAGGAGGAGCATCCAGAATCTTCGCGGCCGCTCCGGCGTCGCGTAGATGCGCGGATGCGATCGCTCGAGGAGAAAGGGCTGCGGCGCACGCTGCGCCCGCCGACGGGCATCGACCTGTCCTCGAACGATTACCTTGGGCTCGCGCATCATCCGCGTGTCAAGGCGGCGATGGCTGCCGCCATCGAACGCGAGGGCGCCGGCAGTACGGGCTCGCGTCTGCTGCGCGGCGAACGCGACAGCTTCGCGGCGCTCGAACGCCGGTTTGCGCAGTTCAAGGGGACGGAGCGCGCCCTCTATTTTTCAAGCGGCTACCTCGCCAACATCGCCGTGATGACGACGTTCGCGGAAGCGGGCGACGTGATCATTTCAGACGCACACAACCATGCGAGCCTGATCGACGGGATGCGATTGTCATCGGCGCGGCGGCACATCATCCCGCATAACGACGTTGACGCCGTGCGGCGCGCGCTGATTGAGGCGGGTAGGGCGGGTGAGGCGGGTAGGCCGGGTCCTTTCGGACCCGGCGGAGAGTGCTTTGTCGTCGTCGAATCGCTCTTCAGCATGGACGGCGACGAAGCGCCGCTCGGCGATTACGCGGAACTCTGCGCGCAGCGTGGAGCGCATTTGATCGTTGACGAAGCGCATGCCGTCGGTATCTACGGCTCGCGCGGAAGCGGCCTCATCGACGAGCACGGAGTGGCGGAACAGGTTTTTCTCTCGATTAGTACCGCCGGGAAGGCGCTGGGCGTTGCGGGTGGGTTCGTGGCGGGCCCGGCGTGGGCGATTGAGTATCTGATTCAACGCGCGCGTCCGTTCATCTTCTCGACGGCGGCGCCCCCCGCGCTCGCCTCGGCGATTTACGCCAGTCTGACGCTCGTCGAGCAGGAGCCGGAACGCCGCGAGCGCGTCCGTGAACTGGCAGCCATCCTGCGCACACGCCTGACTGCGGCGGGCGTTCCGATTCGGCCCGGCACGTCGCACATCGTGCCGGTGCTGATCGGCGACAACGATGCGGCCGTGGCGGTTGCCGAGATGCTGCAGCGCGACGGGTTCGACGTGCGTGCGATCCGTCCGCCGACGGTGCCTGCCGGCACGGCGCGCCTGCGCGTGTCCCTCAATGCGAACTTGAGCGAGGGCGCAATCGAACAGTTCGTTGCGTCGCTCACATCAGCGCTCGCATCGTGCGTCGAGAGGCGGGTCTGAGGGCGGGTCTGAAGACCCGCCCCTACATTGAGGAGAGCTGACTGCGAGGATGCAGGGAATCTTCATTACCGGTACCGATACGAACGTCGGCAAGACCGTCGTCGCGGCGGCCGTGATGCTGCGCTACCGCCGCGAAGCGCCGCTGCGGTACTGGAAGCCGATTCAGACGGGCGTCGAGCAGGATGACGACACGCGCGAGGTCACGAGGCTCTCACGCGCGGGCGACGGCGAGGTGGTGAATTGCGGCGCCCGGCTGCCGGGCCCGCTTTCGCCGCACCTGGCGGCCCGCCGTGCGGGAACACGGATCACGGTGCGATCACTTCTCGACACACTCCATGCCGCGGACCTGAAGGTCCGCGCCGCCCATCCAACCCCTCCAGCCCATCCCGTCCCTCCCGCCCGTTGGATCGTCGAGGGCGCGGGCGGCGCGCTCGTGCCGCTCAACGAGCGTGAGACGATGGCGGATCTGATGCAGGCGCTCGATCTGCCGGTGCTCATCGCCGCGCGTTCGACACTTGGCACCATCAATCACACGTGCATGACGATTGACGTGCTGCGCCGCCGCATGCTCCGCGTGGCAGGGGTGGTCATGGTCGGCGAGCCGAACGACGAGAACCGGCTGGCCATCGAGCGGTACGGCGCCGCCGAAGTGCTCGGGCAGATGCCGCGCTTCGACCCGCTCACGCCGGAGGCGCTCGACGCGTGGGTGCACGCGGAGTTCGATCGCAGCGGCGTCCTGTTTGTCGGTGCGCTTCGATGACCCTTGGCGATCGCGATCGCGCGCATCTATGGCATCCGTATACGCAAATGAAAACGGCGCCGCTGCCGCTGCCGATCGTCAGCGCGAGTGGCGTTTACCTGTACACCGACGATGGTCGGCGCATCCTCGACGGCATCTCGTCATGGTGGGTCAACATTCACGGCCACTCGCACCCGGTGCTCAACGCGGCGCTGGCGGCGCAGGCCGCGCGGCTCGAGCACGTGATGTTTGCCGGCTGCACGCATCCGCCAGCCGTCGATCTCGCCGAGCGGCTGATCGCGCTGCTCCCCTCGGGCATCACGCGAGTGTTCTATTCGGACAACGGCTCGACCGCCGTTGAAGTCGCCGTCAAGCTGGCCATCCAGTACTGGATCAACAGGTCCGAGCCGCAGCGCCGCACGATTGTCGCGCTCCATCATGCGTACCACGGCGACACCGTCGGCGCGATGTCGGTGAGCGAGGACTCCGTCTTCACGCGCGCGTTCACGCCGCTGCTGTTTCGGGTTGAGCGCGCGCACGCGCCGTACTGCTACCGCTGTCCGCTGGGCCTCGAGCGTCGATCGTGCCGTATCGACTGCCTGGCGGATCTGGAACAGACGCTCGCACGTCTTGCCGCTGCGGCCGCAGCCGTGATTGTCGAACCGATGCTGCAGGGCGCAGGCGGCATGATCGTCTGGCCGCGGGAGTTTCTTGCCGGCGTCCGTCGCCTGTGCGATCGCTTCGGCGTGCTGCTCATTGCCGACGAGGTGCTGACCGGATTCGGACGCACGGGCCGTATGTTCGCTTGTGAGCACGCGGAGGTGACGCCCGATATCGTGTGTCTGTCGAAAGCGCTCACGGCAGGTTATCTGCCGCTAAGTGCGACGTGTACGACCGAAGCGGTCTACGAGGCGTTTCTCAGCGACGATCGATCGCGCACGTTCTTCCACGGGCATTCCTTTACCGCCAACCCGCTCGCGTGCGCGTGCGCGCTCGCCAGCCTCGATCTGTTCGAGCAGGACGATACGCTCGCCCGCGTGAGACGGCTGGAGGCGCAGCTTCAGTCAGGTCTCGAGCCGCTTCGAAACCTGCCTCTGGTCGGCGATGTCCGCATCATCGGCGGGGTGGCGGCGATCGAGCTTGGGAACGCGGACCTCAACGGTCCGCGCCGCACTGACCTCAACGGTCCGCGAGGCGGCTATCTCGACGAGCTCGGTCCTCGGCTCGCAGCCGCGTTCCTCGATCGCGGGCTGCTGCTGCGCCCGCTCGGCAACGTCCTCTACTTCATGCCGCCGTATGTGATTACGGAGGAAGAGACTGGCTGGGCAATCAATCAGATCGGAGAAGTGCTCGAGCGGGAGAGCGTCGCTCACTCGTAGCGCGAATCGTGAAGATTCGCGCTACGCGTGATTGGTAAGCGGTGTCCGGGAGGGTCTGTAGGGGCGGGTCTCAAGACCCGCCCCTACATGGGTGAAAAGCAATGGTCAGAACGTAAGCTGCGCGCTGAACTTGATCAGGCGTCCGCCCATGATCTGGATCGGGTTCCGCCACTGGTTCGTCGCGCCAGGCCGATACGTGGCCTGCTCGTTCTGGGCGGTGCTCGCGTTGAGAATGTTGTAGATATCGAAATTCCCCTGGAGCTTGCGGTTCCCGGTGAGCGGGAAGTGTCGCGTCAGACGAAGATCCACCTGCTGGATCCGATCTCCATACAGAGAGAACGGCGGGGTCAGGTCTGAGGTGTACGTCTGGTTGCACGTGGCCGCGGTCTGGCTGGGGCACGACGCAAGGTGCCGGCCCAACGATGGGAAGATTTCCGCGTCGGTAGCGACGTAGCTGGCTCTGATCGGGACCCCCGGAATGTTCTGATAGATCGAGCTGGCCTGGAAATCCCACGGCAGGGCATAGACGATGTTGAACTTGACCTGCGTGGAAGAGGACCAGGGTCGGCTGACACGACAGAACCCGGGTCGCATATCCACTACCCCCAGCGCGAGGGCTGCTCCCGCGGGCGTTCCGGCAGTGGCGGTCGATGGTGAATCGATCTTGAGGCCACAGTTGTCGGTCACCGTGCGTCCAGTGGCCACGCCTCCCTGGAACTGTGCCTTCCCGAACCGCGCGACGCTGGTGATGTCGATGCCGTCGAAGACCTCGCTCATCTTCCCGTAATGGTCGGCCTGCGTGCGCAGGTAGTCGAACTGGCCGAACTTCGCTGGCTTGACGTCGTAGTTCCCGCAGATCTGCTTGCCGCTCACGCTGCCCAGCCGCGAATCCGTTGGTGCGGTGATGCAGAACGGATCGAAATCCGCCGGCGTCACGAGTTGATTGTCCAGCGCCTGGAAGCCGCCGTACCACGTCCGGAAATAGGCAACCGTGAGGCCGACGTTCGCCCGCAACTGCTGCTGGACCGAGACATTGGCTTGCCAGTTGTAGTTCTCCAGGTTGTAGCCTTTGAGCGCGTCGTCTGCAAAGCGCGTATTGCCACCGACGACCTGACCGAACGTGCGGTCACCCCACGCGCCGCACTCGCCGTTGGCCAGCGGGTTTCTGAGATCGCAGTCGGGAAGGAAATTGCCCGAGCGTGGATCACCAGCACCGTAGAACGTGTCGTTCCAGGCAATCGTCGTGCTCGTGGGTTGGTTGGAAACCGGGAGGTTCACGGCAACGCCCGTGTTGCGCGCCGGATACCGGCCCAGCGCCCACTTGATTGCCGTCTTGCCGTCGCCGAACAGGTCGAAGGCGGTCCCGACACGCGGACTCAGGTTTTCCCAGCGTGGCGAGTGCTTGACTTCCGGGAAATCGCGCGCGGGCACGTACACACCCGCGCCCAGGTGCGATGCCGGGATCGTCATGTCATACACGCCGTACCGGAGGCCCAGGTTCAGCGTCAACCTCTTCATCGTCCACTGGTCCTGCACGTAGACGTCGCTCTCTATTCCCTCCTGATACGGCCCGTATGGCCCCGTGTAGATCGACACGGACACCGGCAACTGGTTCCGGAACGTGTACGAGATGGCCTGATTGACGAGGAAGGGGTCGTCGTATTGTTTCTCGCCCTGGCTGTACTGGTTCGTGTCCAGACCCGCTTTGAGGTTGTGCGTGCCGGTAATGTAGGACACCGCGACCCGTTCGTGCTGACGCAAGTCGTTGAGCCGTTGATAGAGCGTGCTCCGCGCGCCGTATCTGAGGTTCAGCCCCGTATCGGTGACCGAAATGGCGTCGCGTCCCACACCCGGTATCCGCCTCTGCTCGCGGTTATACCGGCTCTTCGAGTAGTCGGCCTCGATCAGGAGCCGATCGGTCAGCGGAGCCTGGTAGTGGGCCGTCCCCAAGTACTGCGGAACGTAACGGTGCTCGGCGACAGCTTCTGGCGCGAAGATCGGACTGACCTGCTCCAGCAGCGCAAACGTGCATTGGCAGGACGGATGGTCGGTGAAACTGGCCACGAATTTCTGCTTTGCCGTGGCCTGCCACGTGAGGCGAAGCGAGGCGTCCTTGGAGAAGTCGTGGTTGTAGGCCGGCCGGCTGAGGTCCGGCTCGTAGAACACGGTCCCCTGGCGCTTGTTGTAGTAGTTCCCTGCCTGATACAGCGATCGGTCCTCGTACCGCGCTGCGCTGAAGAACCACAACTTGTTCTGCCGGATTGGGCCGCCTATGCCTCCTCCGATGTCGTAGTACCTCCTGACGGCCCCCGCGCTCGCAACGCCATGCGTGCGGAGGAAGTCGTTGATGTTGTCGGACTGCAGCTTGGGGCCGGTGATCTCGGTACTGATGCTTCCCGAGAATATGTTTCCACCATCCTTCGGGATGATGTTGATCTGAACGCCGCCGGTCGTCGCTTCCGCGGAGCCGGCTGCCGTCTCGACGACGACTTCCTCGAAGGTGTGGGCGTTGTACTGGAAGCCACCGCCGCTGAACACCCTCGAATCCATGCCGCCGAAGTTGTAAGTCATGTCGTCGGCGCGCTGGCCGTGGACGCCGAAGAATGCGCGGTCGCTTCCGACGCCGCCGACATCATGGAGCGTCGACGCATTCGCTCCGCCGTCGGCCCCGACGATGAGCGTGATGAACTGCGCGGGGCGTCTGCTGGTCGGGATCGCATCGAGGATCTCGCGCGAGAGCGTCTGCTGTTGCTCGACGTTCTGCGTGTCGACTACCGGGGCCTCTCCGGTAACCGTGATCGTCTCTTCGAGCGAACCGACTTTCAGATCGGCATTCACGTTCGCCGTGAAGCCGGTGGTGAGTGAAATACCTTCTCGCTTGACCGTGCTGAAACCTGGCAAGGCGAAGGTAACGGTGTATGTGCCAGGGCGCAGATCGACGATCCTGTAAAGACCCTGACTGTCGGTGACGACGGAACGGACTTTCTCGATGAGCGCGGGGCTGGCGGCTTCGACGGTGACACCGGGCATGACGGCGCCGGATGTATCCCGGACGACGCCTGCGATATTCCCGGAGTCAGCCTGAGCCCACGCGGTCGCGGGGAGCAGCATGCATCCCACGAGCAGGAGCCATGCGGATCTGACCATCGTTCCTCCTTATTCAACCGTGCACCCGGAGTGAACGCCACGACGCAGTAGGTGGCCAATAAGACACTCCCTCTATGTATTAGTCAAGGGGAATCACGGCGCCCAGCGGCTCTTACGGATTGCGGAAGCGATCTGCCATACGAGGCGCTCCGTTCGCCCAGGACGCAACGCTGACGGGAACTGTGCTCGGCGCGATCGAGCTCATAGATCAGAGTGTCAAAATCTTGGATTCGATCGACGCCCGTAGGCTCGTAGGGGCCGACCATAAGGTCGGCCCCTACGGGCGTTGGATTACAAGGTGAGATTCGCGCTGAACTTAACGAGGCGGCCGCCCATGATCTGGATCACGTTCCGCCACGCGTTGTTCACTGTCTGGTAACGCGTGTTCTCGTTGAGGACCGTGCTGTTGTTGAAAATGTTATAGACGTCGAAATTCCCCTGCACCCTCGCCCTCCCCATCGGGAAGATCCGGCTGAAACGAAGGTCCAACTGCTCGATCCGGTCGCCGAAGATCGAGTTGGGGGGAATCAGAGCGACCGTGACGTTCTGGTTACATGTCGCCGCGGTCTGGCTGGGGCACGACGCAAGGTGCCGGCCCAGAGACGATCTGATTTCAGCATCGCCAGCAACGTAGGTCGCGGTGATCGGGTATCCGGGCTTGTCCTGAAAGATCGCGCTGGTCTGGATCTCCCACGGGAGCGGATAGACGACATTGAAGCCAAACCCCAAGCCGCCAGACCAAGGTGAGGCAATGTGGCAGAACTCTCGGGTCTTTGGCGTCACGATATTCGTTGACGATCCTCCAAGGGCCGGCAGCGTCGGCGCCGCGGCACCTTGGACGAGCATCGTCTGCACCTGCGGCAGATTGTTGAAATCGCAGGTATCGTTCACCGCTCGCCCCAGGCTGACGCCCCCCTGGAATCTTCCGGTCTGCGCGAAGCGTCCAGTCACGGTGACATCGACGCCTTGGAAGACCTCGGTCTGCTTCCCATAGTGCGAGGCCTGGGTGATCAGGTTGTTGATCCGTCCGAAAAGCGCCGGCGTGACGTCATAGAGGCCGCAGATCTGTCGGCCGCTGGACGGCAGCCGACTATCTGTCGGCGAGGTGATGCAATACGGATCGAAATTCCCGGCGGCGGCGACGGCTTGATTCTCCGTTGCCAGGAAGCCGCCATACCACGTGCGATAGTAACTGACATTGATGCCCATCCCGTCGCGCAGTTCGTGCTGGATCGAGACCGAGCCCTGCCAGTTGTGGTTCTGATCGTTGAACCCTTCCCGCGCGTCGTCCGCCCGGCGCGTGTTGGGGGTTCTGATCTGACCGAAGGTGAGATCGTCCCACTGCCCACACTCGCCGTTGGCCAGCGGATCTCTTAGATTGCAGTCGGGGATGTAATTCAGGTTGCTGTCGGACCATGTCCGGCTCGTGCTCGTGGCCACCTGCTGAGTCGAAGGGATGTCGACGGCAACACCGACGTTGCGGATCGGATATTGGCCTAGTGACACCTTGAGGGCTGTCCTGCCGTTGCCAAACAGATCGTACGCGGCGCCCAGCCGCGGACTGAGATTCTGCCAGTGCGGCGAGTGTCTCAGCTCCGGGAAATCACGCTGCGGCATGTAGGGACCAGCCGGCAGGTGTTGCGCAGGGATAAACGCATCATAGACGCCGTACCGCAACCCAAGGTTCAGCGTCAGCTTCCGGACTGTCCACTGATCCTGAGCGTAGACGTCATTCTCTGTTGCGGTGTTGTATGGCCCGTTTGGTGTGTTGTAGATCGTCACCTGATTCGGCACCCGGTCTCGGAACCGGTACGAGATGGCCTGATTAACCAGGTTGACGTCGGTATAGCTCTTTCTTCCCTGACTGAACTGGTTCAGATCGACCCCGACTTTGAGGTTGTGCGTCCCGGTGATGTAGGACGCGCCTAAACGTTCGTGGTACCGCGCGTCATTTAGCACCTGGTAGCCTGTGCGCCGGGAGCCGTACTCGAGGTTGAGCCCCTGATCGGTGACCGAAATAGCATCGTACGCCGTGCCCGGTATTCTCTTCTGGTTGCGCCAATACTGGCTCCTGGATGCGTCCACTTCGATCAGGATCCGATTCGTGACCGGGTAGGTGTAGTCGAGCACTGACAGGTTCTGCGGGTTGTAATGGTGCTCGGCGACAGCCTCGGGAGCACGAACGGGACTTACCTGCTCCAGAATGGCGAACATGCACTGGCAGGCGGGATGCTGCGTGTAGGCGAGCACGATCTTGTGCTTCGCTGCGGCCTGCCACGTGAACCGCATGCCGGCGTCCCTGGAGTAGTCACGGTTGAAACCCTGCCGGGTCAGGTCGGGCTCGAAGAAGAGCGTGCCCTGTTGTTTGTTGAAGTAATTACCAACCTGGTAGATGGACCTGTCCTCCGCCTTGGCGGAGCCGAAGAACCAGAGCTTGTCCCGCTTGATCGGGCCGCCCAGACCTCCTCCGACGTCGTAGTAGCTTCTGACTGAGGGCGCTGCGTTCAGACCACGAGCGCGCAGTTCGTCGTTGACGTTGTCACTCGACAGCCGAGGACCCGTGAACTCGGCGCTTACGCTGCCCGAGAACCTGTTTCCGCCGTCCTTCGGGATGATGTTGATCTGGACGCCGCCGGTCGTCGCCTCAGCCGACCCAGCGCCCGTCTCGACGACGACTTCCGCGTAGGTGTGGGAGTTGTACTGGAAGCCGCCGCCGCTGAACACTCGATTGTCCATACCGCCGAAATTGAAGGTCATGTCGTCCGCGCGCTGGCCGTGGACCCCGAAAAACCCGCGGTCCGTCCCAACGCCGCCGACATCGTGGAAGGTCGTTGCATTTGCGGTTGCAGCTGGGATGAGCGTGACAAACTGGGATGGACGTTGCGCGACAGGGAGCGCATCCAGGGTGTCGCGCCGGATCGTAGTCTGCTGTTGGACGTTTTGAATGTCCACCACCGGAGCCTCCCCTGTGACCGTGACCGTCTCCTCGAGCGTACCAACTTTCATCTCGGCATTCACGGTGGCGGTGAACCCCGTCGTCAATGCGACACCCTCTCGCTTGAACGTGTTGAAGCCGACCAGCGTGAAGGTGACCGTGTACACGCCGGGCCGGAGGCCGACAATCCGGTACAGACCCTGGTTGTCGGTGATGACGGAACGGACTTTCTCGATGAGCGCTGGGCTGGATGCTTCTACCGTGACGCCCGGCATCACGGCGCCGGATGGGTCCCTGACCACTCCGGCGATGTTGCCGGTCTCCGCCTGTCCCCACGCGGTGGCCGGTGTCAGTAGAGCAAACCCCGCCAACAGGAGCCGCGCGAATCTGGCGTTCATTCGTTCCCCTCCTTGTTCAAGGTGACCCACGGAGTTGAACGCAGGGCGCCACTACACACCCCTACTGTGTATAAGTCAAGTCGAATCTCAGTGACGCTGAAGGAGTCATCGGCTCGGGCGTTCCTTTCGCGATCCGCGCCATCGCCGTGTTCAACGGCATTCAGGAAGGTCCGTACGGACGGCGGCCAAGCGGCGTATATTTCTACGGGCCCGGGCTGCGTTTCAGCACGTCGGTTGGCAGGGATTCGCGGCCCGCAGAGAGTGTCGCACCGGCCGCGCGCGTTGCAGATCGGGTTCAGAGTTCAGTTCTAAACGCGGGAAGAAAGAGATGAGGAGTTCCATGCGCACGATCGCCGTTGCCGTCGTCTCTGTGCTGGTGCTGATGACGGGATACGCCCACGCACAGTACGTCGGCATTCCAAAAACGTTTCAGCCGAGCCTTGACGCGGCCAAGAGCCGAAGGACGTTGAAAAACCCGCCACTGACCGCTGCGCCGAGCGTGAAGGACACGCTCTACCGAATCGGCGATGGGATCGGCATGCTCCGGGACACCGACGAGCGCGACACGATCCTGACGATGGATTTCAAGGGGACCGGGACGCTGACTGTCGCCGGCCAGCCGTGCACGCTGGCGAACTTCCGCGGCCAGCTTCGCTACAGCATTCCCGCGATGCGTATCGACTTTGCCTGCGCACAGGCAGACGGCAAACCCGGCGCGCGCGTCGTGCAGGTGATTGCCAACGCGATGGCGTGGGATGAGACGACGCCCGGCGGGGCTGCGACGCCGAAGCCGGACGCGGTGAACGATCGCCTCATGAGACTGTGGGCGCTGCCGTACTCCGTCTACAAAGCCGCAGCCATCGCCGGTGACAAAGCCAGGACCACGCTCGTGGGCGGAGTGCTGTATCTGTCGTATCCACTGCCGGCGCCACTGAACGGGACTGCGCGTGTTGCCCTGAACACGACCGATGCCATCGAGCTCACGATGGATAGCGGCGAAAAATATCAACTGAGTTACTGGATCGATCGCGTCGAGCTGCGCGTGGGCAACGTTGTCGAAGAGCTCACCTATTCGGATTACCAGGAGCTCAACGAACCTGACTATCGCAGCGACGTGCTGTTCCCGCGACGCATCGTCGAGAGGCGCAACGGCATGACCGTCGCCGATATCACGATGCAGCGCACCAATACCTACAATCCGTACGTGGTGATGCCGGTGCCGGCCAACGTCAAGGCGGCGTATCCCGCATCGGCGGCAACCGCGGTGCCGCCGGCGATTCCGGCCGCGGCGGCTGGAGGACGCGCCGGTGGAGCCGGTCCGGCGGCCGCAGCCGCGAACGTGCAGACGCCGCGCACGGCTGACGGACATCCGGATCTCAATGGACGCTGGGGCGGCGGAGCCGGCGGCGGCATCGGTACAGGGCCTGTCCAGGGGCTCGACAAGGACGGCAAGCGCGTGACGTTCGAGAGCCTCGAGGAAGCCAAGGCGAAGGCGACGAAGATCTTCGCGCGCAACTACGTGGCGCGGCACGGCAATCCGACCTGGTCCGAGCGCGACCAGGGAATGAACGACCGCTACCGCGACAACATGAACCCGCCGCTCTACAAGCCGGAGAACTGGGATCGCGTCCAGTACCTCGACATGCATGGCAACTATCTCGACACGGCGTTTCTCTGTGCGCCGGTAGGACTGCCGCGCATCGGCGCGCCGATTCGCATCATCCAGACGCCGACCGAGGTGGTCCTGCTTTACAACGCCCGCAACACGTGGCGGGTGGTGCCGACCGACGGCCGGCCGCATGGCAAAGAGGACGATCGAGACCAGACCTACCTCGGTGACTCAATCGGCCGTTGGGAGGGCGACACGCTGGTGGTCGAGGCGGTCGGCTTCAACGACGAGACGTGGCTGGCGAATGTCGCGACGGCACCCGGATGGTTCCACACAACCGAGATGCGTGTGGTCGAAAAATTCCGCCGTACCGGCAACACGCTCTCTTACGAGTACACCGTGTATGATCCTGACGTCCTCGCGGAGCCGTGGACCGTCGGGCCGCGGAACATCCAGCTCAACACGAGCAACGGACCTTATAACGAGGACCCGCCATGCATCATGAATCCCCGGCCGATGGTCAGCCGGGAGAGGGGTTGATAAGTACACCCGGACGTAGAGGCGGACCTTAAGGTCCGCCTCTACTGACGCGAGTAGGAGGTTGTTTCGATGCGTAAGTCATTCGTGGCCGTCATCGCCGCGGCGATTATCGGGGTTTCCGTTCCGGTGCTCGCGCATCACGCGAGTCAGGCGGAGTTCGACAAGAACTCGCCCAAGACCATCTCCGGCGTGCTGACGCGCGTCCAGTGGACCAACCCGCACGTGCGCTGGTACATCGACATCAAGAACGCGAAGACCGGCGAGGTCGAGACCTGGATGCTTCAGGGCTCCGGTCCGGGCGCGTACAAGGCGAACGGTATCTCCGCCGCCGGCGTGTTCCCGATCGGCAAGGAATACACCGTGATGATCGCCCCGGCGCGCGATGGCTCAAACGGTGGATACGTGATGACGTGGACGCTGCCGGACGGCACGAAGATGGACTTCTGGCACGACTACGGCGACGGAAGCGGTGAAAGGCCGTAATGTCATTCTTCTGGTGGCGCTGATCGCCAGCGCCACCAGCCTTACCGTCGTGGCGCGTCAGGCCGCCACCGCCGGGACTCCGCAAATGTCCGAGACATTCTTCAAGGACATCCGCGTGCTCAAGGGGATCCCGATAGACGAGTTCATCGACACGATGGGGATGTTCGCGGCCGCAACCTCGAAGGATTGCACCGGCTGCCACTCGCCACAGATTCTCGATGGAAAGGTCGAAGCGTTCGCCATCGAAACGCCCATGATCCAGAAGGCCCGGTTCATGGTGGGGATGATGAACACCATCAATCGCAACTTCTTCGGCAATCAGAAGCGGGTGAGCTGCTTCACGTGCCACTCGAATACGTCGGTGCCGCAGAACGTGCCGAACATGGCGATTCAGTACGGCGACCCGGTGGACAACCCGAATTCGCTGGAGTTCATCGTCGCGTCCGGCAGCAACGTGAACCAGATTGATGGCGTGTTCGCGAAATACGTCGACGCACTCGGCGGCGCGGCGCGAATCAACGCGGTGACGAGCTTCACCGCGACCGGGACATACTCCGGATGGGACACCGGCCTTTCCGAAGTGCCGGTGGACATTTTCGCCAAGGCGCCCGGTCAGTACACGACCGTCGCGCATCGCACCGAGGGTGACAGCGTCTGGGCCTATGACGGCCAGAACGCGTGGGAAGTGAGCATCAACGCAGCGCTCCCCTCGACGATCCCGCTGACGAAGGGAAATCTCGAGGGCGCGAGGCTGGAGGCGATTGTCGCGCTTGCGCCGACCAGGCTGCGGCAGTCCTTCTCGAAATGGGAGATCACGAAGGGACTCATCGACGACAAGCCAGTGCAGATTCTTCGAGGGACCAACGACGGTCAGTTGCCGGTGAATTTCTACTTCGACAGCTCCGGCCTGCTGGTTCGTCTGCAGCGGTGGAACGAGACGCTGGTGGGGCCCGTCGCGACGCAGTACGACTACAGCGACTTCCGCGACGTCGCCGGCGTGAAGCGGCCCTTCAAGGTCGTGAAGACCTCGACGCGCAACCAGGTCACGATGGTCATCAAGGACATCCGGCCGAACGTCGCGATCGACGCGGGGAAGTTCGCAAGACCAACAACAACACGTCTAATTAGGTAGTCATCATGATCACGAGCCTCAGAGACGCAGAGACGCAGAGTCACAAAAGTACAAAACGCTTCTCTGTGTCTCTGAGTCTCTGCGGCTTAGCAGTCGCGACGATTGCGATGCAGGCGCAAACGCGCCCGCCAGCCAAGCCTCTCCCTCAAGGCTCGTACGCGCAGAACGTCGAATATGTTGGTTTCACGAATCTCAACGGCCATCTGCCGTTCAAGATCGACATTCAGCAGGTGAACGGCCGCTGGTACATGTACGCCGGCGCGCAGACCGATCGCGGCTGGAGCATCCTCGACGTCACCGATCCCGCGAACCCGAAAGTCCTCAACTGGATTCCCGGTCCGAAGAACACGCGCAGCGGCGAGCTCGACATCGCCGACGGCAAGCTGATTACCGCGGCCGAGCGGTCGCAGATGGGGGGCGACACCGATCCGAATGCGCCGTGGGATGACGGCATCGTGATCTGGAGCCTCAAGGATCCGGTGCATCCGGCACGCCTCGGCCAGTGGAAGACCGGCGGCCTCGGGACACATCGCAATGCCTATTTCGGCGGCCGCTACGTGCACACGGCCGCTGCCGTCCGGGGCTACTTCGGACAGATCTACGTCATCGTCGATATTTCGGATCCGGCGCACCCGGTGGAAGTATCGCGATGGGGTCTGCCGGAGCTGAAGCTCAAGGATCCGAATGCGCAGAACACGGCCTACCCGCACGGCCATGGACTCCACGGTCCGCCGATCGTCGTCGGCAACACGGCCTATCTGCCATTCGGGACCAAGTTCGTGATGCTCGATATCAGCGACATCAAGCATCCACAGGAAATCAGCGAGCTGACGTTCGACCCGCCGTTCAAGGGACTCTTCGCCGTTCACACGGCGATGCCGTTCCCGACACGGAAGATCGTGGAGACGAACTCAGAAGCGAACTGTGAGGACGGACCGAGTCAGGTCTCGCTCATCGACGTTGCCGATCCGAAGAAGCCGGAAGTCGTGTCGTATTTCCCGCCCCCGGTGCCGCCGCCGGGTGCACCGTATAAGCATTTCTGCGACAAGAGCAACGGCTTCGGCGCGCACAACATCAACATGCTGTTCCACAATCCGTTCGTGGATCACTCCGACAACATCATCTACATGACGTGGGTGAATGCCGGGCTGCACATCTACGACATCGCCGACGCGCGCCAGCCCAAGGAGATTGGCTATTTCGTTCCGCCAGATCCACCGCGCGTCGCGGGCGCTCCGCCGCCGCCCGCGAAGTGGGTCACCGATTCGGCAGACGTGCTCGTTGACACGCGCGGCTACATCTATCTGTCAGATCGCCACGCCGGGATTTACATCCTGAAGTACACCGGTCCGAAACCGGGGCCGGCCATCCCGCTCCATCCGACCGGCGCAACCCACTAACGCGCTTTCGCGGCCTCCTCGGCGGCCTTGCGCGACGACGATTCCGGTGAGGTCTTGCCGTCGGCCACACGGCCGGCGCCGAGGGCAGCGGCCATGAAGCGCTGGTTTCCCTCGTGGCAGCCGTACTCGAAGATCTTGTAACTGTTATTTCTGGTCAGCGGCATCGACACCTTCCACGGTCCCGAATAAACGCCTGGATCTTCAATCGTGACGTCGGACTGGATCGTGTCGGCACCGACGCGTGTCAAACGCTCCACGACGTGGAGCGCCTCACTTTGCGTGATGCCCAGCAGATGTCCGGTTGCCGCGCTGTTGGTAACCGATCCCTTGTCGTTGAAGTTGGTGGTGTCGATGACGAGCGTGTTTCCTTCCCAGTGGCCTCGTGAGTCGCCATCCCAGAGGTGGACGTTGGACGCAAGGTGCGGGCCTCCATTGAGAGGGATGATTCGCGTGTCGTGGAGCATCTCGTACACGAGGCCCACGTATCCCGGGCCCTGGATGATCTGGACGGCGTTGTTAATGGCGTAGGGGAATCCGATGGCGGGCACGCCGCGGGCGATGCATCGCGTCAACGCCGTCATGTATTTGTAGGAGTCAGCGACGTGATCCTGGCGTTCGTTATTCCGCTCCGCAGCGACTGGCAGGATCGGCACGTGGCCATCGGCCGGGAACACGACCATCGAACGCCGCCGCTCGTTGCCGCGTGTTCGAATGGCGCCCTCGCTGTAGAAAATGTTGGCGCCGTCGTCACCGCCGTTTGCCACGCGTTCCGTGCGCTGCGCGGCCACCGTCGCGTCGCTGCTGCCCGCGACCGTCTCGCCGTCGCGCCGGCGCGTCGGGACGCCGGGCGTTTCGAACGGTGTGTTGTCGAAGTACAGCCAGAGGCCCTGAAAATCGGGCTGTCCGTCGGGTGTCGTTCCCTGCGTCCACGTGCTGGCCGCGGCCGCGCCCTTCGATCCGGACTGGGCCTGACCTGCCGCTCCTATCGGCGCGAGGACCGATACGGCGATTGCGACTGCCAACATCCGCTTTGAGATCAGACACCGATTGACCATCAGAGATTCTCCCGGTTCGACCAACGATGGACGGCTCGTATTGTAGTTCCACGAGCGGTTCAGCTGACTCCGAGTCGCGCGGTCCACGTCTTCTGTAAAATCTGCTGCTCAAGATGCATCTCGCCGAGCGCAGGGAATGGATTTTCTTCGCGTCGCTGCCGAAGGCGGATCCAGGACTCGCGACAGCGTGGTGGATCGCGCTGCTCCTTCGCGGCACGCTGCCGGCCGCGTTCGCGATCGCGATGGGCATTCTCGTCGCCGCGGTGCAGAATGGCAATCCACTCTTCGGTCCGCTCGCGCTGACCGGCGCGATCTTCATCCTGCTGCAGGTTGTCAATCCGATTCATCAGGCGATCAGCTCGAACCTCGGCGATCGTACCGCGGCATGGCTCTACGATCGCCTCACCGAGGCGTGCGTCCGCCCGCCCGGCGTCGGACACCTCGAAGATCCGAAGCTGACAAGCGATCTGACCGTCGCACGCGATTTCGATCTTGGCATGACCGGGCCGCCACTCTCGATCTCGATGGACTTCATCGCCAATGGCATGGTCGAAATGATCGCCGGCCTCGCGTCCGCTGTCGTTCTGGCGTTCTACGCCTGGTGGGCACCGATCGTTCTCGCAGGCGGATGGCTCGCGACGCACTGGCTGCTGCGCGAGAGCGCCGTGTGGAAGGATCGCAACACCGAGGAAGTGCGCGCCGCGCAGCGCGACGCCGACTACGCGTACCGCCTCGCCGTCGATCCGCCGGCCAGCAAAGAGCTGCGATTGTTTGGCCTCGCCGGCTGGACGCTGGAGCGGTTCATCGCGCGCCGCACGACGCTGCACGAGCTGCAGTACGCCGCGACACGGCTTCGCGAGAAGCCGGTCATCTGGAGCCTGCTCATTGTCCTCTCGGCGAACATCATCGTCTTCTGGTCACTCGCCAGTGCGGTCGCGAACGGTCGGCTGACACTCGGCGAAGTCGTCGTCTATCTGCAGAGCAGCGTCGGCGTGTCCCTGATCGCGTTCGGCGGATTCAGTTGGGCGCTCGATGGCGCCGCTGCGCCGGTGCAGGCGGTGCTGCGGCTCGAGCCGGCGATGCGGCCGGCCGGCGCGCTGAAGTCGGGCGATCACTCGGCGGCTGGAACACCTGCGCAGTCGATCCGCTTCCGTGCCGTGTCATTCGCCTATCCGGGAGGCGCGGCGGTCCTCGACGATTTCGATCTATCGATCCCTGCCGGCACGTCACTCGCGATTGTCGGACAGAACGGAGCGGGCAAAACGACGATCGCGAAACTCCTGTGCCGGCTGTACGACCCGCAGGGGGGCGCGATCGAGATTGACGGCACCGATCTGCGGGATCTCGATCTGCAGTCGTGGCGCTCGCGGGTGGCAGCCGTCTTCCAGGATTTCATGCGACTCGAGCTTCCGTTGCGCGCCAATGTCGCCCCGGCCGGCGCGCCCGATGCGGTCGTGAGCGCAGCACTGCAGTCGGCGGGTGCCGCGAATCTGGCGTCGCTCGAAACGGTGCTCGCGCGCGGATACGACGGCGGCACGGACCTCTCGGGCGGACAGTGGCAACGCGTCGCCCTGGCGCGCGCCCTTGCCGCCGTGATGCGTGGCGCAGGGGTCGTCGTGCTCGACGAGCCGACCGCGCAACTCGACGTGCGCGGCGAAGCGGAGATCTTCGATCGACTGCTCGCCGCCACACGGCAGTGCACGACGATCCTGATCTCGCATCGCTTCTCCACCGTCCGCCACGCCGATCGCATCTGCGTCCTCGAGCACGGCCGCGTCCTCGAACTCGGGACGCACGACGAGCTGATCGCGCTCAACGGACGCTACCGCACGATGTTCGACCTGCAGGCGCAGCGGTTCAATCTGGCCGAGGACGAGGAGGGCACCACGTATGACGTCCTCTCGTGAGCCGCGCGACCAGATCGAGCCGCTTCCGCCGACGCTGTCGTCCATGTGGCGGCTGTGCATGCTCGGATATCGCCACGAGCCGAGGATGATGATCGCCGCCTTCGTGCTCTCACAGCTGGCCGCGCTTCCCGACGCGCTGCTCGCGCTCTGGCTGATGCTCCTTGGCAAAGGGATCGTCGAGCACCGATCGCGACTCGTGATCGGTTCAGCGATCGGCCTCGCCGTGTCGGCGACGGCGACGTGGTTCCTGCGGACCGTCAGCACGCGCGTGCAGCGACAGTTCCGCGACAAGGTGACGATCGCGCTCGAATCGCACGTCGCGAGTCTCCAGGCGGCAATCGCGACGATCGCGCATCAGGAGCGGCCCGAGTATCTCGATCGGCTTTCGATGCTGCGCAACCAGGTCTTCGTTCTCGATCACATGTACATGTCGGTGTTCTCCACGCTCGGATGGATCCTCCGGCTGTGCGTGACGATGGCGATGCTGATGGCGGTTCACCCCGCGCTTGCGCTCCTCGCCGTGTTCGCAATCCCGACTGTGTGGACGTCGACGTGGCGCCCCGCGGTCGAGCGCGTCGCGATGGAACGCGCGTCGCAGTCGAACCGGCTCGCGCGTCATCTCTTCACCATCGCGACGACGGCGTCGCCGGGGAAGGACGTGCGAATCACAGGAATCGGCGAGCAGCTCGTCGTCGATCGCCGGCAGGCATGGGAGCGCGGATTCCAACCGATCGCCGCCGCCAGGTGGGCGACGGCGTGGTGGCACACCGCCGCGTGGGCGATCTTCGGCACCGCGTACGTCGGCGCCATCGTCTTCGTCACCTATGTCATCGGTGCGCCGGCCGCGAGTGTGCTGCTCGTGCTCGCGGCGGGTGCCCGGCTGTCGGGCTACATCGGCGCGACGGTCGGCGAGATCGGATTCCTGCGCGGATTCTGGAGCGACGGATCGCGTCGGCTCGCGTGGCTGGAAGATTACGCCGCGCGAATCGCCGCGTCGGCCGACATGCCCGTTCCCCAATCGCTGCGCGGCGGCATCCGTCTCGACCACGTGACCTTTTCCTATCCCGGCACGTCGCGCGTCGTCGTGAACGATGTGTCGCTGACGCTGCCCGCCGGCGCGGTCGTCGCCATTGTCGGCGAGAACGGCGCCGGCAAGACGACGCTGGTCAAGCTGCTGGCAAAGATGTACGAGCCCTCGTCGGGATCCATCACGATCGACGACACGCCGCTTGCCCGCGTACGGGCCGACGAGTGGCGCGCCCGGCTCGCCGGCGCGTTCCAGGATTTCTTCCGCTTCGAGTTCCGCGCGCGGCAGACGGTCGGTCTGGGAGACCTGCCGAGGCTTGACGACGAGAGTGCGGTCGCGGTGGCGGTCGAGCGCGCGGGCGCCGCCGACGTGGTCGGCCGGCTGCCCTCGGGCCTCGAAACACAGCTCGGTCCAACGTGGCCCGGCGGGGCGGAGCTGTCGTTTGGTCAGTGGCAGAAGCTCGCGCTCGCGCGCGGGTTCATGCGTGAGGAGCCGCTGTTGCTTGTCCTCGACGAGCCGACGGCCGCACTCGATGCCGAGACTGAGCACGCGCTGTTCGAGCGCTACGCGGCCGCCGCCAGGGGCAGCGGGGTGGACGCCAACGGCCGCATCACGGTCCTCGTGTCGCATCGGTTCTCGACTGTCAGGATGGCGGACTTAATCGTCGTCCTGGATGGATCGCGGCTTGTTGAAGTCGGCACGCACGAGGAGCTCATGGCCAGGGGCGGACAGTACGCAGAGCTGTTCGGCATCCAGGCTGCCGCGTATCGGTGAGGGATGACCTCAACGGGCGAGCGCGGGCTCTGAATTCGCGATGACGTTCGCGCTCGCGAGGCTCTCGATCGCGCGGTCGTCGTAGCCGAGCTCCTTCAGCACATTGCGATTGTGCTCACCAAATCGCGGCGGTGGACCCTGCAGCTCGCCGGGGGTATCTGACAGCTTCACCGGGATGCCGAGGTACCGCAGCGGACCGTATTCCGGGTGCGTGAGCTCCTTCACCATCTCGCGCGCGTGGACGTGCGGGTCCTCGAGCACCTCTGCGACGGTGTTGATTGGGCCGACAGGCAGCTCGTACTTCGCCAGCAGCTCGGACGCTTCGGCGCGCGTCAACTTCCGAAGCTCACCATCGAGGATCGCGCGGAGCGCGCCATAGTTGCTGATGCGCCCCGCCATCGTGTTGAAGCGAGGATCGAACGCGAGGTCGGGCATGTCCAGCGCGCGGCAGAGGTTCTGCCACTGTTTCTCGTTGGCGGCGCCGATGTTCACGAAGCCGTCCTTCGTCTCGAAGGTCTCGTAGGGAACGATCGAGGGATGGCGCGTGCCAAGCCGCTTCGGCGACTTGCCGGTTGCGAAGTAACTTTCGGCCTGATAGGTGAGCGTCGAGATCATCCCGTCGAGGAGCGCGACGTCGACGCGCTGCCCCTTGCCGGTCCGGTGGCGCGCGAGCATTGCGAGCAGAATCCCCTGATATGCGTACAGGCCGGCCACGATGTCCGCGATCGACGCGCCGACTTTCACCGGTTGCCGATCGGGCTCACCGGTCAGATCGACAATTCCGGACTCACCCTGCGCGACGACGTCGTAGCCGGGACGGTTTTTGTACGGGCCTGTCTGACCGTAGCCGGAGATTGAAGCGTAGATCAGGCGGGGATTTCGCGCCGACACCGCGTCAAAGCCGAACCCGAGTTTGTCGAGCACGCCCGGACGGAAGTTCTCGACCAGCACGTCGGCGCGGTCGACGAGCTTCCACAGCACGTCCTGTCCCTGTGGGGACTTGAGGTTCAAGCCGATGCTGCGCTTATTGCGATTGATGGAGAGGAAATACGTGCTGATGCCGTTGATGAACGGCGGTCCCCAGAGACGCGTGTCGTCGCCGCGCGGCGGCGGCTCGACTTTGACCACCGTGGCGCCCATGTCGCCAAGCATCATCGTGCAGAACGGACCGGAAAGAATGCGGGAGAGATCGAGTACGAAGATGTCGTCGAGAGGCGTCACGGATCTGAATTAAATCACGCACGCCGTTCCTCCGCCGCGGCAGGGTCAGGCCGCTTGCGGAGCCTCCGGTTTAACGGCCTCGCAGCGCTCCAGATGGTGAACGGTTTGTTTGACCTCCCAGACGATCGCCAGCGTATAGACGATGGCGTTGATGCCGAGGTGTGTTTCGCGCCGGTAGCACCACGCCGCGATGTTATAGGCCGCCATCGAGGCCGCGAGCACGCCGCCGAGTGCGTGGACTGCTCCTTTCAACGCTTCGTTTTCGCCGCTCGTGCAGAAGGTCTTAACCATTTTTGGAATCGCCTCCAGCCCTTGCCCGCCCGGCGCTGGCGCTCCCGGCGGACGTGTCTCGCCCACGCCCTACAACGACGAAGGCGGACGCTGTTGAGGTGTGCAATTGAAATGCCGAGGCTCGGGTCTTTGCCTAAAAGAACTGGCCGGCCATTCTCTTCAGATAGTCGCAGGCTGTTGCGTTTTTAGTCCGGTGCCGGTGTGCCTTCCTCAGCACAGCAGGCGGTGTCAAGGTGTCCGTCCATCGAGCTGCGGCGCGAACCGTTTGACCTTGCCGAGGCCGGGAGCCGTGCGGTGGAAATGACATCGCCGATTTTGACCGACAAGCGTCACGAGCTCGTTATCGACGTGCCGCAGGGTCTTGTCGCCGACAATCACGACGCGCTCGTCATGCTGCTCGATGCGTTCAAGCAGGCGGAGATCGAAGCGGTCGGAGCGGAAACCGCACCGAGCGGCGCCTGGATTCGCCTGATCGCGGTGACGGGCTACGGGGCGCGAACAGGACAAGGCCGCAGCGCAATACCCACCTCCTCTAGGCGATGGAGGGGGTCGTTTCGGAGACGCGGCAGGCGCATTCGCAGCCGCTCGGGTTGAACTAAAACGCCTTCCGAGAGGTTTCGCGACTCGAAGCACGCGATTCCGTCAAGGCATCTGGAACGGGCGCGAAGGCGCAACTTGTGCGTAATTCCTCCGGCCCTCCGTCGCGCATGCCGCCACCTCACGACCGCGCTTTCGTTAGTCATCCACCGAAGTCCCCGGAAGATCCGTTCGGATTTTTCCTGCCTGAAAACCAGAACGAGGTTCCCGAGGTCCCGGTTCCACCGGTTCGGGCAGTGCCCGCCGTTCAGATGCCTCCTCCGCGGCGTGACCGGGGTTGCGATCGGCGGCCCCAAATCCTGAGGATAGCGTCGGTCGCCCGATTTCTGGCGGTCATCGTGGCGGCATCACGCGCTGCGGTGCGGTTTACAGTCGCGACGTACGCGCAGGCGCGCCCGGTCGTCAGGCAGATCTCCACTCGTACGCTGATGTCAGCGGCAACCATCTACACGTTTGCGTGCGGAGTCGTCGTCGGCGGTTTGGCGTTGTGGTTGTCGGCGCCTTCGCGCCACGTCAGCGTTGAATCCACAGCATCGCAGCAAGCGCCGCATCAGGTTCAGCGCGCGGAAGCATCACCGGTCGTTCCCGTTGCGACGGCTTCCGCCAATCATCGCTTTGCGACGGCGCGCGCCAATGTTCCCGTCGTTCGGAACACGGATGCAGAGACAGAGCCGCTCACAACTGCAGCCGGCATTCGCACGCCGCAATTTCGAGGCTCGTTGGTCGTCAACTCTCGTCCGCCCGGCGCGCGCGTGTTTGTCAATGGGCAGAGCGTCGGCGAGACGCCGCTGGTGCTGAAGAATCAACTGGCCGGGTCGCGCGCAATCCGCGTTGCGCTCGACGGCTACGAACCGTGGTCGGCAGCCGTGCAGGTCGTCGCTGATACCGAAACGCGCCTGAGTCCCGAGTTGAAGGCGCAGACGGTTGCGACGCAGCCTTGAACGGCGCAACGAGAACGATTGCAATCGTCCATGGCTCGCCTGATCATCGTCTCCACGTTTCCTTCGACAGCCGACGCCCTCGTCGCGAAGGGCGTGCTGGACGAAGCCGGCATCGATTCGATGGTTCGATCGGACAATGCCGGCGGCATGTATCCGGCCCTGAGCGGCGCCGACTTGCTCGTGAGGGCGGAAGATGCGGAAAGGGCGTCCTCCTGACGAAATTGCTGCCGAGGCGCATCGCGCCGACTACATTTGGGTACGCGGGTGGATTCCAGTGGTGATCAAACGTCGTGTGAGCCGAGCGGTTCGGACGTTGACCGGATTACGCTCGTTCCCGCAGATACGGAAACACACTTATTTCGCAGTGCCTGATCAAGTTCAGCACATCAAAAATCTCAGCCGTGTCTCGCATCGGTATCCAGATTGCTTTCCATCCTCAATCATGCGGGTCCGACTCACTCGGAAACTCGCCGACGTCATCGATGGGATTGATCTGCGTGGTCATGACGTCGATGAGGTGTTCGATGTGTCACCGAGAGACGCTCGATTGCTGATGGCGGAGGAATGGGCCATTGCGGAGCGGCGATCTGCTGACCTGCCGCACGCGAATGAGCGCCGATCCCATTCTCACGGTGTCGGTCTGGACAAGGCTGCCGATCGCAGTTGATGCCCTGGGCTAATTGACGGCAACCAAATGGCGCTCAGCAGGGAAAGGGCGTATAGTCCGGCTCTCCCTTCCATGCCGCGCAAGGCGCTATTGATCGTCGAAGGTCCAGGACCTTTGAGTCGGAAACGGACTGCCGACATGCTTCGACGCCTTCGCGCCCTCACGCGAGAACTCGAAATGTTAAGGGTTCGCCTCGACGCGGAAGCGAAGGTCGAGCGTCAGCGGCCCAGCCTCGCCTCTCATCGGAAACGGCAGCCTAACTGAATCGACAGGTATTCGTCACGACGAATCGCCCGGTGGCCGACCTGACAGCGGACCGAAGCGGCGGAAGCGCCAACGCACCTCATGACGGCGACTGAGATTTCGCGAGCGTTCATCGATCAATCGAGGCAGCTGCTGACCGACAGCTACATGCCTCGCATCGAGCAGGCCATCGACGGATTGTCGAGTGAGAACATCTGGTGGAGATCCAACGCCGCCGCCAACAGCATTGGCAATCTGATCCTCCATCTCGACGGCAACGTTCGACAATGGATCATCAGCGGCCTCGGGGGGGCGACGGATATTCGTGAGCGGCAACGTGAGTTCGACGCGTCGAGCGGCATGGATCAGGCTCGACTCGCGGGCCAGCTTCGCGCGACGGTCGCGGAAGCGGACCGCGTACTCGCCAACATTGACCCTGCGACGCTGCTCGAACACCGCCGCATCCAGAGTTACGACGTGACGGCGATGAGCGCGATCTACGCAGTGGTCGAACACTTCTCGATGCACACAGGGCAAATCATCTTCATCGCGAAGATGTGGAAAAGTGATTTGCGGTTCTATGACGTGTCGGGAGGAGCGCCACGTCCGACGTGGCGCGGGGGAGTCGCGGGACACTGACGGCCGCGCAGGTCAACGCGACCTGCCGCGCTCAGAGGTTGGTCAGTTCGGCCGGAACAATGGTCTGGCAGTACGGGCAGACGACGATGCGCCCGCGGCGCGGCAGCATCGACGTGAAGTTGACTTCCACCCGCAGCAGGCGGACGGCTCGCAGCTCCGACAGAACCTCTCCGCACTGCGGACATCGCGCCGGACTCTCGAGACGGTACGTGGCGTCGCCTCCGGAGAATGGCTTCTCGGACGCAGGTCCCTCGCGGGGCGCAGGTGATTCGGGGAGGATCCGTTCTGCCCGTTCGCTCGCGATGGCGTCGGTTGGGGGGGTGTTCATGATGTTGAGTGTCGGCTGACCCACAACCAGTCAACAGTCACACGTCTCGTTTGCAAGGCTTTGTCCTACCGCGAACCGATTGCTCTCTGGCGCGTCGGCAATGGCCGTCGCTGGATAACCTTAACGTCGGGAGTGTGCTGGTTTGTCGTGGCGGTTGTCACTGCGCGATTGTGGGCGCGGCGTAAACTGCTCCCACGATCGATTGCAGGCGCCGCAGTAGAACGCATCGCTCACGCGACCGCCCTTGAGAATGCGCTCCCGGCGTACGAATCCGGTCTTGCCGCAGTACTTGCACGCAGTTCGATCGGGCATGGGTGAGCGCCGCTAATTATCCGGTAGATGGCGGTCGGGCAATCTCAGCGGTGACGTAGGCGGGGCCCAGCGACGTGTGGTGGCAGCGGCAGGACCTCTGGCCTGCCGATCGCGGCGGTTAGATACCCAGGACCGACAGCAGGACGCCGACGGTCATGCCCGCGATCAGAGTGAATGCGAATGATATTCGGCGAGGCAGCGGCGGCACTGCTTTGCGTTGGTTGCGTATTTCCGCCGCGAACGACGCCCAGATCAGCACCACACACGCATATGCCAGAGTCATGCGTTGCACCCCATCGAAATTACCTGCCCCCTTTTGCTATATCGGGCGCTCGCGCGTCCCGCCGCAGCGCCGGGAAATCACGGGGCAGGCTCCGTCTGGCCTGATCATTTCTCGCGAAGATTGGCCAGGCGCGCAGGATCGTGACCGTTGAGGGGACATCGTTCGATAAGACAAATGGTGATGACGAAATTACCCGTCGAGTGGCGTCAGTTCTTCGCCGTCCTCGTTCTCGTCTTCAACCTCGCTGCGTGCGGTGGTGACAGCAGCTCGCCAACAGGGCCGTCGAGGACAGGTGCGCAGGCTGCGCTGCAATCGCTGACCGTTGCCGGTTCATCGCCGGGCGGTGTGGTGCTGCATCGGGATGAAACGGCGACAGGCACCGTCACGCTCAGCGGAGGTGCCCCTGCGGGCGGCGCCGTGGTCGCGCTCACAGTCGAGGGCGCAGAGAGTCGCGCGGTGATCGTGCCCGCAACAGTCACGATTCCCGCGGGGAGCAGCAGCGCAACATTTCCCGTGACGCTCACAAGCAGCGGAGTTTCAGCACCAACCGAAGTGCGGTTGAACGCCGTGTACCGCGACGTCAGGCAGTCGTTCGTTATCCGACTCGAACCGCTCCGATAGCGCCCCATTTCCTGCGTCGGAACTACCAACCTACACCGACATCAAAAGTGCGGTTCGCAGACTAAAGTTCGTCCGCGAGCCGACTCACGCGCTACTTTCGAGGAACTGAAAGCCAACTTCTCAATCGAATGTTGAAACAATTCGGCATTGTGCTTGCTGAGGTTTTGGCCCGTCCGTCCCGCGAGAAAAATCATGGGTCGATGCAGCATTCTGATTCCACTTCTCGTGAGCGCGTGTGTCGGAACGCCGACAGCACCGTCTCGTACGGCAACGCCGAGTGTGGTCTCGGCGCAAAGCACGATGTTTGCCTTCAGAGGCGACCCCCTGGACTGGGTAAGCCGCGGCCAATCCGATGTTCTGACGCTTCAAAACGCATTGTTCAAGACGACGCTGAATACAGGCGGTGTGCGCGTCATTGTGTACATGCAACGCACCGATCGGCCGACAACGGACCCGAGCTCGGATTGGATGTTGATCATGGCGGGCCTGGCGGGGAGACGAATAGCGGCAGGGTCATTCGAGACCACGCGTTTTCCCACGCCGACGACAGCAGGACTCGACATCGCCGGCAACGGCAGCGGATGTTACGAGAACACGGGCCACATCGACATTCAGAATGTCGTCTTTTCTCCTGACCTGGAAATCCTCAAGGAGCTGCGCGCCTCCTTCGAAATCCACTGCGAAGGCGCGGCCCCTGCGATCCGCGGCGAAGTCGCCCTCCTTGCTGATCCATGGCGATGAGATTGCTTCGCAAGAGAGAAAACGTAGCCCGTTGTCATGTAGGCCGCAGTCTCGCTGCACACACGGAACTCTGGCGCTGTCCAGAACTCACGCTCGGTCATGGCTCCAGAGGTGGCGGCGAAACGATTTTATGCAAGCTGCCAACGCAGGTGAGACCAACTTGCTCACGCTTGCGCGGATCTGCTCAATTCAACTGTGACGTGCCAGCAAATCACATCGAAAGGCGCTGTAATTCACCGCTATACTGCCGGTCAATTTGGCGAAGGTTCTCTACCCGAATGGCCCACCAAATAAACCAGTCAGTGAACCGTGCGCGAAATGCGCTCGAGTGGATACCGTCCTCCTAAATACGTTCCGCTGGAATCAGCGACCACATCTCGCATGGCGATGCACTCACTGCCGTCACGTCTGGGTCACGCCTGAACGCCGGTCAACACCACGGGATTTAGGCGGGAACGACGCCGCGTGCTAAGCAAGTCGCGCGGATGGGTCCACTCGAAATCGCACTGCATGCGTCAATAGCGTCTTGGTAGTTCCATCGCGCAATCAGATCGCCGCCGTCGCACGAATTCCGTTCCTATACCGTGCCGTCGGTAATCTGATGCGACCCGTTGACGCCGCCGTCAGGGACTTGAATTTGCCTTCGCGCGCCTCGTAGATGATTCCTCTGCTGGCAAGATAGCTTTGTCCAAGGCAGGAAACTTAACCCGGCAAAGTACAAACGACCTGCGCCAGCCTGGGCGGGGCCAGCCTGTCAGACCAGGCCCCGCTCGCGATACCAGGCGATCATCCGTCGCATCCCGTCGCGCACGCTGATGGCAGGGACGTACGAGAGCTCCTGTCGAGCGCGTGACAAGTCGAACACCCGGTCGGATCCCAGGAAGGAGGCCCCGGCGGCGCGCGGCAGCGCCAGGCTCCAATTCAAGTCGATGAAGGAATTGAGTCGCAGATAGAAACGTACTGGAAGCGCCGGCATTGGACGCGGCTGCGAGCCACGCACGCCGAGCTCGTCCGCGATGATGCGTACGAGCTCGATCGCTCGAACGGGCTCCGGACCAGCGAGGTTGTATACCGCGTGAGCCAGGACGGGTGCCGTGCCGCAGCGCACGAGACCATCGACGATATCCGACACGTCGGCTGGATGATGCCAGTTGTCCCCCCGTCCGATGAGACGCAATCGTCGGTGGTAAACAGAGCGAATCAAGGGGAGCCAGCTGGTACAGCGGGGACCAATTACTGCGGTGATCCGCGCAATTGCAACGCTCAACGTCGATCCCGCGTGCGACCACGTCTCCTGTTCCGCGCGTACTTTCGATCGCCCATACGCCGAATCGGGGCGTGTTGGTGCATTCTCGGTCAGCGGCTGCGTGCGCGGTCGCGCACCATAGACCGCGAGGCTGCTGGCGAGCACAAGTCGCGCAACTCCGACGCGCGAGGCGACCTCCGTGACGGTTCGTGCCCCGCCGACGTTCACCGCATCGACGGCACGAATCGGAAGGCCGTTGTGTGCCTTGGCGCGCGCCAGATGAAAGACGACGTGACAATCGGCGACCGCGCGTTCGACCGCACCAGGATCGGTGACCTCCCCTCGAATCACCTGGACGCCCCGGTCTTCCAATACCGTGGATTGCGATCCGAACCGCGATAGCGCGACAACCGTGTGCCCGTCGGCAAGAAGACGGTCGACCAGGTGTGAGCCAATGAAGCCTGAAGCGCCCGTGACGGCGATCTTCGTCATGCCGGGTCAGAACGGAAGGGAGGTGAACCGAAGCTTGTACAGTTCGTATTCATCCATGCGTGATTGGGAGCCCGCGCTCGCTCCGCGAACGTAGCCCACGACTTCACCGAGCGTTCTGACCACGCTGCCCACCACGATGACGGGCAGCGTCCCGAACGGAAGTCCTTTCGCAAGCGCCACGCGAACCGGTCGATAGAGTCGCGAGAAAATGACGGCCGGGATAAGCGGAGACGCGCACACGTACAGCAGCCGCTTTGAGGCCGACCACCGTCGCTTCCGGCTCGCGGCGACGAGCAGCCCAGCCAGGAAACGTTGCTCGACCCACGAGGTGATGCGCTCAACGTTCACGTGATCGAGTCCCGCCGCCGGTACGAAGAACGTACGAGAACCGCGCGCGCGTAAAGCAACCGCCATCTCGTCGCCATGAGAGAGGGCGCTGTCCAACACCCCGTCCATCCCCTGGATCAAGTCCCGGCGATATCCAACGTTCCAGGTCGGGCCGCCGCCAATCGCGCCACCGGAGAGCTGGTTCAGCCAACCACCGTAATCCATCAGGAATGCGGCACAGCTGAAAGGACTCTCGGGATTGCCGTTGCAAAGCCCCGGAACCACGACGTCCCATGGCTCGCTCTGCGCGTCGATGAGAGCAGCGCAAAAACCGGCGTGCGGGAAACTGTGCGTCTCGCCGATGAAGACCACCGGTGCGGTCGCGGCTCGAACACCCGCGGCGCGCGCGATCGACATCGGCCAGATCGAATCGATCAAGACTGTCTTGAGCGCTGCAAATCCTTCGAGTATCGATGCGTCGAGCTCCAGATCGTGTCCCTTGGGCGCGACCACGACGACCTCGATTCGATCCTTCGCCGTCTGGGCGGAGAGCCGTTCGGCGACGCGACGAATCGTGCGGTAATGATCGGTTACCAGCACGTACGACATGGCCGGCGGGCTCATCTCAATTTCGGCCCCGGGGAGTACTGTCGGGCGATGGCGCCGCCCCGCCACTGCGTGCCGCAACCGATACGTACCGGAGTGAAACCGTTCGCGAGACGCGCATGATCCAGCGTTCAAGTGGATACAGCAACGATCGCAACGCGGACGACTCGTATGAGGACATTACGAACCCCGATAGAGTTGGGGATGGGCGCCAGCCGCGCCACGCCGTCATGTCGAGGTAGTGGAAATACAGCCGGCGGTGCGGAGCGCGGCTCTCGTAGAGCCAGGGCTTCAAGTTACCCGCGTAATGAACGATCCACGGCTCGACCTTCCCTTGCCGGGTGTGAGTTCGGCGGGCACGATTCGGAATGCTGACGTTATGATTCCACCGCGGATCGAGCTCTCCCCACTGGCCCGAGAGGACAACGTTCAGGCCCTCCTGGTCCCAGAAATACACCGACTCTCGAAATTCCCGAATGTACTCGAGCGCTCGCAATCCGACTCGGTTCTGTCGCCATTTGTCGACGTTCACAACCATAACGCCGGCATTGAAGTACTTCGCGGTCGCGGGGATCCCCAGCTGCGCGTAACTGGCGACCCCGAATGCTGACGAGACGTATGGGACGATGCTGTCCTGTACCGCCATCACGTGGTGATCGTCGCAGTTCGTGTCCCACAAACGCCCAAGGTCCGAGACCACCACGAGGTCGCAGTCGAGCCAGATCGCGCGTCGCACCGTCGGCGGAAGCATGTCGGCGAGACTCAACTTGTAATACGTGGTTACAGGCATCCTGCCCCACAGCGGAACACCGCCAAAGGCGCTGTCTTCTGCCGGAATCCAATGCACCGTGACACGCCCTGCGTCCCAGGCGGCAGCGACCTCCGCCTTGTACTTCGGATCGATGCCTCCATCGAAGATATAGACCGCCGCGCTGCGGTCCGGACTCAAGTTGGCGATAACAGACCGAAGCATAACGCCGAGTGGTCGGACGTAACGCGCGTCAGCGCCACAGACGATCACCACTGGTTCCGGAGTTGTCGAACGCATCAGCGTCGGACGGCGCTCGGCGAAGAGGTTGCACGACGAGCGGAGGTCTGCAAGGCGGCAGCGGCCATCGACGCTCAACTATAGCGGCAATTCTAGGGGGTCACTTGCGGGTCAACTCTCAAATCCGCACGACGAGAGTTGCAAAATTCCGAACGAATATGGTGACCGTCACCGACGACGACATAAGTTAAATCGCGCGCTCATTGCAATTCGTTGGACATTTGTCCCACCACACGCCCGATTTGTCAGAAGATAATCGCCTTCCGCACTTTGCAGGTTGAAATCTTCGTCACTCGTGACAGCCTGCGGCACAACGCCAACGATCGCCGTCGCCACAAAATAGTCGGCCCGATTGCTTCCCTGCTGGTACAGCCGGTGACCACGGATCCGCTCACGTTCGCGGAGCAGCAACGCCTGCGGCGACGCGGATAAGTCTCGTTTGTCAAGCGAATACCAAAGCAACTTCGCCTCCGCTAAGCCAAACATCAACATACAGACAGCCACTGTGGCTATCCGTCGACTGCCAGCGCTCGTTGTTGAATGAAACAGCGGTGGACTGAGAATGAGACCGATTGCCAACGCAAATACCGGATAGAACGGGTTCAGATACCACGGCACCTTCGTTTGCATCAGCGTCGGAATCGCGAACGAGGTCGCTGCCCACACAATCGCAACGCGACGCGCGTGTTGCGTTGCCTCGTCCCTCGGTTGCGAAGTCTGGCGCGGCGGATACAGCAGCAGCGTCGCGCCGGCCGCCAATAACCACTCGTAATGATGCTTTTGAAGGATGTTCAGGTAGTACAGAACACCGCCCGGATGCTGTTCGATTGGGTTAATGCTTCTCTTTACAAAGTCATAGAGGAACAGGTGGCTTAGAAACTGCCACCCATCGAGCTCGTACCTGGCCCAACTCCACACAGCGATGGGAATCAGGAACAGCGAAGTTGCCATGACAAGCTCCCTCCGAGGGAGCACCGTGTACCGGGCCATCCAGGCAAGCATCACCACGGTCAACACCAGCGGCATCAACACACCCATGCCGCGCAGCATGAAGGCAAGCGCCAGTAACGGTCCGAGCCAGATAGTCATGGCGGGCGTCTGGCGCGCCGCCGAGAGCGTTACCGCGGTCAAAACTATTAGGAGGGTGAAGGGGGCGTCAGTTGCGGCACTGCGGCCCGAATGAACCTGCACGAAACCGAAGGTTGTTGCCAGCACGAGCGCAGTCAGCAGGCCGGCCGAATCGCCAAAATAGCGCCGCGTCCACCGCTGCATGATGAAAACGGTGAGCCACGCGGAAACCACTGAAACGATCCGGAGCGACCAAAGACCTGGCCCAAACACTTTGAAGCAGAAAGCGATGAACCACACGAGCAGCGGGGGCTTGGTGTTGTAGTAATCCAGTTGCCCGAGGAAGGTCGTTCCGAGCCACGAATGCGTATGAAGCGCCTCCCACGCGCTAATCGCATACAGCGATTCATCCCATTCCGTAACGAACTCTTGGCCAAGGCGGAAGGTGAGGTTGAAGGCCGTTGCCGCCAGCGTGACGCAGGCGAGCACGCGGTAATTGCGCGAAATGAATGGCAGTTCTCGCTCGATCACGACGGATGTCTATTATTACTCAGCACTAGTATCTGAGAATCCGCGAAACGTCCGTCGACGATTCGGTAAATGCGCTATTTTAAAGCCCTTATTCGTGTGTGATACTCGAGGACCGACCTCGGCAACCACTGGCAGACCACGGTTCCCTGTGCTCGTGGTTGATGACGGCGTAACGTTGCTCGACGGCTTGCGTGCCGCTTTGATACGCCACGTGACACGTAAATGCGCCATTTTGAGTCATTGCAAAAACGCGCAGCTAACGAACTCCGAAACATTCTGAAGGTTTTCAGCGGGCACAAGAGTTGTTGGTAGACGCGGACATGCGTCCTCTTATCGCCAACGTGATTCCGTGCGTCGATGAGCAACGCGATATCGACTGGGGCTCATCCGAAGCACGCCGTCGGGAATCGTCAATCTTCGAGACGATCTCTCACCGCTCGCTCCATGGACGCAGAAATGACCGGCTCGCGGGGACTGCTGGAAGCGTCGATAAGACTCTCGATGGACTGGCGTTCGGGCGACACCTTCAAATTTTTGGCGGTGGGTCCTTGACAGTCTTGCGACAGCGTTGCGAAGCGAATCACATGCTCGCGGAGATCTGGTTAGCGCATCAGGATGCGGGCAGGGCTCATTCACTGCCAAGGAGATTGAACGTGAAAAAAATGCAGAAGAACGAAGGGTTCACCCTAATCGAGCTGCTCATCGTCGTCGCGATCATCGGCATCATTGCAGCTATTGCGGTCCCTGGCCTGCTGCGCGCCCGGATGTCGGGCAACGAGGCCTCGGCGATCGGATCGATGCGCGCCATCAACAGCTCGGAGGTAACTTACGCGGCGAGCTGCGGCGGTGGCGGCTATGCAACGACGTTAACGGCGTTGGCGACGCCTCCGACCGCAGGTGGCGACCCGTTCATCAGTCCTGACCTGAACGCCAACGGCGTGGTGAAGAGCGGCTATACGGTCACGATCGCAGCGGGCACCAACGCGGTGGCGGTGCTCGCGGCTGCTAGCACGTGCAACAACACGGCTTCGCAGTCGACCTATCATGCGACGGCGACGCCGGCGAGCGTGGGCCAGACGGGCACGCGCGCGTTCGCGACCAACAACAGCGGCACGATTTACCAGAACTTCACGGGCACGGCGATCGCCGTCACGATGGCGGCCACGCAGATTCTGCAGTAGGCCCGTTCTGGGTGAAGGCCTTCGTTGGAGGACGTTCGTATCAGCCGCGTTGGTTGGCCTCTCAAAACTCAATCAACAGCGGCTGTGAACTCCTCTGGATCTACGCGAGTAGGCCCGCTCGCGAAACAGATTACGAAAGCCACGGCGTGGCGGTGCGCGGATTGCGGAGAAACGTTCACGGCAAAACCGTCCTGGCGAATGAGCACCGCTCCGAGTTGTGTCGCCACTGTCCTCGGCGAACCGAGACTGAGCGCACTCGACCGATCATCTCGTTGTCGTTGGAATTTGTCGGCTGGAGAGGCGGTGTTCAAGGTCATCCGAACTCACATAGAACCGGCGCGACAGCGCTGCCGACGTTGGGCGCGGACGGCGGTTTGACGCTACGCGCGATCGCGACGAGTGGCGTTAAACCTTTTGTTTTGAATGGTGAGCCGCCTCGGAATCGAACCGAGAACCCGCAGATTAAGAGTTCAGCGCGGAGCGTCCGCCGGTATCCGCTCCTTTCGTTTCATTCAGTGTTCGGCGTGATTCGTACCCAACCCTGTCCGCCCTTTCCATCAACATCCGCACATTAGGGTTTCACTTAGGGTTTCAACTTGCGTCGGCGTTGTCGCGCATCATCCGGGTCTGAACGTTGAGTGTGCTCGGTGGCTGAGCGCCGGATTGTGGACTCCGGATGTCGCGAGTTCGACCCAACGTCAGAATCGTGTGGCGATTCTAACTCGGCTGACCTATGGCGGTTGGCTTGAACGCACGCCATGGCTCAGGGCCCTGAAACCGCGGATAACCCAACCTATGGCGAGGCCGGCAAGATACAGAAGCAGCGGGGGGACGATTGAGCCACCAACGGCGCCCAACCAAAAATGCCTTGGTCTGATGGTTTCAGCCGTCGTGACCACCCAGAGCCGCTGCCAGCCGTTCAGGCGCATCCGCGAATGCTAGAGACCGGGTGCAGCCCCCGACTCACGAAAACGGCCTAATCCTGGCTATCGTGCTCTCTTGAGGACGTGACCCAGTGTGTTACAGTCCGGTCGCTCATGACAACCAGATGGCTGTGCGCTTCGCGTCAGCGCAGATTCTGGGCGCTCACGCTTATCTACTCGCTTCTGCTCCCGGCCTCAGCGTCAGCGCAGAACAATGGCGCGACAAGCGACGACGCACTGCCGGCATGGACTGCGCCCGTAGCCGGCGGCACAGGCGTAGCGTGGTGGATCTTCGGCGGACGCGCGACCGGCGGATCCAGGGTCACGCCGAAAGTCGGCCCCTCACAAACCAACCCTGAGATCGCCGAAGCGATTCGAAACGCATTCGGCGAGGCCGTGCATACGGCTCGCGCGGAGGCTGGAGGCGCGGGCGGGGCATGCGAGACGGCGATGGTTTCGTTGAATCGCCAGCTTGGCAGAGCGATAACGCCAGGCGAAAACATCATCGGCCAAGGGTTTTCGCAAGGGTTTTATCACGAATGGGCCGTCGCCACAGAGAGCGGACACATTCTTGATCCCGTCGCGCAACAGGCCGTGGATCGTGGACTCACCACCTGGGCGGAACTTGAGGCCCGCGGTTTGCGCGCAGCCGTCGAGGAAGGCATTTTCACACCCAAGCAGTGGAGCGAATTCAGTGCGCTTGGAGCCAACGGCGTCGACGTCGCCCCGGCGCTCTCCAGGCTTGGGACTGCGATACGCGGAGCCGGCGCGGTGCTTCTGATCGTGGGCGCCGCGCTCTCTATCCGTCACATCATCAACACGCCTGATGGAGAACGCCTGCGCGTCGCGTCGGGTGAAGCGGGCGGCTGGGCCGGCGCGCTTGCGCTGGGCACAGCTTTTGGGAAGTTGGGCTTCGCCATCGGCGGCCCATGGGGCGCGCTCATCGGAGCACTCGCCGGAGGCCTGATTGGCGGCCTCCTCGGGAACGTGCTCGGCGAGTGGCTTCACGATCAGCTTGCTGGGGGGTCGTCATCGGCTGCCAGTCCGTACTGCGACTGCGCACGTGTCGAATTCGGGCTGCTGACGAAGGAATTTCAGGAACAGTGTCGCGCGTCGGAGGCTACGCTTGTGAAGCTCGCGGCGGGCTGCGGATCCGACCTCTCGTGCGTGCAGCAGAAGCTCGGACTCAGAGCTGGACCAGACGGGAAAATCGTCGCCGGCAGCACCTGCGATGTCGTCGCGCACGGCCCGTTTGCGTGGCCCACCGATCAAGGGCCCATGAGGCCGCCGCCTCGCCCGCCGGATCCAAAGCCCTGCGAATCCGTCTCCGGCATCGCGCGCGAGTGCCGCTAACGAGCGAACTCCTATAACTTGTCGGGCACGCTCTTATCCGACCGCGCCCGCCAATGCGCTCGGTACTCTGACGAGTACGGAAGGCAGTAGAAGATGACCGTCTCAGTTGCAGTACTTTTCCTATTAGTTTTTGCTCAGCCGTCCTCAACGACTCCGCACTCTCAACCAGTGGCGCCTTCCGCCGATGTCGTGAGTTGTCAAAAGCAATTCGTGCTCAGGGAGACAGCGAATCATCGTTTTGAGCTTGTCCAAACGCAACGGTGTACGTGGTGCAACGCGCTCGACGAAACAAGTTGATTGCTCTGGGCCGGATGGTAAGACCGTAAAGAAGACGCAGGTATGCTGGACGAAGAAAGTCATCGGGACCAATGAGAGTTGCGGTGAGGTGTGCGACTCCGTTTATGCCGTGTGTGATGGAACCGCGAAAGGCACATGCAACTGAGTCGTAGCTTACCTATGCAAACCGATTCGGAGCCAAACGTTATGGATGATGTGCGCGCCAGATTGGCCAGCTTGGAACGATCTCTCCTCTTGTATCGGTTCAGTTTAATCATTTTGATTTCGGTGCTCCTGATCACGCCGACCTTGTCTTCAGTGATGGCGCAAGGCGACGTGTTGCGCGTTCGGCAACTTGACCTGATCGATGGCGCAGGAAGAGTTAGAGCTCAACTAGGAATTACCTGCTGGGATGAGGCCTTTCTGCTCGTCCGTTCGGCCGATGGAAAATTCAACGCGATGATGGCATCTGGCAACGACGACCCAACACGGCCCGCCCGATCAAATCCAACGGGACGGGGGCCAATGGGCGATCACGCCATGATCACGACTTGGATGCGAGGGCAGGAAACAGAACCGAGCCCAACCGCTTCAGCAAGGATTGATTACAGTCTTAGTTGCGGTGCGAAGAGCGCCAATTCCGTTACGTTGGTCGGAGGAATTCGTCCCATATCGATTCTGGAGACATATTTTTTGGGCTATAACTCTCCTACGACCCAAGGGTCCAGACTGATAATCACGGGCCCCGCTGGACAAACAATTCAGGAGAGATAGAAGTTCCTGGCGTTGGACCGAAGCAACCGCCGGTCGAGACACTTCCGGGCGACTCAACGCTTCCTGCCTTCCGCGGGCCAAACGCTTCTCGAGCAACTCGTGACGGACCTTCTTGCCCTGTGCGTGACCGCCGCTGTTCCCGCCGATTGCAAGATGATCGGCCGGCATGAACGAGCGGGCCGCTCCATCTCGGT
>JACXTT010000992.1_pt1 | contig 48640 bp, 62 predicted proteins | sample 9270951 | NCBI WGS metagenome assembly JACXTT01 (sample SAMN15532306, study PRJNA645909) | rock metagenome | isolation source: weathered quartz diorite | place: Puerto Rico | collected 2017-06-21 | reverse complement strand
GGCGCGGGAGTCGTCGAGCCCGACGGTCGTGGCGTGGGAGTCGTCGAGCCCGAGGGTCGAGGCGCGGGGCACGTCGAGCCCGAGGGTCGAGGCGCGGGAGTCGTCGAGCCCGACGGTCGAGGCGCGGGGCACGTCGAGCCCGAGGGTCGAGGCGCGGGAGTCGTCGAGCCCGAGGGTCGTGGCGTGGGAGTCGTCGAGCCCGAGGGTCGAGGCGCGGGGCACGTCGAGCCCGAGGGTCGAGGCGCGGGGCACGTCGAGCCCGACGGTCGTGGCGCGGGAGTCGTCGAGCCCGACGGTCGTGGCGTGGGGCACGTCGAGCGTGAGCGGCTCGGTCGGGCGCTACGCCGCGCTCATCGCGCAGAAGCATGACCGCGCGAAGCTCTCAATCCCGGGCGCAACGATCCTGAAGGTCCCAACGATCACGATGCCCGAGGAGTGGTGCGACTACTACGGCGTCAAGGTCACCCGTGGGAAGGCGATCCTGTTCAAAGCCGTCGACGGCGCGTTCGCGTCCGCGCACCTGACGCCCTCGGGCGACCATCTGGTCTATGCCCCGGCCAGCACGCCTGAGGCTCCCGACTGGGACGGCCCGAAGCGCGAGTGCGGAGGCGGCATCCATCTGTCGCCTTCCCCGCTCGCCGCCCTCACGTTCTTCCCGGAGGCCACGCGATTCGTCGGCTGCCCGGTGCGCCTCGCCGACATTGTCGTGCACAAGGACGCTGAGTACCCGGCGAAGGTCAAGGCCCGACAGATCGCACCGCCCGGGTGCTTCGAGGTCGACCGAGACGGTGAGCCGATCGCCGCTGCGAAGGCGCAGGCATGAACGCCGAGCCGAGCGAGCCGATCGACAAGGCCGCCGTCCTCCTACGGATCGATGAGGCGCTCAAGGAGATGCGGGCCCGGACCCATCAGCTGCTCGATGACGGGCTGAACGACGGCGACTGGTACTCCCTCCTGCAGGCCGAGGTGACCGCGCTCGAAGGGCTCGCCGACCTGCTTGAGCGGCTTCCCACCATCGACGAGATGTTCTCGATGCTGGCCGATTGGCTCGTCGGTCACCGGCTGCTGCCGTCGGAGGCCGCGCGTGTCTAACCGCTCCGTCACGTGCAAGCACTGCGGAAAGCTCGGTCGCGTCCTTCCTCGTCCGTCGGGGCTCAAGTGGGCCCATTGGCGCAGGGCCGACGACCAGGATCACGCGTTCGAGCCGGTCCAGCTTCGCGCGCCGAAAGAGCGGGAGCAGGACGAGCGCGACGACGAGCGGGTTCGCGAGATGACTGAGGCGGGCTGGTCGGGAGTGGCGATCGAGGATCAGCGGACAGGTGATGCGGACGACGGGAGCGTGCCGGCCGATGCCTTCTGAGGTCGCCTTTCATCCGGCAAGCCGCCAATCGGTCAAGGCCCGGATCGCGCTCGCGGGCCCATCCGGGTCCGGCAAGACCTACACCGGCCTCGTGCTGGCATCGGCGCTCGCCGCAGGAGGCTCGGTCGCCGTGATCGACACGGAGAAAGGCTCCGCGTCGCTCTATGCGGACGAGTTCAAGTTCGACACCCTCGAGCTCGATCCGCCGTTCGATCCCGCGCGCTACGTCGCCGCGATCCATGCCGCGGAGCAGGCGGGTTACGCGGTCATCCTCATCGACTCGCTCTCGCATGCCTGGTCCGACGAGGGGGGCGTGCTCGACATCGTCGATAAGGAGGCCGAGCGCTCGCGCGGGAATAAGTTCGCCGCCTGGCGTAAGGGGACGCCCGCCCATAACTCGCTCGTGGGCGCCATCGTCCGGTCGAGCGCCCATGTCGTCGCCACGATGCGCACGAAGACCGCCTACGCCGTAGAGGAGTCAGGCGGGCGCACGAGCGTGCGCAAGATCGGGCTCGAACCGATTCAGCGTGAGGGCATCGACTACGAGTTCACCGTCTTCGGCGAGATCAATCTCTCGCACACGCTCGTCATCACGAAGTCCCGATTCAAGGACCTTCAGGACGCCGTAATCGCCAAGCCCGGCCCCGAGCTCGGCGCCGGGATCCTCGCGGAGTTGGGGAAGGAGGCGGTCCAGGACGGCGCGAAAGCCGAAGCGGTACACGTGGCAGAGCGGCGCCAGCCCGGATCGACGGAGAGGGCTGCCGATGACAGCTCCGATCTCCCCGACCCCGACGTTGCGACGCCCGACCAGATCAAGGCCCTGCAGACGCTCGCCTCGAAGCTCGGATGGTCGCAGGAGGAACGTCACGAGCTCGCGGGCGTCGTGAGCTTCAAGGACCTCTCGAAGGAGCGCGCGGGCGAGCTCATCGAGGACTGGTCGGATCAGGCGAACAACCGATCTCGGGGGAGCTCGGCGGACCGGGCCGTCAAGGCATCCCACCCGGACTCTCCCGAGCAAAGCGTGAGCGTGGCGACGGAAGGGTCGCTCCCTACAGAGCAGACCGCGCGAACGGAGCACCCGGAGGCGTCTGCTCCCGCCGCCACATCGAGCGTGGGGGTCGGCGTGCCTCCCGGAGCAGGACCCTCCGGGGCAGAAGCGACGGACGTGGGAGATGCCCCGGCATCGGACCACGAAATCCCGCCTGAGCCCGCCCCCACGATCCCCTCCGGCGGGGAGGAGACCGTGCGTCCTGCACCGGCCGTGGAGGCAACCCACGGCTCCCCGCCGGGGACCTCCTTCGATCCCGAGGCCAAGCCCACGGACGAGCACTGGAAGCGCGTGCTCGCGGTCACGCACTGCCCGAACCACATGGCCGTGGGCAAGCTCTTCTCGGCGACGTTCGGGGAGAAGCGCAGCGCGAGCCAGCTTCGCGCGGGCGACCTGCAGCGGCTCATGGATCACGTGCTGCACGGGCAGGGGGTGCTCGCGTGAGCCTCACGGCCCGCGACCTGTTCTGCGGTGCCGGCGGGTCCTCGGTCGGCGCGACCCTCGCCGGCGTCGAGCTCCGCCACGGCCTGAACCATTGGGACCGCGCGATCGAGACCCACTCGCGGAACTTCCAGCAGGCCGACCACGACTGCGCGGACGTGTCCTCGCTCACCACCGCCCAGATCCGGCGCTACCCCGTCACCGACATCCTGCTCGCGAGCCCCGAGTGCACGAACCATTCGCTCGCCAAGGGCGCGCGCCGGCGGAAGCCGCAGGCGCCCTCGATGTTCGATGACGGGCCGGCCGGGGACGACGAGCAGGACCGCTCGCGCGCCACGATGTGGGACGTCGTCCGGTTCGCGGAGCAGCAGATCCTCAAAGGCCACCCATACAAGGCCGTGATCGTCGAAAACGTCGTCGACGCGTTCAAGTGGGGCTACAACGACGACGGAGGACTGTTCGGCGCCTGGCTTCAGGCGATGGTCGCGCTCGGCTACGAACACGAGATCGTCTGGCTGAACTCCATGTTCTGCCCGCCCACACCCCAGTCGCGCGATCGCATGTACGTCGTGTTCTGGCGACGAGGAATGCGCCGGCCGAACCTTCGCGTCGAGCCGGCCTCCTGGTGCCCGAGATGCGAGCAGATCGTGGCCGGAATCCAGTCCTTCAAGCGCCCGGAGCGCCCATGGGGCCGTTACGGCGCTCAATACCTCTACCGCTGCCCGGGCTGCGTGGGCATCGTGTTCCCCGGCGCCTTCCCAGCGGCGACGGCGATCGACTGGGGCCTGCCGGCCGATCGGATCGGCGATCGCGTCCGACCCCTCGCCTCGGCCACACGGGAGCGGATCCGCCGAGGCCTCGAGCGTCTGTCGAACGAGCCGTTCGCGATCCGTCTCCTGCATGGCGGCCAACCCCGCCCATTGACGCTGCCGCTCGTCTCCCTCACGCAGCGCCACGACATGGCGATGGTCCTTCCCGTCGCCGGCAATACCTTCGAGCGCAGCTCAGGGAATCGCGCCCGCGACGCTGCGATGCAGCCAGCGGCGACGGTGCACGGAACGCTTGAGACGGCGTTCGTCACCAGGACCGGCCACAAGAGCGCGGCGCGCCTCCGACCGCACGACGCCTACCGCGAGCCGACCCTCGCCTGCACAACGCAGCCGGACATCGCGCTCGTAGTCTCCAACCGCGCGAACAACATGCCGCGTGTGGCCGAGCGGGAACCAGCCCACCCGATCCTCACCGGCGGCACGATCGGCGTCGTCCACCTGCGCCAGCACCAGACGGTCAAGTCGGCAGCGGAGCCGGTGGGCACGGTGAGCGCAGGCGGTGCCCATCACGGCGTCGTGGTCGCGCACTATGACCCGGGCTGGGCGCGCGACGCCGACGAGGAACCGTTCGGCTCGATCACCACGAAGGACTCGCACTCGCTCGTGATGGTCGTGCCCTACGACCGGACGGCCGAGGCACGCGATGCCGACCTCCAATCGTCGCCCACCCTCACCACGCGCGATCGCGTTTCGGTCGTCTGGGGTGACGAGGAGATCGACGACTGCCGCTTCCGGATGTTCGAGCTGCATGAGATCGCCGAGACGATGGCGATGCGGCGCCACGTCGACGGCTCGGAGTACGTCGTCGTCGGCAACAAGCGCGAGCGGATGGCCCAGTACGGGAACGCTGTCACCCCGCCGGCGATGGAGCTCCTGGTGGAACGCATGGTCGAGGTCGTCGCGTGATGGTCGAGACCGCCGTCGCGTTCGTCGGCCTCGGCTTCCTCATCGGCACCGTCTTCGGCGCCTACGTCGCGACGAAGCGATCGCTCGAGGAGCGCGCGCGCGCGCGCCATCCGGCGAGGCGGCCGTGATGGACTGGTGGGTCCACGTCGAGACGATGGGCACGATCGGCTCGGGCGATCTCACGGATGCCGTGCAGCGCGCCCTCGAGGAGCGCGGCGTCATCGTTCGCGAGGTCGACGTGCTCGATCCGGAAGAGGCGGCATCCGCCCTCGTGCCCTACGGGCCGTGGATGGAGTTCTGATGCCCACCTGCCAGAGCTGCCGCGCGGAGGTCGTGTTCGTCCCGTCGGCGAAGACGGGGAAGTCGATGATCCTCGACGCGAAGCCCGAGAAGGGCGTCGCGCTCCTGCACTTCCTCGCGGTGATCGAGCCCGAAGCTCGGGCCGCCGCTCCGCACGCTGAGCAGTACGCGACCGTGATCGACGTGTATACCGACCACCACGTCACCTGCCCGAAGGCGCAGGACTGGCAGGGTCGCACGCGGAAGTCGCCGCCTGTGCGCTCGATCGCGACGGGAGCGGTCGATGGATAACGCACTCGGGGCTGCGCTGGCCCGCTGGGTCGCGAACCTGCTCGTCATGCTCGGCGCGTCCGCGTCGACTGCCTACCGCTGCGCGGCCGAGTTCGCCGCGGCCTATGAGGCCGGGAAGCTCGACCCCGACAAGATCCGAGGCCTCGTCCAATGAGCCGCCCGGGATCCGCGTGCCCCGTGCCCGGCTGCCTCGAGGTCCTGCCCTGCCCGGAGCACGCGAAGGTGCAGCCCCAGAGCGACCCGTTCTACCGCTCGGTCGCCTGGCGGCGCCTCTCCACGCGCGTCCTGGTCGAGCATCCCACGTGCGTGCAGTGCGGCGGCGCCTCGCAGGTGATCGACCACATCGAGCCCCGTCCCCACGGCGCGCCGCTCGATCGCTCGGCCTGGGATCGGGACGAGAACCTGCAGGCGCTCTGCCGGCGTGACCACGGCCGCAAGACCGCGAAGCACGACGGGGCCTTCGGGAACCCGAAGAGGCCGCTTGAGAGGAGACCAGCATGAACGGCCGACCGGACTTCCTCAACGCCGCGAAGGAACTTCGCCAGGCCTACGACGAGGCCATCGCCAAGGTCGCCCCTCAGTTCGGGCGCGAGGTGCCCGACCAGCACTCGCCCGACGAGTTCCGGTTTCTGCACGCTGTCTTCGCGGAGATCATCGACCGTCCGCCGACGCTCGCGCGGGTCATCCGCAGGGACACGGACGGCCGCGCGCTCTGGATCGACGGGCGCCGATTCCCGTGGCACATCGCCACCGACCCGATCGTCGAATGGTCGGGCCTGCCCGTTCTTCGCTGCGGGATCCTCGCCGACAAGATCGTGTTCGACGGTCGGGAGGACGGCGCGTGAGGATCCCCCGCTCCGTGCGCGATGCGATGCTGGACCACCTGCACGGCTGCGCGCCGCTCGAGGGCTGCGGGCTGCTCGTGGGCCCCGCCGGCGACATCGTCGAGTACGTGCCCATGCGAAACGCCGATCAGAGCACCCACTCCTACCGCATCGACGATGGGCACCTGGTCGGCGCGTGGGACGTGCTGGACGCGCTCGGCTGGGACCTGCAGGCGATCGTGCACTCACACCCATCCGACGTCGCCGTGCCGTCCGCGACGGACCGGCAGACCGCGAGCTATCCGGATCGGCCTTACGTCGTCGTGTCGTTCGCGCAGGCGGACCCGATCGTTCGTGCGTGGCGGCTGCCCGTGCAGATCGAAGAGTCGATCGAGTGGACGCCATGAGCGGCCGCGGCATCATTCTCGGGCCTGCCGATGAAGAGCGGGTTTACGAGCTGCTCGTCGGGGTCGCTGCCGAGCTCCGTCGGGCGGCGCGGAAGTTCGGCCCATTCGCGAGCGGCCACGAAGGCTACGCCGTCATCCGCGAGGAGCTGGACGAGCTGTGGGATGACGTGAGGGCCGACCGCCTCGGGAGCGCCGTCAAGGAGGCGCAGCAGGTCGCAGCGATGGCCGTGCGATTCATGCTCGATCTCGGCCGGCGTGCAGATCCACTCGCCGATCAGCTCGCCGCCGCTGCCAGCACCCGCGCCGAACTCCGCGTCGAGGACAAGCTCGCGCGCGCCTTCGCGGAGAAAGGCCAGGCTGCTGAGGGCATCGATGGGTCGACCGGGGAGCAGGGCTGATGCCCGTCTTCCTGGACTGCGAGACCACCGGCCTCGATCCGGCGCGCCACCAGATCTGGGAACTCGCGCTCGTGGAGGAGGACGGCACGGAGCACTGCTGGCAGCTCGCGGCGAACTCTGCCGCCGCGGACCCGAACGCCCTGGAGATCAGCCGATTCTGGGAGCGCCGATCCGCTCGGCAAACCTCGGGCGGCGTGGTCGCGCGCACGGTCGCCGCGGTCACGAAGGGTCATGGCCTCGTGGGCGCGCAGGTGCACTTCGACGTCGCATTCCTCACGCCTTTGCTCGTGCACCACCGCGAACGTCCCGCCTGGAACTATCGTCTGATCGAGGTCGAGTCCCTGCTCGCGGGTGCGCTGGGGCGGCCTCAGCCCTGGGACCTCGACGAGATGGCGGGACGCGTGGGCGTGCTGCGCGTGGATGCCGATCGACACACGGCGCTCGGGGATGCGCGATGGGCACGTGAGGTCTATCGAGCGGTCATGGACCTGCCTGGACGGCCGGCTGGCTGGGTCGCTCCGGAGCTGGCGGCGATGCACGAGGGTCCTCCCTCCAACGCTCGCGAGGGGGTCGAGCTCTAGGTGGGCTGGATGCTCGGGCATGGCATGGCTGGTGCCGGCCAGGGGGCGGGCGGCTGGCGCGCGCTCGCGATCGACCGATTGGATGGGGGTAGGACCGCGCGCAGTTGGTCGGAAGGACTAAGTCGATCCGGGAAGCGCGCGCCCCAGGTTTCGGCCGGGTTTTCGGGTTTCGCCCGCTTTCGGGGGCCCTGCTGATGCTCGTGCCGGTCACGCCTCGCCGGCCGCCCCGCTGGACATGGCGCGAGCTCGTCGTCGTGCTCGTCGCCGTCGGCATCCTCGCATTTGGCATCGCCGAGGTGGTCTCCCGATGAGGATCCGCACGATCAAGCCCGAGTTCTTCACGCACCCGTCGATCCTGGCGTGTTCTCCGATGGCCCGGTATCTCCTGATCGCGCTCCTCGGCCAGGCCGATGACGAGGGCCGCCTGTACGACCAGCCGATCAAGATCCGAGGGGAGGCGTTCGGGGAATCCGACCAGGTCAAGGTACCGAAGCTGCTCGAGGAGCTCGTCCACCGCGGCCGAATCCGGCGCTACGAGGCCGACGGCCGCCGCTGCATCCAGATCGTCAACTTCACCGAGCATCAGCGCGTCGATCGGCCGAGTCTCTCGCGAATCCCTCGCGAGCCGCTCGATGAGTCCTCGGCGAACCCTCGTCGACCCCTCGTCGAGCCCTCATCGACCCCTCGTCGAGCTGTTGCCGAGTCACTCGACGAGCCCTCGCGCGCCTCGCGCGCGCGCGCGGATCGGAACAGGGAACAGGGAACAGGGAACAGGGAACAGGGATCGAAACCCTTGGCGCGTGACCGCGCCGAGCGGAAGGCAGACGAGCTCTTCGAGTCTCTCGCCGAAGCGTGCGGGATCGACTGGCACCACCTCACACCCGCCGCCCGAGGGGAGCTGAACGCAGCGACCAAGGCCCTGCGCGAGGCGGGCGACGCGACGCCCAACGAGATCGGTCTGCGGGCGGGCTTCTACCGGCTCACCTACCCCACGGCCGCGCTCACGCCGTCTGCCCTCGCGAAGCATTGGCCCGCGCTCGCGAACGGGGCGCGCCGCTCGGGACCGGCCACGCCGGCAGAGCGAGCCCTTGCACTCGCCGCCCGTCAAGACGCCGAGAGGAGGCAATCCACCGATGGAGCACCCCCAAGCGACCGAGATCGTGGCCTATCTGCTGGCCGCCTTCCGTCCGCGTGACTGGACCGACGCCTCGACGGGCCTGTACGCCGCCGAGCTGCTCGGCTTCGAGGTCATCGACGCCACCGAGGGCGCCCGGTGGCTCGTGCGCGAGGGCCTTTCCCGCATGCCCTCGGTCGCCGAGCTCCGCGACGCGGTCGAGACGGCCGCGCGGATTCGCCGAGCCGCCCGGCCGAAGCTCCCGGAGGGCTCGACCATGACGCCCGCCGAGCTGAAGGCGGCCGAGAGGGTCGCGGCCAAGATCTCGCGCGCGTGGCGAAAGCGTCACCCCGAGGGCCACGGGCACCCCGCCCCGGCGCTCGAGGAGCTCATCGCACAACGGCCGCCCGTCGAGGTCCAGATCGGGTTCGACCCGGCCGAGGTCGCGGCCAAGCGCGACGCCGCACGCCGGGCCCGGGAGTCGCTCGAGGCGATGTCGTGATCGACGTGCGCCTGATCCGCACGAGCTGGATCGAGTCCGCGCGCTGTCGCACGCCCGAGGCGGCCGGCGTGAGCTTCGACTGGCCGGACTCAAGCGCCATGGAGCGCGACCGGGCCATCGAGATCTGTGCGGTGTGTCCCGTCGCGACCGAATGCCTGGAGGCGGCGGACCGCGAGGAGGCGGGCGTCATCACCCCGGCCGGGCTCGCCACCATCCGCGGGGGCCTCATGCCTCGCGAGCGTGTCCAGCGCCGCCGTGGTCTTGGCCTCTGGGCCTCCGGCGTGGCCCCCCAGCCATCGCGCGCGGAGATCGCTGATGCGCGCCAGCAGGACGAGTACTGGGCTGCCGAGCGCCGCCGCCGGGACGCGCTCGTCCTGCGCCGCCGGGCGCGTCTTGCCCGCCGCAGGGCCCACGACCGCGTGCGAGATGGGGCCGCGAGGCTGCGTCTCGGACTCGTCTACACGGCCGAGCAGACGATCGCGATGACGGGAGCGACCAATCGGCAGCTTCGCTACTGGGAGCAGCTCGGCTTGGTCGCGCCGAGGATCCAAGCCTCGGGCGGGGTTGCTGGCAAGCCACGTCTGTTCGCGCGCTCGGACCTGGATGTGATCGGGCGGGTGCTCGCCTGGGTGCGCCAGGGCCACCGCCCATCGGACTTCCCCGACGACCAGCAGGCGACCGTCGCGGTCGCCGGGAAGGAGTGAGCATGGCTGCACGCAAGGGCCGCGGGCGACCGCGGCGCACGAGCGAGCCCACCTCGGTCGGGGAGGCCGCCGCGCAAGTGCTCGAGGAGGGCCCGCGGGAGGTCGCCACCGGCTTCACGCGCCTGTTCATGGGCCGGCCGATCGTCGCCGAGACGATCACGCTCGGCACGGGCGGCATGATCCAGCGCGACGCCTCGACCCCGGACGTGCCGCCCCGCGCGCGCCTGCGGTTCACCGCGTGGGCGGACTTCGTGCACGTCAAGCACAAGTTCCTCGAGGACGGCGGGGTCGAGGAGACGCTCGTCCTCACGATCGACACGAAGACCTTCGAGATCGGCGAGGTGATCGAGGGGCCCGCGAAGGGCACGATGCCCGGGCAGGCGGCGCTCTCGGAGGCCGAGACCGAGGCCATCGAGGCTGCCAACGAGGGCGACGCTCCCGAGGCCGACCCCGGCGCCGGTGACGACGGGTTCCTGGGGCTCGACGACGCGTTCCCCGCTCCGAGCGAGTCCGAGTGGACGCCCGACAAGATCCCCCATCGGCACGAAGGCGGGACGCACGCGCACGAGGGCGGCGGCAAGGACCACGAGCACCCCGAGTGGGGCCGGCGCCTGTGGCCCGGCGAGGGCGAAGAGTCCGAGGACGGCGAGGTCGAAGAGGGCGCGGCTGAGTGAGGGCGAGCGCCCTGCTCGTCGAGCAGGCCCGCGCGTTCGGGTGCCGACTTTCAGCCTCGGAGCTGCTGCCCGTCACCGATGACGGCTTCGAGCGGCTCGAGGACGAGATCAACCGCATCGCGCCGCCCATCGCGATGGTCCTGCTCAACTGGCTCTTCGTCGCGCCGTCTGATCTGGCGGCCGAGAGCTACATCCGGGTCCTTGAGGCCCAGCTCGCGCCGCTGCTCGTCCGCGAGATCGAGCCCGCCGTGCAGGAGACGCTCGCGTGAGCGACCGCGACCTCCTGCTCACGGCTACCGTGCCAGGGAATCCCCGGCCGGCCCCGCGCCCCCATCAGGGCCAGGGCCGGTCGTGGACGCCCGATTGGTACCGCGAGGCGAAGGCCGCCGTCGCCTACGCGCTCATGTTGCGCCGCGGGCTCTGGCGGCCGCGCTCGGAGGCCCTCTTCGCCGTCGCGATCGCGTGCTTTCGCGGCACCAGGAACCGGGCCGACCTCGATAACCTCGCGAAGACCGTCCTGGACGCCGGCACGGGCGTCGTGTGGGCCGACGACTCCCAGATCGAGGAGCTCGTGCTCCGAAAGTTGCTCGATCGGGCGAATCCGCGCACTTGGATCCGCGTGTGGGTCCTTCCCGGTCAGCAGGTGCTCTCGTGAAGCCGTGGCGCGAGGTCGATCGTCGCCGCAAGGAGCTCGCGCTGCTCCTTGCGGGCCTCGAGAAGCCGTACAAGCTCGCCCACACGATCACGACCTGGCCGGCCGGGCGATCCGGCGAGATGCTGGGCGGCGGCGGGACCTCGGACCCCACCGGCGAGATGGTGGCCGACGAGGCGAAGGCGGCGATGCGACGGGCCTCCGACCGCGCGTACAAGGCCATCGACCACGCCGGGCGCGAGCTCGCGGCGGCTCTGCAGTCGCTCGAGTACGCACTCGGGCTCCGCACGAAAGAGCGCGACGCGGCAGAGCTCGAGGCGACCGAGAAACGGCGCGAACGCCAGCGCGCGACGGCGGCCCGGGATGGGAGAGTGACAAAAGCGTCTTGACATCGCTGCTATCGTCGTCGTCGCCAGTACAGGTGTCAGAGAAATCCGGCGCCGCCGCAGTGAACCCGCCCGATCCCAGTGCCGCCCAGGAGGTTTCGGCATGAGCTTGCAGATCCGCATCGATGGACATCTCCCCGACGACGCCTCCAACGGGGTGATCTTCGAGCAGGTGGTCCGGCTCGTGCGCGCGCTGCGTGAGCACGGCGCGGTGGACCTGCAGATCACTGGGTTTGTCGGCTCGGCCGGCGCGATCACGAACGAGACCGGCATCGACCCACCCGAGCCCGAGCCCGATCTCATCCACGACTCGGAGGGGAACCTGCTCGAGGGCGCGGCCGAGCCCGTCGACGCGACGATCGAGGCGCCAGTCGCCGAGGCGAGCACCGCGGGCCCGGAGGACTAGCTGCCGTCCTCGAACCTCGCGCTGGCCCCGGCGATCCTGAATCTCGTCTACACCGCCGAGCCGCGACCGAGGCGAGTGCTCGACGTGGGTCCCGGGTGGGGCAAGTACGGGATCCTGCTCCGCGAGTACGTGGATCCCGATCTGATCGTCGACGCCGTCGAAGCGTGGGAGCCCTATGTCACGCGCCGCCTCGAGGCGGCCTACGACGAGGTGATCACCGCCGACGTCTGCAGCTTCTTCGAGCCGCTCGCCGACTACGACCTCGTGCTCATGGTCGACGTCCTGGAGCACCTCGAGAAGGCCGACGGCCTGGCCGTCATCGACCGAATCCCGGGGTGGATCGTGATCTGCACCCCGGCCGAGTTCTTCCAGAATCCCGAGGCGGTGGAGATCCCGCCCGAACGACACCGCTCGCTCTGGTCGGTGACCGACTTCGGCGATCGGCTCGAGCACGACGCCTCCCAGCTCGGCGGGGTGCTCGTGAGGCTTCGACCGAAGGGGTGAGCCCTTTGGGGAAGCGTGGACCGCTCCGGAAACCACCAGAGCGCGCGCAAGGTCATCGCCCGCACGCTCTGACGGTCCTTCCCGGCCGGTCCGGAACGCGCCTGTGGGAGAATCCGCCGCCGCCTCCGAGGGGGATCCTCGCGGTGACGCGGGACGCCTGGGACGCGGTGTGGTCGAGCCCGGTTGCCCATGCGTTCGGCGCGCACCACCTGCCGGCGCTTCGGCGCCTGTGCATCCTGCGCGACAAGTTCGAGCGGGCGAGAGCCGCCGTCGACCGGGCGTTCATGGTCAAGGGTTCGATGGACCAGGTGCGCGTGAATCCGGCTCTGCAGGCGATGGTCGCGCTCGACTCGGCCTGCCTGCGCCTCGAGAACGAACTGGGTCTCACGCCGATGTCCGAGGCACGCCTCGGGCTCACTGTCGGACAGGCCGAGCGGACGCTCGAGGAGCTGAACCGGGCTGCTCGGGAGGCCGGGGCCGCGGACGATGAGGACCCGGTCGCGGACCTGCTCGCGCTGCAGACCGGCGCAGTGCCTGAGGCGACGTGATCCTCTCGCCGGGCAGTCCGTTCCAGACGACGTCCGGAGCCCGGCTGCCGCTCTACAGCTCGCCGGTGCTCACGCGCGACGGACGACGGCTGCCGACCCACGGATCTGCGGTCAGGCACTGGATCCAGTCGAACTTCCGGCTCGGCGGCGGCGATCAGCTGGGCCAGCCATTCCGGCTCACGAGCTACCAGGGCCGCTGGATCGATCGACTCTTCGAGTACTACCCGGAGAGCGGGCTCTTTCGGTACAAGCGAGCCCTCTTCGGCACCGGCAAGGGCGGGGGCAAGACCCCCTTCGAGGGCGCGCTCGGAGCCGAGGGGATCTGCGGGCCGACGGCCCCGAAGGACCCGCTCGTGCTGATGGCCGCGGCCTCGCTCGGGCAGTCCAACCTCGTCTTCGGCGACATGAAGAAGGGCATGACGGAGGACACCTCTCCGCTCAAGCCCTTCCTCGACGCGCACCTGCTCACCGTCCAGCTCCGCGACGTGATGGGCGAGGCGAAACGGGTCGCGGCCGCGACGGGCACGAACGACGGGCCGCGCGCGACGCGCTTCCTCGCTGATGAGCTGCATGAGTGGCTGGGCCTGCTCCGGGATGCCTTCACGATCCTGGACGGCGCGATCGGGAAGCGCCGAAACGCCTTCACCGTCTGCACCTCGACGGCCGGCGCCGACCTCGACACGCTGCTCGGTCAGATGTACCAGCGATGCAAGCTCATCGCTGGCGGGGAGATCGCAGACGACGAGACGCTCTTCGAGTGGTACGAGATCCCGGACTGGGTCGAGGTCCCCGAGCGGATCGAGACCGAGGCGGACCTCGAGCAGTGGCGCGAAGCGGTCCGGTGGGCGAACCCCGGGATGGACGAGGCGGGCTTGCCGTCGCCGTCCTACGTCCGTTCCCGCTTCGATGGCGCGCAGACGATCGACCGCCTCGCCTGGTTTCGTTATCACGGGAATCGCTGGACGCGCGCCGCGGCCCTGTGGCTCCCGGCCGGCCGGTGGGTTCCGCTCGGTGAGCCCGATCGGTCGCCGCGCTCCGAGGATCCGGTGGTGCTCACGTTCTGCGGGAGCTATGACGATCGTGGGGCCGCCCTCGCGGGCTTCTCGGCCCCGGATCACGTGTTCCTGGTCGATGCGTGGGAGCCGCCCCCTGGTGCTGCCGAGGACTGGCAGGTCGATCGGGATGCGGTGACTGCGACGCTCGAGGGGGCGCTCGCCCGCTACCGGGTCTCGCGGGTGCTCGTGGACGACGAGCCGGGCTGGCGGACCGAATGGCAGGGCTGGGCGAAGCGCTGGGGCCGGCGTCTCTTCGTGCCCTACGACACCGACCATCTCCGGCGACGGTTCACCGACGCCTGCCAGAGCTTCTACAACGCGGTCGTGACGGGCGCCGTGCACCACGACGGCTCGGCTGTGCTCGCCCGGCATCTCGCCTCGGTGCAGGCGCGCGGGGGCCCTGGGGCGACCTATCTGGCGAGGTCACCGGGTTCGCTCGCCGCTCGCGCCGCGGTGATGGCGTGGGAGTACCGGGCACTGCTCGGGGCCCCGAAGGGGGGCGGGTTCGTCGGCGTGACGGTCTGACGGGAGGCCTCGTGAACTTCGACGACGTGATCAGCCGCGAGACGAACGAGATCACGGTCACGACGGGCCCGGTGGAGCTCCCGCCACGATGACCTCGACGATCGATCAGCTCACGCGGTGGCCGAATGCGGACCCCGACATGATCGGGCTCGCGGACACCCTCGCGGAGACGCAGGAATCTTGGGCTGATCCGAAGGCGGTCGAATCGCCGGCCTGGTGGCTGCTCCGCCTCGACGCCGCGCTCGCGGAGCGGGACAGCAGGCTCGTGCTCTACCAGGCGTACTACGACGGCAACCACCGCCTCGCGTTCGCGACCGAGAAGTACCGGGCCCGGTTCGGGTCGCTCTTCGGCTCCTTCAGCGACAACTGGTGCGCGAAGGTGGTCGACGCCTTCGTCGAGCGCCTGGTCGTGCAGGGCTTCCGGATGCCCGCGGACCCCGAGGACACCGAGCCAGGCGACAACGCCGGCGCTCTCGGCGACCGGGCCGCGTGGGAGATCTGGCAGCGGAACAACCTCGACGCCTACCAGAAGATCGCGCACGCGACAGCGCTCGTGAACTGCACGGCCTACGGTCTCGTGGGCAAGCGCGACAACGGCAAGGCGCGCATCACGATCGAGCACCCGCGCCAGATGATCTGCGAGTCCGACCCCGAGGATCCGCTCGTCGTTCGCGCGGCCCTGAAGAAGTGGCGGGACGACTCAGGCCTCGTCTACGCGACGCTCTACCTGCCCGATGCGACGTTCAAGTTCCAGTCCAAGCAGAAGAGCAACGCGAAGGGCTCGCTCTCGCGCTCGATCGTCTGGGTGCCGCGCGTGGTCCCCGACGAGGACTGGCCGGGGCCGAACCCGCTCGGCATCGTGCCGGTCGTGCCGCTCCCGAACGAGCCGCAGCTGCTCGCGCAGCAGGGAGTCTCCGAGCTCTCGGACGTCGTGCCGATCCAGGACGCGATCAATAAGCTCGTCGCCGACATGATCATCGCCTCGGAGTACCAGTCTTTCCGGCAGCGGTTCATCACGGGCCTCGACCTCCCGCGCGACCCCGTCACTGACGAGCCGATCATGCCGTTCAAGCAGATGCTCGAGCGGGTGTGGATGCTCGAGGCGAACAAGGAGGGGCAGGCGCCCCAGGTGGGCGAGCTCGGCCAGGTCGACCTCAAGCAGTACGCCGACGCGGTCACGCTGCTCGTCCGACACCTCGCCTCACGCAAGGGGATCCCGATCTACTACTTCGAGGTCCCCGGCCAGTTCCCCTCCGGCGAGAGCCTGAAATCCGCGGAGACGGGCCTCGTCGCCCGCACGCGCTCGAAGGCCCTGTTCTTCGGCGAGGGTTGGGAGGCGATCATCCGCCTCGCGTTCGCGACCGAGGGCGATAAGGCGCATGCCGAGGAGGCCGCGCTCGAGACGATCTGGCGAAACCCGGAGAGCCGGGCCGAGGCCGTGATCGCCGACGCGGCGGTGAAGCTGCAAACCGTCGGGCTCCCCGAAGAGCTCTTGTGGGAGTACGTCGGTCTCTCGCCGCAGCAGATCGCGCGCGCGAAGCAGCTCCGGACGGCCGAAGCGGCGAAACCTCCGAAGACGGACATCGTGCCCACCGTCTTCGACCCCGTCACGGGCGAGACGGTCCAGATCAAGGACCCCTTGCTCCGTCACGAGGCGCCGCCCGGCCAGCAGGAGACGCCGGCGCCGGTAGGAGCTGGCGCTGCGGCGCGGTGAGGAGGAGCGATGGCAGAGACCGTCTCGACGAAGCCTTGGTCCTCGTTCAGCGACTCGGACTACTCGATCGAGCAGCTGAAGCGTGCCACGCTCATCGACCTGAACCCTCCGGGGAAGACCCCGGTGAAGGGGCTCTACAAGCTGCGCGTGCGCGAGCCGTCAGGCGTGCTCAACCGCAACGGCGTCTTCGCCGCGGCCCAGCGCCTTATCTCGGGCACCGACGCACCGGCGGCCGACAAGCGGGCGGCCGCGCGCAAGCTGATCACGCTCTACGGGACGCTGAACGCTCCCGTCCCGGATGCCATTCGCCGCATGGCGATGTGACCCCGAGCGACTCGGGAGGGAGGTAACCGCATGGAAGGTGAGGGCGCGGGGGCGAGCTCCGCGGCTGGCGCTGGAGACCAGGGCCAGGAACCGACCGGCCGGGCGACCGGCGGCGGTGCAGGAACGGGAACGGGAACGGGCGCGGCGTCGGGCGCTGCAGCGGATGCCGGCGCTGGTGGGGGCACGCAGGAGGATCCGCGCGTCGCGCAGGCTCGTCAGGAAGCGATCACCGAGCGCAAGGCCCGGCAGACCGCCGAGGCCGCGCTCAAGAAGCTGCAGGACGCGGCGCTCTCGGACACCGAGCGCAAGGACAAGCGCCTCTCGGAGCTCGAGGCCGAGAACGCGACCATGAAGCTCGAGCGCCAGACCGACCGGATCGCGATGGCTGCCACGGCGGTCGCGCGACAGGCGGGCGCGCTGTATCCCGAGCAGGCTTGGAAGCTGCTCACCCTGTCGGAGGTCGAGTTCGACGCCGGCGGGAACCCGACGAACCTTCCCAAGCTCGTCGATGCCCTGAAGAAGGCATCGCCGGCGCTCTTCCGCGGCGGCGGTCAGCAGACGCGTCTTGACCAGGGCGCCCGCACGAACGCGAGCACGAAGGATCGCAACGACCAGATGCGGGAGCTGCTGGGGATCCCAGCGACGTCGTCCTGATCTGGTGAACGCCCGGGTGATCCGGGGAGCCTGACCGGTGGAGGGATTCCGCCAGTCGCCGAACCGTTCGACGAGGGAGGAGTCCCATGGGCGAGTACAACGACGTGATCGACCGAACCACCAACCAGCTCGCCACCACCTCGGGGCCGGTCGAGCTTCCGCCCGACATCGGCACCGAGGTCATCCAGATGGCGGTGCAGCAGAGCGCCTCGCTCTCGCTGTTCCGCCGCGTGGAGATGAGCCGTCGGCAGGAGTTCGTGCCGGCGCTCGCGTCGCTCCCGCAGGCGTACTGGGTGGGCGGGGACACGGGCCTGGACCAGACCACGGTCGAGACCTGGAAGAACAAGACGCTGATCGCCGCGCCGCTCGCGACGATCGTGCCGATCCCGAAGGCCGTGATCGAGGACCAGGCGTTCGGCCTGTACGACGAGATCGTGCCGCGCCTCGCCGAGGCGGCGGGCAAGCTGATCGACTCCGCCACGCTCTTCGGCGTGAACTGGCCGGCGCTCTGGGGAGCCGCGAGCTTCGTCGAGTCGATGGCCGTCGCGGCGGGTAACGTCCTCACGAGCGGCTCGCTCCCGGCGGACCCCTACGGGAACACGCCGGACCTCTCGGTGGACATCGGCGGCGACGGCGGGATCATGTCGCTCGTCGAGGCCGATGGGTTCGACGTGAACGGGTTCGCCGCGGCGGTCCGCGTGAAGGCGAAGCTGCGCGGCCTGCGCGACAAGAACGGGCAGCCGGTGTTCGTGCGCGGCCTGCAGACCGCGCCCGACTCGGCGGTGAAGGACCCCGACTCGATCGAGGGCGAGCGCGTGGCGTACATCGCCAACGGCGCCTTCGACCCCACCCGCGCATTGCTCATCTGCGGGGACTGGTCGAAGGGCATCATCGGCGTGCGCCGCGACATGACCCTCGAGAAGTCGGACGAGGCCTCGATCACCGACGACACGGGCAAGGTGATCCTGAACCTCTGGCAGCAGGACTCCATGGCCGTCAAGCTGACCATGCGAGTGGCGTTCGTCGTGGCGAACCCGGTCACGGCGCTGAACGCGACCGAGAACACGCGGCTTCCGTTCGCGGTCCTGCGCCCGGCTGGGTACTCGGGCAGCTGATCGAGCAGCTCGAGTCCACGAGCCTGATCGACGAGAGCGGGACGGAGGTGGGCCGCTACACCGAGAAGGTGGCCCACCTCCTGCTCTCGACCAAGCCGGGGCTCCGCGTGGCCGAGGGCAGGGGCGCGGTCGGGCGAGCGTGGCAGCCGCGCCACCGCGACCGGCTGCTCCGGGTGCTCGGCCACACGCACCGCTACCCGCCCTCGCACAACGCCGGCGCCGAGATGATGCTGCACGCGCTCCTCCGGCACATGGCCGCGCGGGGGCACGAGGTCCGCGTCCTCATGCGCGACGGGGGCCTCCGGCACGACTACGAGCACGAGGGCGTCCTCGTGTCGCCGGCCGATCGCAAGGGCGACGCCTACGGCTGGGCCGAGGTGGTCGTGACCCATCTCGACTGCACGGTCGAGGTCGTGGGACTCGCGAGCTCCCGGGACCTCCCGGTCGTGCACCTCGTGCACAACGACCGACAGCTCGTCGCGAACAAGGTCCGCCCGGGGCCGAAGACGCTGGCCGTCTTCAACAGCCGGTGGCTCTCCGAGGCCACGATCTGGCCGGGCAGGTGGCTCATCGTGCGACCGCCCGTCGTGGCCGCCGACTACCGGGTGGAACGGCCGGGAAGCTCGATCCTGCTCGCGAACCTGACCGAGGCGAAGGGCGCGGAGGTCTTCTACGCGCTCGCGCGCGCGATGCCCGACCGGGCGTTCCTGGGCGTCCGGGGCGCCTACGGTCACCAGATCGTCCGCGAGCTCCCGAACGTGACGCTGGAGCACCACACGCCGGCGATGCGCGAGATGTACGCGCGGACCCGGATCGTGCTCATGCCCTCGAGCTACGAGAGCTGGGGGCGGGTCGGGATCGAGGCCGCGGCCTCCGGGATCCCCACGATCGCGCACCCGACGCCGGGCCTACGCGAGTCCCTCGGCCACGCAGGCATCTTCGTGGACCGGGGGGACCTCGGGGGCTGGGCGCGCGCCATCGAGCGCCTGGACGATCCGGGCGCCTATCAGGAAGCGTCCGACCGGGCGGCGGGTCGCTCGGTCGAGCTCGACCCAACGGCTGATCTCGAGCGATTCGAGGCGGCACTCGTGAGCTTCGTCGGCCTCGCGGCCGCGGCCTGAAGGAGGAGCTGTGCTGAAGATCCTCGAGAACGACGTCATCGAGCGCCAGGACGTCACGATCCACGTGCCCCCCGCGCTCGCGCGCCCGCATCCGCGGGGGATCGTGATCCCGACGTTCGTGGAGACGCTCACCTACACCGAGCGAGGGCGCGAGCTCCGGAGCATCCGGGGCGGCGCGGTCTCGGCTCTGTGGTACGGCCAGGCGATCATGCAGGCGTTCGGGTCGGGCTCGGCGGGCAACTCGCCGAACATCGACTACCTGTCGGACTCGATCAAGGCGATGATCTGCACGAGCACGTACAGCGCCGACCAGGACAACCACGTCTTCAAGTCCGACGTCACGAATGAGATCGGCAACACCGGGACGTATGCGGCGGGCGGGTCGGCCCTCACGACCAAGACGCTCACCTACACCGGCTCGACGAACGTCATCGCCTTCTCGGCCGACGCGGTCAGCTACACGTCGACCTCGATCGCCGCCTGCCGGTTCTGCGTGATCTACGACGCAACGCCCTCGACAGACGCCACGCGGCCGCTGCTCTGGGTGATCAACTTCGGCTCGGACGTGTCCACCACGAACGGCACGCTCTCGATCACGCCGGCCGCCGGCGGCTACGCGACGATCACGCCGTCCTAACCCGAGGAGGTCCCGTGCGGCGGCGCCTGCTCGGTCTCGTCCTCGGCATCGCGCTCGCGCTCGGCTTGTTCGCTCCCATCGTGGCCGTGCGGCCCCAGGTGGTCCGGGCTCCGCTCGGGTTCACGCGCCGGGGGCTGCCGATCTGGCCGATGCTGGGCGGCGCGCAGCCCGCGGTCTCGGCCTTCGACTCGGGCTCGACGACGACGAACGCCTCGAGCTACGTGACCACGTCGAAGTCCTTCACGAGCGGGCGCCTGTACCTGATCGGGTTCGGGGCCACGATGAGCTCGGGGGGCCCGCCGGCCGACCCGACGGTCATGAAGTTCACGACCAACGGGACGTCCTGGACGAAGGTCATCGCCCAGTCGGGCGGCGCGACGGACAAGGCGCACATCTACATCGTCAAGGCGCCCTCGACGATCACCGACACGGTCACGATCACCTACGGCTCGCAGGCGATCACCGGCTTCGACTGGGTCATCGTCGAGATCACCGGCTGGCACGACGACGGCACCATCCTGAACGCGACGCCACAGAGCCACGGGGCGAGCGCCAACTCGGCGGCCCCGAGCTCGACCCTCACGAACGCGCCACTCGCGAACAGCGTCACGATCGGGTTCGCCTTCCAGCCATCGACGAACGCCGCCTACACGGCGGGAAGCAACTTCTCGAAGGTCACCGAGACCGCCGGGCATTCGACCCCGAGCGCCCGTGCCGCCCTCGAGAAGGACACTGGGACCTCACAGCAGACGGCCGCCTGGACGGCGACCTCAGGACCCTGGGATGCCATCGCGGTCGAGGTGCAGTCGGCTGACGGAGCCGTCACGGCGGTGGTGGCGGGCTCGCCTGCCGCGGCGCTCGTTCCGACCGTCTCCGGGAGCTCCAACCCGCTCGAGCCCTCGCCCGCAGGATCCGCGGCCGCGGTGCTCGTGCCGACGGTCTCCGGAGGCTCCACGGTCACGGAGCCCAGCCCGGCTGGATCCGGTGCGGCGGCTCTGGTGCCCACGGTCGCCGGCGGGTCGAGCGTCGCGGAGCCGAACCCGGCGGCGTCTGGGGCGGCCGGGCTGGTCCCCACGGTCTCGGGCGGCGCGAACGTCGTCGAACCGAACCCCGCGGGATCCGGTGCGGCAGGCCTTGTCCCCACCGTGTCGGGTGGCGCCACGATCGCGGAGCCGAGCCCGGCAGGGGCGGGAGCTGCCGTACTCGCCCCGACCCTCGGGTCCGACCAGAACCTCACGATCGGCGCACCGGCCACGGCTGGGGCTGTGGGTCTTGCACCAGGGGTCTCCGGAAGCGCGAACGTCGTCGTCGGTGGACCCGCTACCGCCGGGGCCGCGGGCCTCGTGCCTTCGGTCACGGGGGGCGGGTCGATCCTCGAGCCCGCCGCCGCTGGAGCCGGCGCCGCGGCCCTGGCTCCGAGCATCCGAGCCGATCAGAACCTCACGACGGGGATCGCGACCGCGCACGCAGCCGGTCTCGTGCCCTCGGTCTCGGCCGGCGCATCGATCGTGCTGGGAACTCCGGCATCGTGCGCCGCGGCGGCGATCCCCCCGACGGTCACCATCCGACAGGATGCCGCGGTCCATGCCGTGGTCGCGCAGGCCCGGGCCCAGATGCTCGTGCCGGCCATCTCGGCGAGCGCGAACCTCATCGAGCCGAACCTGCAGGCTCGGGCACAGGCGATCGTCCTTCCGCCCACGATCCACAACGAGAAGAACCTCACGCTCGTGAACCTGGCGCGCGCGCGGGCCGACGCGCTCGCTCCCCAGGTCGAGAGCTCGACCGGCCCGATCAAGTTCGTGCACGGTGATCCGGAGCTGAAATGGCATGAGGGCTCCGGCGCGGACAAGTGGTCGAGCGGTGACCCCCAGCTTAAGTGGATGATCGGAGCTCCGGCCACATGACGACGATCACCCTGTCTCCGATCTCGACCGAGTACGTGCGGGTCCCGATCTCCGCGACGGAGGCCGGCACGCCCGTCGACCCGACGAGCTACCCCGTGGACATGGCCTTCGTGGCGACGGGGGAGCCCGCTACGGGCGATTGGCACTCGGCCTCCTGGGAGACGGCCGGGACCGTGTTCTACGCTCGGATCCTGGTCGGGCCCGCGGGGGGCCTCGCGCTCGCCCGCGGCACCTACACGATCTGGGTTCGCATCACGGCGGGACTCGAGCAGCCGGTGCAGGAGGTCGGCCTGCTCGTCGTCACCGACAACGTGGCATCGGTCCTGGACCCGTTCTGCACGGTCGATGAGCTCGAGCGCTACATGGGACGCTCGATCGCGATCGAGAAGATGGCGACGGCCGAGCTCCTGCTGCAGATGGCGAGCGGACGGATCCGCACCGAGGCGCGGCAGACGATCTCGCTCGTCTCAGACGACGTCGTGCAGCTGCACCCGCAAGGCGCCGGGCACGTGGTTCAGCTTCCCCAGGTGCCCGTCGTTCGCGTCTCGAACATGCAGATCTTCTTCCTCGGCATCGACGGGCCGGCGATCACGGTGGTCTCGAACTTCCAGGTGACCACGTGGGGTCGCCTCGCATGGCTCTTCGGGGACTTCGCGAGCCGCTTCCCCGTCTTCAACCTCGAGCCGGCCGACTCCGACATCGGGGGCGTGCCGCCGCTCGTGCAGGTGACCTACACGCATGGCTACGACCCGATCCCTGACGACGTGAAGGGGATCTGCCTCGCCGCGTCCTCGCGCGCGTTCCTGAACCCCGAGGGCCTCTCGGAGGAGCAGATGGTGAACTACCGGGCCATCTACGGCGACGCGCGGGGCCTCGCGCTCACCAAGGACGAGATCGCCACGCTCCGCGACCGCTATCGGTTGCGGACCTTCGCGGGAGCCTACGCGGCATGACTGAGTTCTCTCCCTCTGCGGTCGACGGTGGTGGCGGCGTCAACTGCGTGGTCGCCGATCGAAACGTTCCGGGCCGGATCCTGTTCGCCGGCGATGTCATGGGAGGCGGGTTCACCGACGATAAGGGCCGCCGCTGGCTCCCGCGAAACGCGGGCGCGGTCGGTCGTTCGCCCGCCTGCAACGTCGCGGTCGAGTACGTGGATCCGGATCTTCCGAACGTGATCTACCGGGGCATCGGCAAGCAGACGACCGGTGAGCAGGCGACGGGCGGGGTGGAGCGTTCCGACGACGACGGCCTGCACTACTCGACCGTCTCCCAGGCGATCGCCTTCTGCGGCAACGGGAACCTGCCGGCGGCGGCGGGCGGCCCGCGGAGCGCCGGTCGCCTGATGGTCAAGCGCGCGGGAGCCCTGTTCGCCGCGTCGTTCTGGCCCCAGGGGATCTACAAGAGCGTCGCCTCGCCCTTCGGGAACGCCTGGGCCCTGCATGCCCTCCCGACCATGTGGCTCCGGTGCCTCGTCGGGGATCCGGCGAACGCCAACTCGATGATCGCGGGCCTGTTCGACAAGACCACCTCGCCGACGAGCTTCGGGCTCTGGCGGGTGGGGACCGATGGCTCGCAGTCGCAGTTCTCGCTCCCCGGCGCGGTGCGGACCGTCGAGGACGTCTGGATCTGCCCGACATGCGGGCGCTGGTACCTCGCCTGCAACACGGCGGGCCTGTGCATCTCCCCCGATGGCGGCACGACCTTCCAGATGGGTCCCGCGCTCCCCGCAGGCGCCTGGTGCGCGATCGACGGCCATCACGACGATGCGACCGGCGAGGACGTCTTCACGATCGGGTGCACGAACCCGAGCCAGTCGGGCTCGGTCTTCGCCTCGCTCGCGGTCTCGACCGACGGCGGCGCGACGGTCTCGGTGGTCTCGGGCTACAGCTACATTGAGGTCGGCCTCGACATCCCGTGGTGGCAGTCCCAGGACTCATTCGGCCTCACGAAGATGCTCGACAAGTCGGGCGCCGCGGTGCACATGATCCTGAACGACCCCGACGATCCCGCCCGCTTCTTCATCGCGGCGCAGGGTGGGGTCTGGTTGACCGAGGACACGGGCGTGACGGTCGCACCGGCGGTGCACGGCCTCACGCTCACCGCGCACCGGTGGATGAGCGTCAACCCGCTCGATCCCTCCAAGGGCGTCCTGTCCTCCGACGACTGGACGCTCTTCGCCTTCCAGGAGCACGCGAGCGTCATCCGCCAGCAGAAGCCGCTCGGGCTCGGGGGCTTCGGCGGGGTGGACCATGCGGGCGACGGGACCTGCTATCTCGGTATCGGGCACGGCGCCCAGCGAAAGATCCTGTTCAGCGCCGATCCCTTCCAGGACCCGAACAACTGGACCGACACGGGGCTCGGCGCGGCGATGACCTCCGATCCGCGCTGGGTCACGGTGGGCTCGGACGCCGACGGCCACGTCGTGGTCCTTGCGACGAGCCTGGCCGGGGCGTGGCGCTACTTCTGGAACGGTACGCGCTTCGCCTCCGAGCAGGTGACGCTCGAGCCGTTCGCCGAGATGCGCTGGCCCGGGAAGGCTGGCCCGGTGGTGTATGGGGTCTCGCAGACCGGCGTCTGGAAGTCGATCGACTACGGCCATTCCTGGTTCCGGATCATGACGATCGCGACGAGCGGCACGGTTGCGATCACCTGCGACGCGTTCGGGCACCTGTACCTCGCGACCTCAGGGACCCTGTACCGGATCGGCGGCACCGCGCAGTCGGGGAATGCCGACGTGGTGGACTCGGGCGCGACCGTCGACAACGCGCAGATCGACGCCACGCAAATCCCGCAGAACTGCGAGGACGTGCACGTGCGCGATGGCACGCGCGAGCTCTGGGTGGCGACGGTCCCCGTGAACGGCGTGGGGGGGTCGCTGCTCTCGACGCCGGACTTCGGGGCGACCTGGGTCGATCGCACGGACATCAGCTACCAGGAGTGCACGGCCGACCTCGACACACTCTGGGTCACCAACGACGGATGGGCCTACGTCGGCACGAACGGTCAAGGTGCCTCCGTCGCGCAGGTGATCGAGGGCCCGCCGCCCCCGCACAACGAGCAGACGCTCGTCGAGGTCACGGTGACGGATCTCGAGGGCAACGCCGTCACGGGGAACTGGGTCTTGATCGAGACGGTGCCCGGGCAGGTCTTCGACCGCGTCTCCGGGGCCTCGGTGCTCGTGCACGTGAAAGCGAAGACCGACGAGGGCGGCCGCGTGCAGGTGCCGCTCATCCCGACGGGCGACCTCCTGCCGGCGGGCTCGCTCTACCGGGTCACGACGGCTCTTGATCCCGACCATGTCGCCAAACAGCTGATCCAGGTGCCCGAGACCGGCGGCCCCTACAACCTCGACGATCCGGCGCTCGTACCGGCATGAGCTTCGGGCGGATCGTCCGCGCGGTCGACGTCCTGATCACGAACCGGGGCCCGGCGTCAGCCTCGAAGGATCGATACGGCACGCCGGTCCCCGACGTCGCGGATCCCGTCGCTCTCCGCGGTTGGCTCGAGGAGACGCCCGGCATCGAGGTCCAGGCGGGCCGTGACACGGTGATCTCGAACTGGACGCTCGTGCTGCCGCCCGATGCGGTGATCGACGCGCGGGACACGGTCTCGGTCGACGGCGTGCTCTATCGGGTGATGACCTCTCCGACGTCAGCGCCTACGGCGCGGGGCGCGCACCACCTGTCGGTGCACTTGCAGGAGATCGCTGGATGAGAGCATTTCGGTTCGTCTCGAACCCGCTGCTCGATCGCGAGGTCGCGCGTGGAGAGTGGGTCGCCGCGGCGATGCGGGCCAAAGGCGACGCTGGCGTGCGTGAGGCGAAGGCGGTCGCTCCGGTCGGCGACCCGGCGACGGATCCGACCTCTGGCGAGTTCCGCGACTCGATCCATGTCGAGGAGGTCGAGACCCCGGCAGGCATCGAGATCCGGATCGCCTCGAACGATCCGGCGGCCGCCTACATCGAGTACGGCACGCATGACACACCCGCCCATGGGACCCTTCGGCGCGGGGCGATCGCCGCGGCCGCGGCTCCGGTGCCCTGATGGATCTCCGGATCATGCCCGACGCGAAAGCGCTCGTCGCGGCCTACCTTCGCGCCCAGCCCGAGGTCCAGGCGCTCGTCGCCGACCGCGTGTACGGGGAGATTCCGAACCCGGCGGTCTATCCGCTCGCGACGCTCACCGTTGTGCCAGGGCCAGGCGAAGCCGTTCGCGAGCGCCTCGACGAGGTACATCTGCAGGTCGACGCCTGGAGTGCCCTTCGCGAGGAGGGCGGCTCGCCCGAGGAAGCACAGACGGTGGCCGCGGTCCTACGCGCTGCGATCCTCGCCGAGGAACGAATCACCGGCGAGCAACCGCTCGACGTGCCGATCGGCATTGTCCAAGGTACGAAGGACATCATGGGGCCGCAGGAGCTTCCCGACCCCGTCACCGCGCGGCCGCGCTACATCTTCGAGGTCGCGATCTTCGTGCATCCGCTGATCTAGGAGGAGGGAACGCGATGGGCCAGGACAACACCGAGCTCTTCGTCGCCGAGACGCAAGGGCACCTCTACACCGCGCCCGTGGGCACGACGCCTCCCGCTACGGACGCCGCCGCATGGCCGGCGGGTTGGCTCGAATGCGGGTACTTCGACGAGAACGGGGTCCAGGTCGAGTACTCGAAGACCCCGCAGGACATCCCCGCGATGCAGGCGCTCGACCCTATCCGGATCGTCTTCACGGCGCGCCTGGTCAAGGTCTCGGTCGCGCTTCGGCAGTGGAACGTCGCGACGCTCGGACTCGCCTTCGACGGCGCCTCGATCCAGACGGTCTCGGCCGGCCACTATGAGCTCGACCTGCCCGATGCGCCGGGCGCGCCCTCGGCGATGGGGCTCGAGTTCGTCGACCACAGCAACGTGCTGCGCGTGATCATCCCCTCGGGCTTCGTCGAGGATCCCCTCACGCCGCGGTTCACGCGTGGAGGAAACGCCGACCTGTCGATCGGCTACCGCGCGGTGAAGGTCTCCGGCAAGCCGATCGCCTACCTGCTCTCCGACATGGTGAGCTTCGCCGAGGCGTACTGACATGCCCGACGAGCTCGCTGCCGCCCAGGCCGAGCAGCAGCAGGGCACCCTCTCGGTGCCGTTCCGCGAGACGACGTTCCTGCTCTCTGCCGACGTCGCAGCCCTTGAGGTCGCCGAAGCGTGCGCTATCCAGGGGCCGACGCCGTCGCTCACCGGCATCATGCAGACGGCGGCGATGATCGAGGCGCTGCTCGGGGAGGACGAATACCTCCGGCTCCGGCGCCTGCGGCCGACGCTCGCCGAGCTCTCCGAGCTGCTCGACCGCCTTGGCGAAGCCCTCGGGGGGCCGCCGGGGGAATCGCTGGCCTCGGGCCCCTACTCCGGGAATGGTTCGGGGCGCTCGAGGCCGACTTCCAGCGAACCTACGGTCTGAATCTCTCGGAAGGCGTGTTTGGCCGCACCCTCACGCTCCGGCGGTTTTGGGCTCTTACCCGAGCGCTCCCCGAGGACGCGATGCTCTGGCGATCCATGGACCGGCACCGCGCCAGAGACGAAGCGGCGGGCAGGGACAAGCTGGGCGAGATCGCGGCGTTCTTCTCCGGGCTTCGAGAGTAGCTAGGAGGGCCTGTGCTCGGTCTATCCGGAATCCGGGGCGGGGAGATCTTCATCCCTGTGCTGCCCGAGGCGACGGGGTTCTCCTCGAAGCTCAAGCAGGAGCTCGGCAAGTCGCAGTCGGGCATCGCAAAGGTCGGGACGGCCGTTCGTCGCACGATGCTCGGCATCGGCACGGTCGCGGTCGGTGTCGCCGCGATCTCGATCCGTGCCTACATGGGTCACGAGAAGGCGCTGGCGCTCCTGAACGCGCAGCTGAAGCACACGCCTGGCGTTGCCGCGAGCGCGACCAAGGCGTTCGAGGCGCAGGCGGAGGCGCTCGGGAAGCTCCGCGGCTTCGAGGTGGACGAGAGCCTCGCGGCGGACACGACGCTCCTTCGGTTCAAGCTCACGCAGCAGCAGGTCCAGCGGCTCCTTCCGGTCATCCAGGACTACAGCCGGGCGACGGGCGTCGACCTCACCACGGCCGCGCAGAAGGTCGGCCTGGCGGTGCTCGGGAACGCCCGGGCGCTGAAGGCCGTCGGCATCGAGTACAAGGTCACCACGGTCCATCAGGACGCGGTCAAGGCCCGATTCGCCGCGCTGCTCCTCTCCTACGAGAAGGACCACAAGGGCCAGACCGCGCTCATCGACGACTACAAGCTGCACCAGAAGGGCCTCGAGGCCGTGCAGCTCGCGGCTGCGAAGACCAAGGACGAGATGTCCGGCGTCGGCCGGGTCACCGACCTGCTCGCGGGCAAGGTCAAGGGAGCTGCCACCGCGTTCGCCGGGACTGACGCAGGCAAGATCGAGATTATGAAGGAGCAGCTGCACCAGACCTTCGTCACGATCGGCGCCCAACTCATGCCCGTCCTGGCGAAGCTCATGGGCGTGTTCTCTAGCGTGCTCGGGTGGTTCGATCGGCTCTCGCCGGCGACGCAGGGTTGGGTCGTGAAGATCGGGCTGCTCGTCGGCGCCGCCGCGCTCGTGCTTCCGAAGCTGATCTCGCTCGGTGCCTCTCTGGCATCGCTCGGGCCCGCAGGGATCGCTGCGGCTGGCGGGCTCGCCGCGCTCTATGTCGCCTCGCAGCAATCGAAGGCGATCGACGCCGCCACGAACCGCGTCCTTGCCCTCGTGGGCGGGGTCGACGCGTTGAACAAGCTCCTGGGGTACGGGTCGGCGGCGGCCACCTTGACCGATGCGAACATCGTGGGCGGGAGCAAGCACGCGGCGAAGAGCATCGATACGACTCGGGGCAGCAGCCCGAGGCAAGCGGGCGGTCCAGTCTCCGCGTTCCGCCCGGTGCTGGTTGGCGAGGCCGGCCCGGAGATGATCGTGCCGCGGCAGCCTGGGGTTGTGCTGCCGCACGGGGCGCGCCCGCAAGGCGGCGGTGGGGCCTCGAGCATCACGATCCACCTCCAGTCGGTGGCCATGGCGCCGCGGGACATCGCTCATGCGCTCCGGTGGGCGATCCTCACCGATCCGGCCCTCGCGGCGCTGAGAGCATCGTGACGCGCCTTCCGGGGAATGTGCTTGCCCAGCAGCAAGCACGCCAGCAGGCGGCGCTCGCCGGGCTCGCCGTGCTCGAATCGAGCTACAACGGGCTCCTGCTCGGCGGCCTGCGCTCGCCGATCGGGGTGTCGAACATCGACGGCCTGTCGATGCCCGACCTGCGCCACGAGAGCGCCGCGCGTCTGGCGGCCCACGGCGAGTTCGTCTTCGCGCTCTTCGCCGTCGCGCGAATCCTCACCTACACCGGCGATATCTCGACCGATGCCGGAAGCGCCGCGCGCCAGGCCGCGGCGACCGCGCTCGGTGGCGCGTTTGCTCCCCAAGAGACGGACTCGCCGCTCCTCGTGAAGCTGCTCGACGGTTCGATCCGCCAGATCAACTGCAAGCCCTCGCGGCTCTCGTTCCCGATCGACGGTGGCTACCACCACGGGGCGATTCCCTGGGTGGGTGAGTTGATCGCCGGGGATCCGCGCATCTACGATGCGACGGTCCAGTCGATCGTCGTCCCACCCTCGAGCGCGAACCTGCCGGGCTTTGGCTTCCCGTTCGACTTCCCGTTCGGGTTCGGTGCGGGCGGCGTGGTGGGCCAGACCGTCGCGACGAATGACGGGACCTGGACGACGCTCCCCGTCGTCACGATCAACGGGCCGATCACGAACCCGGAGCTCGTGAACCTCACGACTGGCGAGTCGCTCGTCCTTGCGATCACGCTCGGACCGACCGATTCCCTGGTGCTCGACTTCGTCGCCCGCACGATCACGCTGAACGGGACGGCGAGCCGGTACTCGGCCCTTCAGATCGGGTCGGTCTGGTGGGAGCTGCAGCCGGGGGCCAACGCCCTCGAGCTGATCGGCTCGGGCTTCGCGGCCGGGACTGTCGCGACCGTCGTCTTCCAGTCCGCATGGGGGAGCGTATGACCGAGATCCAGCCTCCGGCCTATCTCGAGAACGCCGGGACCGTGAACACCGCCGACGAGCTCCGTCGGGCGCAGCAGCTCCTCTGCCCCGCGCCGTGGGGCGTGGGCGACATGAACGGGCTGAACGATCTGCTCGTGCAACAGAACACCGGCTCCGACATGAACGTGAAGATCGCCCGGGGCCAGGGCTGCGTGCGCGGCGGCAGCGTGACCGACCAGGGCCTCTACGTCTTCTACAACGACGGCGACGTCGTGAAGGCGATCGCGGCGGCCGACGCGACGAACCCGCGGATCGATCTCGTGGTCGCGCAGGTGAACGACACGGTCTATGGCGCAGGCTCGGACACCTGGGCGCTCGCAGTGGTAATGGGCACGCCCGGCGCGATCCCGGTGCCGCCCGCGCTCCCGGCCTCCGCGCTGGTGCTTGCGCAGGTGCTCGTGCCGGCGCTCTCGACCGCGGTCGTGACCGCGAACATCACCGATCGCCGTGCCCCGGTCGGTGCCTTCGGCGCCTATGTCTACCGGACGGCCGACACGACGAACTTCGCGAGCGGTGTCGACGCGGCCGTCTCGTGGGACGGAGAACTCCGCGATCCGGCTCTCTTCCACGACCTCGTGACGAATCCGACCCGGGTTACGGTCCCAACCGGCGGGGCGGGCTGGTATGAGGCCGACGGCCAGATCTCGTGGGCCCAGAACGCCACTGGGTTCCGGAAGGCCCAGATCCGTAAGGGTGGCTCCGAGGTCGCAGTGCACACCGAGCCGGCCGCGACCGGCATCGTGACGGTCGTGCCGGTGCACATGCCACGGACCTACCTCGCCGACGGCGACTATCTCGAGCTCTGGGGCGGCCAGGCCTCCGGCGGGAATCTGGTGGCGAAGGCCGGATCGTCCCAGACGTTCCTCGAGATGCACCGCGTCGCGTGACCAACGACTACCGGATCGTCGTCGCGTCGCTCTCGGGTGTCGCGATGGAGGAGCTGCCGCCCTCTGGTCTGTCGTTCACCGAGATCCTGAATGGGGCCACGAGCTGCTCATTCGATGTGCCGAAGCACGACGCAAAGTGCACGCGGGCCCTGCTCGACCCGGGAGCACGGCAGATCCTCGTCTACAAGGCCGATGAGCTGAAGTCCTTCGGGATCCTGCAGCAGGCGCAGATGACCTCCGACGAGCAGGACACGCTCGCGCACTTCTCGGCCGTCGGCCTGTGGGCCTTGCTCGGCGCCCCGGGGCGCTACATCGACACCGACCAGGTCTTCACGAGCATCGAACAGTTCGACATCGTCTGGGACCTGATCGCCTACACGCAGGCCAAGACGGACGGGGACCTCGGGATCACGCGCGCGAGCGTCCCCGCCTCCGGCATCACCCGGAGCCTGACCTGGTACGGGTACGACCGCGTCTCGATCGCCGACGCCATCGCCGACATCCTGGCCGCGGGCGACGGGTTCGACTTCGAGATCAAGCCGGACAAGAGCTGGTGGACCTACTACCCGAAGAAGGGCAGCTCGCTACCGGGCGTCGTGCTCGAGCTGGGCAAGAACATCGAGAGCTACACATGGCTCACCGACGCGGCGGGCCTGGTGACCGACGAGACGGCGATGGGCTCGGGGTCGGGAGCGAACAAGCTCCTTGCGGTCTCTTCCGACTCGGACGCGCGCACGACCTACGGCTTGTACGAGTCGGCGACGTCGTACTCCAACATCATCGATCAGACGCTCCTGCAGGGCCAGGCCGACCTCGACATCTCGCAGCTGAAGGCACCCAGGGACCAGCCGTCGATCATCCTCAAGGCCGGCGACCCTGACGCGACGATCGACTCGTTCTCCGTCGGGGATCACGTCAAGGTCCGGATCGACCACGGCTGGGTGCAGGTCGACGGCATGTACCGCGTCGCCAAGCGGGTGGTCAACATCACGCCCGAGGGCCAGGAGGAGCAGGTGGTCGACTTCGATCTGCAGGTCGCGAGCTGATGGGCAAGATCGCACGACCGCGCGACCCGCTCACGATCCTCGCCGATCTGGTAGCTCGTGTCCGGCGCCTCGAGCGCTCGCACGGCTCGACGGACGTCGACGGAGCGCTTCGAACCACGAAGGGCGTGAACGGCGGCCACGTCGGCAGCGGAACCCCGACCGGCGGCCAGAGCGGAGACATCAAGGTCGGGAACGGGAAGATCTGGGTGAACGACCGAAATATCTGGAAGAGCGCCCCAGTCAGCTGATCCGGTGCACCACGATCGCGCGCTGCCGGCCGTCCTCGAGCCCGGGCAAGGGTGCGAAGGGCCCTATGGCGAGCATCTCTACGGGCTCGGCTCGGGGCACGCCTACAGCCGATTCACGCGGGCTGGGGACCCCGACGAGCGATGGGCCGGCATCATCGAGGGCCACTGGTCGCCGGAGGGATGGTGCGCATCGGCGATCGCCTTCGCGGGGCTCGCATGGCGTCCCGGGCAGGAGGCCTGGACTGTCGAGAGCCTCGATCCGCTGGCGCTCTCGCCGTCGATCCTCTGCACCGCGTGCGGCGCTCACGGCTACATCCGAAACGGCCGGTGGGAAGGTCCCCCGGCTCTTCGCCCGCAAGGGCAGGAGGAGGCATCGAAGATGGGCAACCCGGTCATCGACTCCGTCGACTTCCCGAGCCCGGTCACCGTCGGGCAGAAGTTCGACCTGAAGGTGAACGCGCACGATCCGGACGCCGAGACGGTCTCGATCGCCGTCACGGTCACGGACGCGGCGGGACAGCAGGCCTCGTTCACCGGCTCTCTCTCCAAGCAGGACCCGCTCACCTTCGCGGTCTCGTTCTCGCCGGCGGACATCACGGCCACGCCGGACGCGGCCGACCCCTCGCTCTTCCACTGTCAGGCCTGACGATCGCGCAGGTGGACGCCCGCTGGCTCCTCGACGCGCTTCGCACCGGGGGCCCGGCGGTCGGCCTCGTGTTCCTCGCCATCGTCTTCGCCTTCCTGCGAGGAACGATCCACACCGACCGCGAGTTCCGGGCCATGAAGGATGACCGAGACTTCTGGCGAGCAGAGGCGCTCGACGCGCTCTCAACCGGAGAGCGGGCCGTGAACGCAGCCACCGAGATCGCTCGGAAGAGCCGAAGGAGGCCCCGTGCTGGGACGTAAGCGCAAGCGTGAGCACGCCGAGCGCGCGCTCGAGCAGGACCGGGCATCGACGCACCAGCGTCTGAAGGTCCTCGAACATCGCGTCGCCGAGCTCGAGGTGGCCTACGAGATCGACCGGCTGGCGCCGGCGGAGCCGGCCCCGGAGCGGCGATGATCGCGGCGTCGGCGCCCCTCATCGAGTGGACCGTCATCGCGCTCGTGGGCCTCGTCGTCTCGATCGTGAACGTCGGCTTCTCGCATGCGCGCCTAGTGGCACTCGTTGAGCTCGGCCGCAACGGCGCACGCCGGCCATACGCGCGGACCGTCTTCTTCGAGGAGCTCCTTCGCTCCGGCGGCCAGCTTCTCTTCGTCGGTGCAGCCGCCGCCTCGCTCTGGTCGACGGGGAACCCGCGCCTGGATCGATGGCTCGTGCAGCTGAGCGTCGTCGGCGGGGCCTTCCTGATCGTCTGCCAGTCGCTCCTCGCCCTGCAGCTGAACCTGCGGCTTCCACGGATCGCGGAGCGAAGAGCGGCCGCGTGAGAGGGATCGACTTCGCCTACGGCTCGCCCGGGGGAGCCGCGATCAAGCGTGCCGGCTACGGCTTCGTGGTGCGCTACCTCGGTGGGTCGGCCTCCAAGGACCTCACCCGCGCGGAGATGCAGGACTATCTCGCGCACGGCCTTGCGATCGGCCTGGTCTGGGAGTCGAGCGCGCAGCGGATGCTCGAGGGGCGCGCGGCCGGGCAGAAGGACGCGTTCGGCGCGAGGGCGCAGGCGCGCGCGATCGGAGCGCCGAGCCCGGTCGCGATCTACTTCGCCGCCGACTCGGGCATCTTCTCGAACCCGATCGACCAGCCGGCGGCTCTCGCCTACCTGGACGGTGCCGCCGACGAGCTCGGGGACCCGAAGCTCGTCGGCGCCTACAGCGGGGCGCCATTCATTCGCGCGGTCAAGGCGCACGGGCCGTTCCTGCTGTGGCAGACGTTCGCGTGGTCAAGCGGCGTCGTCGTGTCGGGGATCGACCTTTACCAGATCAAGGGCCAGGCCGTCGTGAACGGCGTGACCGTCGATCGAGACGAGAGCTCCGGGCCGGCCGGGCTCTGGGGCCAGATCGGAGGAGACGTGACCGAGACGGAGAAGGAGCAGAACGAGGAAGTCGGAAAGCGCATGGCCGAGGAGAACTACCTCCAGTCGCACGGCCACGCGGCCGACCTCGTCGGCACGGGGATCCCACCGACGGGCTGGACATTCGACCAGGCCGTGAAGTATGGCGGCGTCCATGGCGGGATCGGGTTTCGGATCCGCACGATCGAGCTCGCGAAGCTCGACACGACCGGGGGAGGGTTCGAAGGCCCGGTCAAGGTCTCCGGTCAGGTCACGGTGGGCGGGCAGGTCTGGACCGTCGACGGCACGCTCTCGCTCGCGCCGCCGGCCTCGAGCTGAGAGGAGACCGATGGACTTCAAGACCGCATTCTGGAAGGGCCTCCGAACGTTCTTCCAGACCTTCGCCGGGCTCGCCGTCGCGATCCCGACCGCGCACTCCCTGATCGACGTCAAGATCGCCGGGACCGCGTGGTTCCTGGATCTCTATGGCGCTGCCGTCGCCGGCGTCATCGCCTTCACCGTGAGCGCGGGAGAGAGCGGAACGGGCAAGAACATCCTGCCGGCCGGCTCCGCGTCGCCCGCCCCCGCGTCGCCCGAGAACCCCTGACCTGAGCAATCGTTCGATCGGCCCCCGGCTCTTCGGAGCTGGGGGCCTTTCGCGTTGTCTGGAGGTGATGCCATCGCCACGAGCTTCCCGGTACGGCCATAGCGCGGCAGTCCTCGCGCTCACCCGGAAAGGAGCCCCTCATGCCTCGTCGTGCATTCACGCTGCTCGTGCTCGTCACGCTCGCCTTCGCCGTGCTGCCCGCCCGGGCAGCGTCACGGTCCAAGACAACCGCCCGTTCTCTTGCATCATCAACTCCGAGCACAAGCAAGCTTGTCTCCGAGCCCGACCTCCCGAGCCCGCTCCCGTTCCGCAAGCCTCACAGGAGCATCTCGGAGAAGGCCCCGTCAGGGCCCTTCATTCCCGGTCCCGGCTGCGCCGCCGGAGCGGTCCACGACCTCATTACGGCCGCCTGGCCATCCTTGCAGTGGTCGATGGCCCTGTTCATCGCGAATCGGGAGTCGCATTGCGATCCGCAGGCCCGGAACCCATCCGGAGCCTCCGGCGTATTCCAGCTCATGCCGATCTGGTTCGAGGGCCACAACGCCTACGGCTGGCCGACCTTCGATCCCTTCGACGCCGCGCTCAACGTGAAGTACGCGCACCTGCTCTGGCTGAAGGACGGATGGGGCCCCTGGGGCTTCTAGTCCTGGTCGACGAGCTGCTCGAGCAGGCGACGTATGTCACCGAGCCGGAAGAAGACGCCCACGGTGAACACGACCAGCCAGATCGCCCAAAGGACCCCGAGGATGATGCCCACGATCGCGACGGCTGTGGTGGCCGAGGACAGGTCGGCAATCATGGCATCAGCCAGCTCGCTTCGCATATGGAAGCGAACCCGCGGCTCGTCGTGGTCTTGACGACCACTCCGAAGAGCCAGATCTGGCACGTGATCGTTCCTCCTGACTGGCTCAGGTTCTGCGCCGAGATGTAGAGAAACAGGCCCGATGAGGGGTCGAACGCGCGGTATTGCCAGGGCACCTTCACCGAGGCGATCTGGGCCGTGTCGCCGGTCGCCGTCGTGAAGGTGAGCGATGCGTTCTTCGCAGTGCCGAGCACCATGTACGTGGCGCCAATGGGAACGGGAGATGGCGCCTTGGTCAGCGGCGACGCCTTTGTCGGCGGGATGGGACTCTCGTTGATCGGGATCGGGGGCGTATAGGCAACGAGCGGAGACGGGGATGGTGATGCGGTGATTGCGGCGCTCGTCACGCTCGAGCTGGTGCACGCCGTCGCGATGAGCAGAAAGAGGACCGCCGTGCGTTTCACGCGCCGGATGATGCTCCGGTGAGCGTGCCGTGTCCAGTCGCGGCCTCCATGGCCGAGCGGACATCGTCCTCGTTCGCGTGGGCGTACAGGCGGAATTGGCTCGGGTCGCGGTGGTTCATGAGCTCCATCCAGGTCCGGAGGTCAGTCACGCGGGCGAGGCGCGTCGCGAACGTATGGCGGAACAGATGCGGCCACGCCCGGACCCCGGAGTCGTGGCCCGCCTGGTCGAGCCATTGCCGGACCCGGGTGGGGCAGACCCCGATCAGGCGCGCGTGCTCAAGCAGCTCGAGCTCTTCCACGGCCGTCTTCGCGACGCCCACAAGGGGCACGGAGTAGGGATAGCCGCCCTTCACGTCGCGCCGAAAATGGAGCCGGCCTGCCCAGACGTCCTCCCGGGTGAGCGCGCAGGCGGCGGCGATCCGTGCCCCGGTCCCGTAGAGGAGGAGCGCCGTCCAGGCTCGCCGCGGCTCCCGCCAGGCGAGGGCGAGCACCAGGCGCATGAGCTGCTCATCGTCCAGGACTGGGGGCTCCGAGCTCCGGGGTGCCTTCGGGGTCAGGCGCTGGACGGGCGAGGCCACGAGCTCGTGGGTCTCGGCCCAGCGGTAGTAGCTCCGGAGGGCCCGCAGGGTGTCGCCCCTCATGGCGCCCCTGGGATCCAGGCGGGCGAGGTAGCCGACGACGTCGTCCTCGGTGACGGCGTCGAGCTCGAGGAGCGTGTCGGCGAGGAAGTTCACCAGGGTCCGACGGTACTTCCGGACGGTCACTGAGCTTCGGCCGGTCACGGTGAGGAACGCGGACCAGCGGGCGATCTGGGCCGCCCATCCTGCGCGGGCAGGGGACGCTTCGATCATCGACTCGCCCCCAAGTATGCGCGTGGAGATTCCGTGGAGCATCCGCCGTTCGGCCCTGGCCGCTAGGTCGTCAGGCGGCTTCCGTTCTGCTCTTGCGCTTTATCCGCGGGACCCACCGGATTCTACCAACCGTGCCCGACGGGCCCTCGCCAAGGGAGCCCGCGAGCCCCTGTAGTACGCTTCGGCCGATGATCCTGTCGGACCGATCCATCCGCGAGGAGATCGAGCTCGGGCGCATCGAGATCGACCCGTTCGACGAGCGCTCGGTCCAGCCGTCGTCGGTTGACCTGCACGTCGATCGAACCTTCCGAACGTTCCACAACGCCCGGTATCCCTTCATCGACGTGAAGAAGGAGATGCCGGAATTGACGGAGCTGGTCGAGGTTCCCGTCGACACGCCGTTCATCCTGCATCCCGGCGAGTTCGTCCTCGGCTCGACGCTGGAGCGGGTTCGGCTGCCGGATGACCTGGTCGCGCGGCTCGAGGGCAAGTCCTCGCTCGGCCGGCTCGGCCTGCTCATCCATTCGACCGCTGGCTACGTCGACCCCGGTTGGGACGGGTACCTCACGCTCGAGCTCTCCAACGTCGCGAACCTGCCGATCACGATCTATCCGTCGATGAAGATCGGGCAGATCTCCTTCTTTCGGCTGACGACGGCCGCGGAACGCCCGTACGGCTCGCAGGGCCGTGGGAGCAAATACCAGGGGCAACGCGGTCCCACGGCCAGCCGCTTCTACGAGGAATTCGCCGCCGGGGTTCCTCGGGAGCCCTGACCGGCCTCGTGGCGAGCCCGTTCGGAACGCTCCTCGTCGTCGCCAATCCCTCCGGAGGACGCGGCCGGGCCCGAACGCAGCTCCCCGCCGTCCAGGCTGCCCTGCGGGCCGCCGACCTCGACTACCGGCTGTCCGTCACCTCGAGGGCAGGCGACGCCGCCCGCGTCGCTCGTGAGGCCGTGGACCGCGAGGTGATGTTCGTCGCGGTCGTGGGCGGAGACGGAACCGTGCTCGAGGTCGTGGACGCGATCCTGCGGGCCCCCGGCCGGACGCTCCTGGATCGGCCGGTGCTCGGCCTCGTCTCGGCCGGCTCCGACGGCGACTTCGCGAAGACGTTCGGCCTGCCCGAGGACGCGGAACAGGCGTGCGGGCACCTCACGGGCGACGCCGTCTTCCCCGTGGACGTGGGGAGGGTGGCCTTCGTCGAACCCGGCGGCGCCGAGGGCGTCCGGTACTTTCCCAACGTCGCGCAGGTCGGGTTGGGCGGCGCGATCGCCGCGCGGACGGCTCGCCTCCCTCGGTCGCTCGGCCGGGCTGGCTTCTTCCTGGGCTTCTGGTCCGCCCTCGCCTCGTCGGGTCGGGCGCACATCGAGGTCGCTGCCGACCGGCGATCGTTCCAGGGCCGGGCCAGCAACGTGGTCGTCGCGAACGGGCAGTTCACGAACGGCGGGATGCGGATCTCGCCCAGGTCCTGGCCTTCGGACGGCCACCTCGACGTGCTGGTCCAGACCGGCCCCCGGTCGGAAGCATTCACCCTCCTTCCGCGCATCTATCGGGGGGAGCACCTGCCCCATCCGCACATCGCCGAGCTTCGCGCGAGGACGGTGTCCGTGCGGGCGGACCGCGCCCTCACGATCGAAGCGGACGGGGAGGTCCTCGGGACAACCCCGGCGACGTTCGAGGTCGTGCCGCAGGCGATCCGGATCAAGATCTAGGCTCGGGCCGACCCCGGCGAAGGATGGCGGCGAGCGCCGTCACGGCCTCGGCGCGGACTGCGGGGGACGGGTCGTGGCCCGAGACCGTCGCGATCGCCCGCGAAGCGGCGACCCCCCCTCGGCGCGCGAGGGCGCGGACGGCGGCGCGGCGGACCTCGCCGGCGGGGTCCCCGAGGGCCGCGAGCAGGATTCGCTCCGCCGCCGGGTGGTTCGGGGCCCGATCGATGGCTCCACGCCGGCGAACGGGATCGGAGGACCGCATCGCCTCCTCGAGCAGCGCGAGCTCCATCTCGGTCCCCCCCGGCCGGCCGCTCATCCCGGGCAGAGTAGGGGTGACACCTCGGCCGCGTCATCAGCCGAAGGGGGTGGAGTTCGAGCGGGACTTCCGACCTAGCCCGCGAGCGCTCTGGGTGGAACCGCGAGCCTCACTCGTCGGCGACCCACGGGCCGAAGTCGCTCGGGTCCGCCTCCGGGCGGTCGCCGAGGGCGCGAAGCGCCGCCTCGGCCGCGGCCGCGACCTCCATCACCGGATCGCTCAGGAACACGCGCCGAAGCGCGCGCACCGAGCGGGGGTCGCCGAGCGACCCGAGGAGGGTCGCCGACCGGGTGCGGACCCGCACATCCGGGTCGGTGAGCGAGGCGAGAAGCGCCTCCGACGCGGTGCGTCCGCCCATGGCACCCACCACCTCGACCGCGCGAAGCCGCTCCCCGGGGTCGGTGGACCGGAGCGCTTCGACGAACCGATCGGGGCCACTGATCCGGGCGAGGAGGCCGCCCGCGACCGCGGCCGCGATCGGGTCGGATCCGGTGACCACCTCGATGAGAGGCGCCACCGCGGCCGGCCCCATCTTCTCGAGAACGTCGCTCGCGGGCCGTCGGAGGTCTGCCTCGCCGAGGGCGGATGCGAGCCGGCGTGCGACGGCGGGCGAGCGCCACCGGAGCAACGCATCCGCTGCCGTGGTCCTGACCATCACCTCCGGGTCCTTCAGGGCCTCGATCAGGATCGCCGGCACCGCGTCGTCGTCGATCAATCCGAGCGCGCGCACCGCCTCGACTCGAACGTCGGCCTGCGGATCGGAGAGCGACCGCGCGAGCGCGTGCACGGCTGCCGGCGCTCGGATCGCGGACATGGCCGCAGCGGCCGTTCGACGAACCACGGAGTCGGGGTCGGAGAGCGCCCCGACGACGATTCGCGTCGACTCGGGCGTGGCCGCGCGAGCCGCGAGATCGACCGCCAGCACCCTGTCCGATGGGTCGGCGTCCTGGGCGTTCGTGCCCGCGAGACGGGCGAGCCGGGCGGGGTCGAAGACCTCGACGGCCCTGATCAGGTCCGAGCGGATGCGAGGGCTCGCCGCTCGGATCGCCGACCAGATCGCGGGCAACTCCGTCTCGGGGAGCGCCGCCACCCTCGCCGTGGCCGCGCGGGCCACACGGTCGTCCTCGTCGTGGAGCGCGGTGAGCAGGAGCGCCACGGGGGACTCGGCGTGCGGGCCGCTCCACCAGCCCTCGGCGAGGCCCTCGACGGCCGTCGCCCGCACGTCGGGGTCGGGGTCGGACAGGGCCTGCGAAAACGCGCGGGCTGCGGCCTCGCCAGGCAGCCGGGCGAGCATCTGCACGGCGAAGGCGCGCACGGCTGCCGACGAGTCGTCTCTGAGGAGCTCGATCGCGAGCCGTTCCGCGCCCGGGTCCCCCGAGTCCGCGAACGCCTCGAGGACCGCGAGTCGAACCGACCCGGCTGAATCCTCCAGGAGCGAGACGAGGAAGGGGAGGATCGCCCGGCCGCCGACCTGCCAGGCGACTCGAACGGCCCCGGCCCGCAGCGAGGGGTCGACCGTGGATACGAGCGCCGCCAGCGATTCCGCCTCGGGGTGCAGCTCGTCGAGCGCGCGCAGGTAGACGGCGCGCTCGTCGTCGGGGAGGCCGGCCGCCGCTTCGAGCAGCCCCGGGGCGGCCTCGAGCAGCCGAAGCGACCCGGCGAGCGCGGCCGCCCGGGCCGACGCCGGGCCCTGCTCCCGGATGGACCAGGTCGTCCAGCGCACGAGCTCCTCCGGCGGGAGCGACCGGAGCGCGCCCTGCGCCTGGAGGCGGACCATCGGATCGGGATCGTCGAGGGCACCCGAAAGCGCCGCCACGATGTCGTGGATCTCCGCCGCCGTCGGGCCGGCCGAGGCGGCCGCGGAGGCTCCCGCGATGCCGTCCTGCCGGGCGCGCGACACGGCCTCGAGGGACAACGGGCTCGATTCGCAGGCGAGGAGCCGCGTGGCGCCTCGCCGGCGCTCCTCCGAGCCGTCGAGCTCCACGATCAATCGATCCAGGCCGACGGCCCGGGCGAGCTCACCCAGCCATGGGCGCTCGGCGGCAACGGGTGGGGGGTCGAGCCCGCCGACGATCGCGAGCAGCTGGTCCAGCTCTCGTTCGGTCAGCCCGCCCGCTTCCCGGATGATGCCGGGCAGTCGCTGCAGCGCCGCACGCTGGCTGAGCGACCACGACCGTTCCCCGGTGAGCGGGATCAGCAGGTCGATGCCCGAGCGTCCCTCACGGGCGGCGAGCTCCACCGCCGCAGCCCGCACCCCGTCCACGGGATCGAGGAGGCTCCGCTCGATCAAGCCACGGGGCAGCGGCGAGCGCGTGTCCGCGAGGCCCCTCGCGGCGAGGATTCGAAGCTCCGGATCGGGGTCGGTCAGCAGGACCCGGCCGACCACCTCGACGTCGGCCGGCCCCAGGCCCGCGGCGAGGAGCCCGACGAGCGCAGCCCGTCGGGTGTTCGGGTCGATCCCGAAGACCGCGCGCCGCCCCAGCGCGTCGGTGGGTCCGGCCGGAGGAGGCGGGGGGAGCCGGCGCTCGGGCGCCGCCGGGGTGGGACGCGGCTCGGCCGCGAACGCCTCCCGGACGGCTCCCAGGATTGGGTCCTTCGTGTCCTCCTGCGAAGCGCCGCCCTCGGTGCCCATCAGGCGTGCGACGGCCAGCACCAGCCGTGATGGCATGGCCGGGCCCCTTCGAATGACAGGACGTTCACGACGTGGAGCTCGTTTCCCGCGGGTCTCGCGCTCGGGTCAGTGGCGAGCACTAAACCAAGGTTCGCACGATTCGCGCAAGGGACGAAAGGCCAGAACCCCGATCCGTCCTACGACGGGGACCGGCAGGGCCGGCGAAGCCGGTCAGGCGCCGCGCTGGCCCGAGGCGATCAGCGCGGCCCGCTGGATCACCGGCGACGGTGGGCTGCCGAGGCCCATCGCCACGGCTGCCATGGCCGCCTGGGTGCGGTTCGACACCCCGAGCTTGCGGAAGACGGCGGCGAGATGCGCCTTCACCGTCTTCTCCGAGAGATAGAGCTGTCGCGAGATCTCGCGGTTGCTCGCGCCACCGGCGAGGAGGTGCAGCACGTCGGCCTCGCGACGCGTGAGGCCGGCGTCGGGGATGGCCGCTTCGCGCGCGTCCGCCTGGTCGGCTCCGGCCGCGCCCTCGAAGAGGTTGCGGACCGCCCGGGGCGAGAGCACGTTGCCCGAGCCGGAGAGGGCCACCAGGATCGCCTGCGCGAGGTCCTCCGGCGAGGCGTCCTTCAGGAGGTAGCCGGCCGCGCCCTCGGTGAGCGCGGTCTTGACGTAGTCGCCGTTGTCGTAGCTCGTGAGGATGATCACGGGGAGCGCCGGCCAGTTCGCGCGAATCTCACGCAGGAGCTCGATCCCGTCTCGTCCCGGCATGCGGATGTCCACCAGGGCGACGTCGTGCGTCGCATGCTGCAGGATCTCGAGGGCCTCGTCGGCCGACCCCGCCTCCGTGACGTCCGCGCCTTCGACACATCCATGCAGGACCTGGGCGAGGCCCTTTCGGACCAGGGTGTGGTCATCGACCAGGAGGACCTTCATGACGCCACCTCGTGAAGGGGGAGTTGGGCCGTAACCCGCGTGCCCACGCCGGGACGGGACTGTACCTGCAGATGCCCCCCCGCCTCCTTGACCTTGCGGCGAAGGAATCCGAGGCCGAAGTGATTGTCGTCCTGCGCCGAATCCTTGTCGTGTCGGGTGAACCCGCGGCCGTGGTCGCCCACCACGATCGTCAGGTCGGTCGCCCGCACCGCGAGCGAGACCGTGACCTTGGAGCCGCCCGAGTGCTTGGCCGCGTTCGTGAGCGCCTCGCGCACCACCTGATAGGCGATCGTCCGGACCTCGCTCGGGATCTCCCGGAGGTCGCCCTCGACGGAGAGCTCGGGCATCGGGAGCTTCCACCGCTTGGCGACGTCCTCGAGGACTCGCCCGACGTCATCCGGCTCGGGCTGCCCGGCGCCCGAGACACCGGATTCCAGGTGGCGGATCATGTCGCGAAGCGCAGAGAGGGCACGCCGGATCTCCCCCTCGGAGCTCTCGACGGTCGCGGCCGCCGCGCCGGGGTCATGGTCGATTGCCTTGCGCAGCCCTTGCAGCTCCAGCACGGCGCCCGTGACCACCTGGGTGAGGTCGTCGTGGAGGGCGCCGGCGACGCGGATCCGCTGCCACTTGTCGAGCGGCTTCACGGCGTCTCGCCGAGCCGCCAACCCGGCCCGGACTGTCGAGACGGCCCGCGCCGCGAGGGTCATGGAGACCGCGGAGAGCGCCGGCCCGTCGGCCCAGCCCGCGACCAGGACCTCGATCGAACCGGCATCGCGGCCGTAGGCCGCCGCCACCGCGCGCGAGGCGATCCCGAGCGACACGGCGAGCTGGCGAACGTGCTCCTCCATGAGCGCCGACGTCGTGGGCCCGAGCAGCTCCTCTCGGATCTTGCCGGGAAGCTTTCGCACCCGGTCATCCGGAGTCGATGCAAGCGCGATCAGCTCCCCGCCGCGCTCGGCGACCAGGAACAGTTCGTCCGCGTGGATGGCCTCGCGGACCTCGCCCAGGAGCTCCTCGAACGTCGATCCCTGCCGCGCGATGATGCCCTGGCAGGCGTCGAAGATCCGCTGGAGCCCTGCGACCTCGTCGTGGCTTCGAAGTGCCCCGCCGGCCGGCCACGGTGGGCCGGACATGAGCGACAGCAACTGGAGATACGGGCGCGCCCGCTCCACCCATCCGCCGACACGACCCGAGGTGCTCGAGTCCAGGAGCAGCCGGCCGCCGTCGGGAAGCGGGAGCGACGCGACGCTCGCACACCCGAGCTCCGCGAGGCGCGGGCCCACGCCAGGGATCGTGCGCGTGTCCGTGTACTCGGCCGCCTCGGGCGTGCCCTCGAGGGCCGAGGGATCGAGCACCCCGTGCCAGGCGCGCGTCGGACCCCGGCGCTCGAGCAGCCGCCAGCCGTCCGGGCCGCTCACGAACAGGCTCGCGGTGTCGAACCCGAGGTCGTCACGGACGCCATCGAGCGCGCCCTGCAAGGAGGATCCGTCTTCGCGACCCGCGCCGGGGCCGCGGTGGGTCTGGAGCCTGCCGTCGAGCGCCATCTGAACGCCGGCCTCCTGTTCGTCTCGCTTGCCGCCGGGGAGCGGCCTCAATCGGAGACGAGCTCCCGACCCCCTCTTGGTGACTGGGGAAGCTACCGGTGGTCGGTGCAGAGACGGTGTTCGGTTGTCGGACTCGGAGCGAGGGGTCAAATTCTAGGCCCTCGCGCCGACGCTGCAAGCACAGCGACCCGTCAAGTCCATGCCCTGGATATCGGTCGAAGGGCTCATGCCCTTGAACCTGCCCGAGTGAGGCAGGGCCAGGGCCGTTCGGCCCCGCGGCACGGCCGAAGGGATGCGCCGCGCCGTCGCTTAGTCGGCGCCGACCGAGCGGGCGACCACCTGGGCGACGTCCAGCACCTGGATCTCCTTGCCCTCGGCCTTGGCCCCGTCGTCCAGCATGATCAGGCAATAGGGGCAGGCGACGCCAAGGGCGTTCGCGCCGGTCGCGATCGCCTCCTGCGCGCGCTCAAGGTTGATCCGCTTGCCCAGCCGCTCCTCGAGCCACATCCGCGAGCCGCCGGCGCCGCAGCAGAAGCCGCGCTCGTGATGGCGCGGCATCTCCGTGGTCGTGAGTCCCGGCACCCGATCGAGCGCTTCGCGGGGCTCGGTGTACACGCCGTTGTGGCGGCCCAGGTAGCAGGGGTCGTGGTAGGTGAGGAGCGTCTGCACCTCCGTCGTGGGACGAAGGCGGCCGTCTCGCATGAGCCGGGCGATCAGCTCGGTGTGATGGATGACCTCGACGTCGGCGCCGAAATCCGGGTATTCGTTGCGAAGCGTGTTGAAGCAGTGCGGGCAGTTGGCCACGATCGTGCGGACACGGGCGTCGCGGAACGTCTGGATGTTCCGTTCCGCGAACGTCTGGAACAGGTACTCGTGGCCGAGCCGGCGCGCGGGATCGCCCGTGCAGAGCTCGCGTGGCCCCAGGATGGCGAACGGGATCGCCGCGCGCTGCAGGAGCCGAACAACCGCGCGGCTCACCTCGCGCGCCCGGTCGTCGAACGACCCGGCGCAGCCCACCCAATAGAGGTACTCGGGAGCGGGGCCGTCCTCCAGCACCTTCACACCGAGGTCGCGCGCCCAGTCGGCCCGTGCCGACTGGGCGGCCCCCCATGGGTTCGACGAGCTCTCTAGGTTGCGGAGCAGCAGACCGGCCTCGTGCGGGAACCGCGACTCGCCCATGACCAGGTTCCGGCGCATGTCGACGATGTGGTCGATGTGCTCGATGTCGACGGGACACTCCTGCATGCACGCGCCGCAGGTCGTGCAGTCCCACACCACCTCGTCCTCGATGACGTCGGGGTTCAGCGCGGCCGGGGCGTACGCCTCGGCGGCCTTACGGGCGGCGAGGATCTTCGGTCCCTCGGCGAAGACATGGTCGCGAAGGTTCATCACCAGCAGCTTCGGCGAGAGCGGCTTGCCCGTGTTCCACGCCGGGCACACGTTCTGGCACCGCCCGCATTCGGTGCACGAGTAGGTGTCGAGGATCTCCTTCCACGTGAGGTCCTGGAGCGTCGCCGCCCCCAGGCTCCCCTGCCCCTCGCCCATACGCTCGACGTCGATGTGCAACGGCCGGAGCGCCCCGCGGGCCTTCGTGCTCGCGAGGAAGACGTTCACCTCCGACGCGAAGATGTGCAGGTGCTTGGAGTAGGGGATGTAGGCGAGGAACCCGAGGATGAGCAGGATGTGCGACCAGAGGAACAGACCCTCGAAGAATCGCCGGCCGCCAGGGCTCATCTGGGTGAAGGCATGCGCGACGAGGTTCGAGAGTGGTGTCCAGGCCGCGGGCGATTCGTTCACGCCGAGCGCGATCCGGGCCGCGTTCAGGCCGAGAAGCGTCAGCATGATGCCGAGGATCATCAGCAGGATGAAGTCCGCCTCTTCGAGGTGGCTGCCCTTGAACCGGTCGGGCCGCAGGACCTTGCGGATGAACACGGCCATCTCGACGCCGACGATCACGAGGACCGTGAACACGTCCTGGATCAGACCGAGCCAGCCGGTTCGTCCGATAAGCGGGATGGCGAAGGTCCTGGTGAACACCTCGCCGAACGCCTCGATGATGGTCGTGAGCAGGACGAGGAAACCCCAGAAGATGAAGGCGTGCATGATCCCGGGGGCGAAGCGCTGCAGGAGCTTCCGCTGGCCGAGCACGACCACGGCCTCGGTGCCCACGCGCGCCGGGAGGTCGTCGATCGGACGTCCACGCGTGCCGAGGAGCACGAAGCGACGAAGCTGATCGGCGCGCCGAGAGAACAGGCCGAACGTGACCAGCAGGGCGAGTCCGAGGAACGCGGGTCCGATCAGCACCGCGGCGGAGTCTAGGAGCGGGCCCGAGCGGGCCGCAACTGCAACCTAGCCGGCGTGATACCCGTACGAGGGACCGCTAAGGTCATCATCGTCGCTCGACGCGGGCTCGTCGGATGCGGGCGGCGACGTCACGTCGTCGTGCGCGTCCGCGACCGACCACTCGTCCACGTCGTCATCGGACTCGAGGTCGCTCGGGGTGAGCAGCAGGGGCGGCGTCGAGGCGGCCGCCAGATCGGCGAGGTCCGCGTCGATGGCCGAGATCGATTCCGCCATGGGCGCGAGCGCCTCGCGGATCCGCTCGGGCACCGCTTCGATCAGCTCTCGTACCGCGTCGACCTTCGACTGCACGGCCCCGATCATGGGTTCCACGCCCTGGCGCCAGGCCACGAACTTGGTGACCTCGCTCTGCACGTCCTGCCAGACGCGGTTCGACCTCGCCACTTGGCGCGAGGTCGTGGAGCGCGCGCGCTCGATGATGCGAGCGGCGGATTCCTCCGCGGCGGCCAGGATGCCTCCAAGCTCGTCCGAGACGAGCTTGGAGGCCGCGTCGCTCGACCGGGTCGCGAGGGGCTCGGCCGGCGCGGGCGGTAGGGGCGCGGCGGCGGGTGCGGGGGGCTCGCTCGGTGCGAGCGCGGCGAAGGGGTCGAAGTCCGCGGGCGGCTCGGGCGCGACCGGCGCTTCGAGCTCGGGCCCTGGGGGTTCCGACTCGGGCGCGGCGTCCTCGGCGACGGGCTCGGCGGTCGCCTCGGGAGCGTCGGAGGGCTCGCTCCAGTCGTAACGGTAGCCATAGCTCGCATCCTGCTCCGGGTATTCGACGAAGTGCTGGCCGAACGCGTCGGCGTCGAAGCCAAGCTCGTGCGCCTCCGGATCCGGCGCCGCATCCGCGGGTGGCTCGTTCGCCTCCGGGGGCGCCGCGAACGGGTCGACCTCGAACACCGGGGGCGTCTGCGCCTCGGCAGGTGCTTCGGCCTCCGCCTGGTGCTCGTAGGTGACGGCGTCGAGGGGGTAGAGCGATGCGTCGTCGGGCTGGGTCGCCGCCCAGGCATCGGAGCCGGCCTCATCCTGGACGGATGGGGAGATCTCGTAGGCGGGAGGCGCGTCGGCGTCGTCGGCCTCGGGCGTCACGGGCATGTCCGGCGCGGGCTCGGGCTGCGACGTGGACTCCTCGGGGACGGCCTCTGTCTGCGCAGGCGTGGCGATGGTGGCCCCGGCGAGCGGGCTTGCTTCCATGAGCGCCGTCACCTGGGCACGGAGGCGCTCCAACTGCTCCTCCATCCGCTGGTTTCGCTGCTGGACGCTGACGAGCTCGGACTCGAGGCTCGAGACCTTGCCCTCGGCAGCGCGGACGCGGCCCTCGGCCTGCCGGAGCATCGTGTCGCGGTCGGCGATGATCTGGTTGACCGCCGACTTGCGATAACCGAAGACGCCTTTCCCGAGTGCCGGTGGCTCGGTGCTCATCGATACCTCCTTCCGAGGTAGTACCACGCGCGGCCTGATTATCGGCAGGCGCCAGGGGTTCCTCAACCATTCCGCCCTCGGAAATTCGCGGGAGGGGGCGAACGGCCTAGCCACCACGGTTACCTTGGCAATGAGACACTCAAGCTTTATCATGGATGCACACTTAGGCAGTCGAGGCGGGAGGTAAAAGGGCATGCCGCGTGCAGTCGGAATCGACCTTGGAACCACGAACTCGGTGGTGTCCGTGCTGGAGGGCGGCGAACCGCTCGTCATCCCAAATGCGGAGGGCTCGCGCATCACGCCATCCGTCGTCGGCTTCTCCAAGACCGGGGAGATCCTGGTCGGCGAGGTCGCGAAACGCCAGGCCATCACCAACCCTGACCGGACGGTCCGTTCGATCAAGCGGGCGATGGGACGCAAGGACTGGAGCCTCGAGATCGACGGGAAGAAGTGGACCCCGCAGGAGATCTCGGCGCAGATCCTCGGCAAGCTCAAGCGCGACGCAGAGGCGTATCTCGGCGACAAGGTGACCCAGGCGGTCATCACCGTCCCCGCGTACTTCGACGACGCGCAGCGCCAGGCGACGAGCGAGGCTGGCAAGATCGCGGGGCTCGAGGTGCTCCGCATCATCAACGAGCCGACCTCGGCGGCGCTCGCCTACGGGCTCGACAAGCAGCACGACCAGACGATCCTCGTGTTCGACCTCGGCGGCGGCACCTTCGACGTGTCGCTCCTCGAGATCGGCGAAGGCGTCTTCGAGGTCAAGGCCACCGCCGGCAACACGCAGCTCGGCGGCGACGACTGGGACCAGCGGGTCATGGACTGGCTCGTGAAGGGCTTCAAGGACGCGCACGGCGTGGACCTCTCGAAGGACCGGAT
>JACXTT010000991.1_pt1 | contig 48643 bp, 52 predicted proteins | sample 9270951 | NCBI WGS metagenome assembly JACXTT01 (sample SAMN15532306, study PRJNA645909) | rock metagenome | isolation source: weathered quartz diorite | place: Puerto Rico | collected 2017-06-21 | reverse complement strand
GGCCTTACATCGTTCTGAAAATGCCGTCCGTTACCGCCTCGCTGTCTTGGGCAAGAGCAGTCGCGTTCATTTAGAAGGACATGCTCGACGGACTCTCGCCCAAGAGTTACATCTGGGCAGCCGCACAATCCAGCGCCTAATTGTTCAGGGTTTGCTTGACGTGAGGGATCCTCGGATTACTCGGAAGTCCTTGGAAGAGGCATGCAAAACAGGACGCCTGACAACGTCGCTGTATGACCAGCAGCCTGAAACAAAGGAAACTGCGACGCTCTCTTGCCGAGAAGAGCCGGCTGCTACACCGTTGAACAGTTCCATATCCGCTGCGCCTTGTGAGTCTTCAAAACCGCCTCGATCTTGTCGAGCCAAGCGAATTTGGGCGGATGCGGCGAGGCAACTCAATGTGGACGCCAGCGTGATCGAGCAACTCATCTTCCGTGGTGTGCTAAAACTCTATGATCCCCGAGTCACGGAGAAGTCTCTCACAAAGTTCTGTGCGCGACACGGCGCATTAATCAAATCTGATTTTCTGGATAAGGAGACACGGGATTGGCTTGCTAGCTCAATGGATCTTGCTCCGGCTGCCGGCAAGGACGCGGCACAGGGGATGGAGGTTTTTCGTAAGCACGCACGAGTTGTGAGGACCTGTGAACACTGCCGGAGAGCGATTCGTGGCAACGTCTTTTTCAGACACAGCAAGAGGTGTCCTCAGCAAAACCGTGGAAACACTGTGGGAGGCCAGAGCTGAGCTCGCTGCGAGGTTACGTCTATTGTGATCGTGCCAATTGCGGCACCAGCTAGGACTGGAAATGAATCAGGACGAGTTCCGAGGCCGGTCTGTGTCGCCGAGAAAGATCTGGGTCAGGCGATGTACAATCAGCCTAGTCTGCCTTCATCGCAAGTTGCGGGCTCCCGCCAAATCGAAGGAATTCAGCAAGTTCCAAGTTGTGATCAAACTGGATTAGTCGTTTTTCTTCTTTCGTGCTCTTTTGGCATGCCTAGGCAGTGCTCACATCGCGCCGACATGACGCGTCTAAAAAGAAGAGCGCACCCCTGTTCGCTGTTGCCCTATAGCCTTATAAGACGTCAAGGTTGGCCGGTGATTGGAACATCAAGAAGGATGCCGTCGTCGGCGAATTTCCACGGAACGAAAACAGAAATGCAGAAGTGCTCTGGCTGTCGCACTGTCCTCGGCAGAGAGACGTAGAGGACCGTGCAAGGCACTGGGAAAGGGAAGTCATTCGTTGTTGCGAGGGCGTAGTTCAGCCGACTAGAAAGCCTGCCTTAGGCCACAGGAGGTCGCCGTTTCAATCTCCGTGCCCGGGCCACTTGTTTCCTTTCATGCATTTACTGACCTGCGCTGTGTGGAGCTTCTTGACTGTCCTTGGGAAATGCGCGACGCTGAATGGGGCCCCGTCCCTTTCGACGCTAGGAAGGTGCTCCGTGGGGTCGACAATTTCCTCCCTCATCAGCGCGGCCGAGAGTGGCGACCGTGCGGCTGCGGATGCCCTCTTCAGCGCCCTATACTCTGAGTTGCATCGGCTGGCAAAGCGGGAACTAGCACGACAGGGTGCCCCGGCTAGCCTGGGTGTCACCACCCTCTTGCATGAAGTCTATCTCGATCTATCAGAGCGGGCAGGCCCCAGCTTTCCGGACCAGGCGCGCTTCATGGGGTATGCTGCGCGCGTGATGCGCGGACTCATCATTGATCATGCGCGGAGCCGCAACGCAATTAAGCGCGGGCGTGAGTTCGAGATTACGTCGCTCAGGACCGATTTCGTTGAGAATCCCGTCGACGCCAAAGAGCTCTCGTCGATCAGCGATGCTCTGGATCAACTTGCGAAAGTCGAGCCTGAGCTCGCTGAGCTAGTGGACTTGAAGTTTTTCTGTGGGTTTTCCTTCTCTGAAATCGCTGCACTGCAGAAGCTGTCCGAGCGTACCGTGCAAAGACGATGGGAGAAAGCGCGCATGTATCTCTACCGCAGCATTCGCGAAGACTTGCCACTCTGAGGATTGGATGCCCACGATAAGTCCAGATCAATGGCACTTCCTCAGTCCATACCTGGACGAGGCACTAGCCATGACAGATGAGGAACGCACGACCTGGCTGTCCTCGCTGCGCATTCAGAGCCCCGGGCTGGCTGATCAAGTGCAAATGCTCTTGGAGGATCACCGCGCGCTTTCGGAGAAAGGCTTTCTCGAAAGTGACGTAGTTGGTTTGTCGGGACGGTCGGGGCTGGCCGGTCAAACTCTCGGTGCCTACACACTGGTCTCACAGATCGGCCACGGGGGAATGGGCACGGTCTGGCTGGCGGAACGAAATGACGAGCGATTTGAGCGCCGGGTCGCGGTGAAGTTACTGAATGTCGCGCTCATGGGGAAGACCGGCGAGGAACGGTTCAAACGCGAGGGTAGGATTCTGGGTCGCCTGAGGCATCCGCACATCGCGGAGCTGATCGACGCGGGGGTGACGCAAACGGGGCAACCTTATCTCATACTCGAGCATATAGAGGGCAACCCCATCGATTGCTATTGCGACCGGCACGAGCTCAATGTTGAAGCGCGCGTTCGGCTGTTCCTCGATGTACTCGGAGCCGTGGCCGAGGCGCATGCCAACCTGATCGTCCACCGCGACCTCAAACCTTCGAACGTGCTAGTTCGAAATGATGGCCAAGCAAAGTTGCTCGACTTCGGTATCGCCAAACTTCTAGAAGTTGAGGGGCAAACCGGGAAGTCGCCGCTCACGGTAGAGGGCGGGCCGGCGATGACACCCGAATATGCCGCTCCCGAGCAGCTGAAGGGCGAAGCAGTGACGACCGCTACGGATGTTTATGCCTTAGGTGTCTTGCTCTACATTTTGCTTACAGGGCAACATCCGGCCGGCACGGGTCCACGTACGCCTGCAGCCTTGGTCAAAGCCATCTTGGACACTGAACCGGCACGTCCGTCGGATATTGTGGCCGCAACGGAGACGAATCAAGAGATAAGGGCCGCCAATGCCAGCAGGCGCGCTGTGACACCCGACAAGCTGGGGCGGTTGTTACGCGGAGACCTCGACACAATTGTTGCGAAGGCGCTGAAGAAAGCATCGACGGAACGGTACTCCTCCGTTTCCGCTTTGGCCGACGATCTGGGCCGCTACCTGAGGAACGAGCCGATCAGAGCACGCCCCGACACTTCGGGCTATCGCGCTGCCAAATTCATCCGCCGTCATAGAGGCAGCCTTATGGTGGCACTGCTGGCCACAGTGACAGTTATCGGCGCCTCGATCGTTACATGGTTACTCTCTCGTGGCTCCGAACCTCTGCCGCAGTTCAAGCAGAGAAGGCTCACGGCAAACGGTCAGGATTCACCTGTGCTCAGTGCCGCGATTTCTCCGGATGGGAAATACTTGGGTTACGCAGATCAGCGAGGTCTTCATCTGCAAATTGTCGAGACCGGCGGAACTGTAGACGTGCCATTGCCTCCGGGGATCCAGCCCGGGAAAGCATTCTGGGGGTTTGACACTTGGTATCCTGATTCCACGCGATTCATTGCCTCGGTCGCCGTTCCTGGAAAGCCCGTCATTGTGTGGTCGGTTCCGATACGGGCAGGGGAGCCAGAGAAGCTCGCCGAGGTTGAGGACATGGTGGACGGAGGAAGAGTTTCACCCGATGGCCTCCACATTGCGTATACAAGGCTGCGAAGCACCGTTTCCGCACGAGAAATTTGGTTAATGGGTTCGCATGGAGAGTCTCCCCACAAGGTACTAACAGCTGAAGACAGGTCTGCGTTCGAGAACATCGCGTGGTCACCGACAGGAAACCGGATTGCGTACAGTGTCGCGCATGAGCAAGGCAGCCAAATGGAGGTTTCGATACAGAGTTGCGACCTCCGCGGTGGAAACAAGACAACGATCCTCCAAGACAACGCGTTGTTCGATTTCACTTGGCTGCCATCGGGGCGATTGATTTATTCGCGAAGCGCGAAGCGGGGCACGCCTGAGGCGGATAATTTGTGGGAGCTACGAGTGGACGACAAAAGCGGAACCCCGCAAGGGACGCCGCGCCGACTGACGGACTGGTCAGGATTTTCTGTTTCTGGCTTCAGCGCTGCAGTGGATGGAAAGCGTCTGGCTTTTCTAAGGAGCACTCACAATGCCTCTGTGTTTGTCGGAGACCTGGTCAATGACGGAAGCCGCCTAGTGAACCCGCACCGGCTGACGGCCGACGACAACATCAATATCCTGTTGGCGTGGACGCCGGACTCGCGGGAGGTTCTTTTTTCATCGAAGCGAGCAGCAAACAGGCTGATCTACACGCAGGCGCTAGATCAGGGCAGTGCTGCTCGTCTCATTGCGTCCGCAGTTGGCATGGAGTTCCTTTTGGCGCGGTTCAGTCCGGATGGGGCTTGGGTGATCCTCGAGGGCCGGCCGAGCGGCTCGAGCAACATGGCCCTCTATCGAGTAGGGATAACGGGTGGTGTTCCTCAGCTTCTATTTCGCTCTGAGGAGTTCGTTCAGTATTGGTGCACAAACAAGGCTGCCAACTTGTGTGTTTTCGGGGAGTCACCCGCCGGCAAGAACGAATTAGTTGTTACTTCCTTCGATCCAGTTAGGGGTAAGGGGAAAGAAGTCACAAGGATTCCGCTCGAGCCTGGCAGCAGTGCAGTGCTGGGACATAATTACACGTGGCAGCTCTCTCCGGATGGTTCCCGGATCGCAATTGCGAAGCGGCACTCGGATCGGATTTCGTTAGTGCCCCTGGACGGATCGCGGAAGAAGGCGATCACAATAAAGGGCCACTCCGATGTTGAAGATCTGAGTTGGGCCAATGATTCTCGGAGCATGTTCGTCTCAAGCCTGGAACCCGGTGGCGCCACATTGTTGCACGTAGACTTCGAAGGCAATGCCGTACCTCTTTGGCAGCAACCTCAAACCACTTGGACTTGGGGGTTTACGTCGCCGGACGGACGCCATCTCGCCATGCTGGGTGAGAGTTCAGAGGCAAATGTCTGGATGATTGGCAACTTTTGACGGGGCACGGGCTTGCGGACACTAACTCTCGTCAGGGGGTCCGGAGAACTGTCGTCGTTTGCCTTCCTTGGTCACCTAACTGCCGACCGTTCCAATGAATGCGTACGCTAGCGAATCTGCGCACACCCTAGGCTAAGATCAACGGCGCCTACAGCACCCAACCGCTCGTCAAGCTCGAAAGCCAACATCTATAGCCCGCTAGCACCTCGATTTCCTCCTTCTCGGTTGTCGTCTTTCCCCTTCGGTTTCCGATATCTCAAGTAGGGCGCAAATAGTTCCGTTTGCGCCCGGGCCACGATTTTTACGTCGATTCTGGAAACGAGACGTTTGCCTCCTCCTGCGGCATTCAGGCACCGATCCACTCGAACCATTTTCGGCGCCACGGAGAGGTGAACGGCATGATTAGGAGGAGAGTTAGCAGGTGGTTTCGGTTTCTTATGGTTTCGACACTGACAAGTGCTAGCCTTTGGGGCAAAGTTCCCCCAGAACGGGCGCAAGTGACCATTTCGGTCTACAACGAAGCGGCGGTGCCTGGAGATGTGCTGACTCAAGGAGAGCAGCAGGCGTCGCAAGTTTTCTGGGAAGCGGGAATCGAGGTGAAGTGGTTGAACTGCAAGGTTCCTGCGGCGAGCGAGGAAGAGTCTCGGATATGCCGCGAAGCTGTCTCTCTGGGGCACTTTCATTTAGGGATTGTGCGAAAGTCGCTCGGCTCGAAAAGAGAAGCGATGGGAATCTCCTTTGTGGCAAATGATGGAAGCGGGTCCTATGCGGACTTGTTTTACGAGCCGATGAAGGAGCTGCACAAGAGCGACGGGACGAATCTTGCGAGCCTTCTGGGCCATGTGGCGGCGCACGAGGTAGGGCACCTTCTACTCGGAGCGAATTCGCACTCGAAGGCTGGAATCATGCGGCCGCGCTGGACCGCCGGTGAACTAGGCAACACAGGCGTGAGAAGGCTTGTCTTCACGGACAAAGAGTCCTCGATGATGAAGGAGAGATTGCTAACGGCAAGCCCACTTTCGAGTCAAGGTTCGCCAGCTGCTTCTTCCGATCGTAGCGCTCTTAGATGATTTAAGACCGAGTTGCACGTTACATGGCTCGCCACGACGCAAAGGGGGATTATTCGCGCCGTGCAGCGTGCTTCCAATGAAGCCGAAACAGTTCTCTTTCCTTTTCTGCTGGCCGCTTCTGAATGCCACAGCGAATGCACGCTCACCAGATGACCGCGAACGACGAACTGCCGTTGCCGAGAACAAGATAGCTGCCGTTTCCGTAGCGGCTGATTGAGTTTGTGTGACGAGCGCTGGCGATTAACCTACTAGCGGGTCGATTCGCCTGCACACAGTGCGCAGGGAGGCCGTGGAAGGAGCAAATCGTGAAAGTCAGGGCAAAAGTTGGAAAGATCGCAATGCGAATTGGCTTCGCACTTTGCGCGATCTTTCTCGGCGTGCAAGCAGTACCGATTCCCATGCGCTCGCAGAATCAAAAGTCGCGACGCACGGTAACCAATATGGCCCAGACGATTGATCCGAAGGTCGGAGGAGTTCTTGACAGGGCATGCGGCGATTGCCATTCGGAAAACACGCGCTGGCCCTGGTACAGCAGAGTCGCGCCGGTCTCGTGGATGATGGCTCAGCACGTTGACCAGGGAAAGGAAAAATTGAATTTTACGAGCTGGCCAAACGGGAGGCCCACTGCAAACGAACTGGAAGAGATTTGCGACGCAGTGTCAGACGGCAGCATGCCGTTGCCCTCGTATCGCCTGATTCACCGGAACGCACGCTTGAGCAACGAGGAAGTCTCGCTCGTTTGCAAATGGACAGAGACCGCTTCCGAGGGGGCGCAAGCTTGCGGGTCGGCAGTGGTTCAAGACACTAATTCGGGAAGATTTCGAAGCCAAGAGAGGAAGAACAACGAAAAATGAAGCGAAGACGGTACGTGATAGGACTGGCAGCCGCCTGCGTGGTTTTGTTTGCACCCCGGACGTTCGCTCAAGAGCAGCAGTACAAGGCAGGAGAGACGGCGCAAGAGCAAACTCAGCAACAGGGCACCGGCAATTCGGCCGAAGGGCAGATAGCAAAAGCTCCGGAATCAGCGGGGAAGGTAATTCCGATTCCCATTGTGACGGGGTTCATGGCTTTTCAGACGGAGTTTGATCCGGGCACTCAGACTCTTTCGCCGATTTTCGATCCGATTGTTCTTGTCTCAATCGGGCACAAGCTCCTCATCGAATCCGAATTTGAGATGCAGATGGACTTGAGGCGCGATCAGGGTCAATGGGGACCCGCTGTTCTGGATCATAGCGTGGAATACCTTCAGCTCGACTACCTGGTGAACTCCAAGCTGACTTTAGCTGCCGGAAGATTCTTGACTCCTTTTGGCATCTACCGCGAACGATTGCATCCCAATTGGATTCGCGATCTGGCCGGGGAACCTATGATCTTCTCCATGAACGACAATTCAAGTAACGGCGCGATGCTGCGCGGTTCGACGCAGGTCGCTCGAGGTGTCGAGTTGACCTACGCAGGGTATTTCTCAGCCGCGGCAACGGCCAAGCTCTTCGAGGCTGACCGTCGAACAGGTGGCCGCGCCAGCTTGTTTCTGCCAAACAAGCGCGTGGAGATCGGCGTGTCTTACAGCCGTACGCTGAGCAACCAGCGCTACAACATGCTGGGCGCCGATCTCACTTGGAACCTCAAGAAGGTCCCGGTGGACGTGAAGGGGGAAGCGATCTACAGCAGTGTGCTGGGCACAGGGTATTGGCTTGAAAGCGCCTATCGGCTAAATCGCTGGGGCAAGAACGCCTTCATGAGGAACTCTGAACTCGTCCTGCGCGGCGAACAATATTTCGTCCCCGGATTGGCACAAACGGTGATCGACGAACTGCCGACGGTTAACACCACACGAGCCACGTTGGGATGGAACTACTACCTTCACAACGGCTTGCGCTTCAACGCTTCCTACGGTCACAACTTTGCCTCCGGTGACAGCCACAACATTTGGACGGCGGGAGTAACATTCCGCTTTGCGAAGCTCTAAGTGAGAAGCCGAATGAAAAAAAGGATTCTGATCGCAATGCTGGCGTTGCCGCTCGGGATGACGCTCGCGCAGCCAAGAAAGGCCAGCAAATTCATAGATCCTGACGACGCCTACAAGAACAACTGCCTGCGGTGTCATTCTTCGGTCCAAGCCTATTCGCCGGCGAAAACTGAAACCATCGTTATGCATATGCGCGTTCGCGCAAACCTTACCGATCAGGAATCGCGCGCCATCCTCGAATATCTGCAAGACAACGCGGTTTCTGCCAGGAAAGGTAAGCCAGTCAAGAAGTAGCTTTCACACTGTAAACCAATAAGGAGATAAGGAATGCGTACGATCAAGATCGCAACAATCACGGTACTGTTTTTGGCCGGGACAATTTGCGCCGCCACACGCGCCGCCGACAGCCGCGTGATTGAAGTTGTCGCTGACAGGGACAATACCTTCAAGGTAGCTGGACAGAACAAGGCAGTCATCGCCTTGAAGCCTGGCGAAAGAATCCTTCTGAAAATTACTTCGCACTTTGGCGGCGAACAGGCGCGCGATGGTTCCGTTCACAGCTTCGTCGTGAAGAAGCTGCGCGATCGGGGCTGGGACATCCGCCTCAAGGAAGGAACGCAAGAATACTCGCTGGCGGCGCCGCAACAAGTCGGGGAATACCTGATCGAATGCGCCGTAAAGTGCGGACGTGGCCACGACGACATGAACATGAAGCTCGTAGTCAAAGATTAGAGTTGCAGGGCGTCCGCTCCTTCCCTGATTGGGCAATCACTTTGCAGAATTTCGAGCGTGACCTCGAAGTCGAGGACTCCGTAAGGCGAATTTCCAGCCCACAACTCAACACACAACCTGCGGGTCTGGCGCGATTTGCGCAGCGTTCAACAAGCTCCACATGGTTCTAGGTTGTTGTAAAGCCTATTCCTGCAGCGCGGTCACGGAACCGTTCGGGATTTTCGAACCCATTCTCCTGGGAACCCGCGGACAAATTAGAAATTCTCGACTGCCATCCCACTGCCATCAAGGGACCCAAATCCATGTCAGTGTAGGGAAAAACGGATTCCACTACACGATCAGGCACATCTTGTTGATTCGCTTCGTTTTAGGTGGGTTTAGTTTCGTTACGTTGGTGGGATTTGGATTGCGAATCGCGAATCGCTGCCTTTAACAGTTCGATTTTTTCCTCCCTTGTCGTCTTTTTCGCCTGGTTTCCGATATCTCAAGTAGGGGGCAATCGCTTCGTCTGCGCCGTGGCACGACTCCCGTGAGGAGTGCCTCGGCAAGCCACGGACCAAGGGGGGCTTCGAGGTGGGTGAAGCTGCGGACCTAAGTCGAGGAAAAGGAGAAGGAAGTGAAGAACACATCCAGTACGAAGTTTTGGGGCGGTCGTGGAAAGCTAGCCGTGCTGGCAATGCTCGCAGCGTCCAGCATCGCGTACGCACAGGAAAAACCTCAAGAGAAGAAGGAATTGTTTGGCTTCGGCACGATCGCGAGCCCGACCACACCCTTTAACATTACGCCCCCTCCGGGAAGCTCTGCTTTCCTTTTGGGCCATGCAGTGGGTACGCAGGGCTATGTTTGCTTGCCATTCCAAGGCGGAGCTTCTTGGACCGTGAACAACGCACGCCCTGAAGCCACTCTGTTTACAAGTATTTTTGGGGAGCCAGTGCAGATCATCACGCACTTCCTTAGCCCTGTGGAAAACCCGAACAAGATTGGCCCAAACCCGCCGCGCTTCGGCGACGCCACATGGCAGAGTTCCTTTGACAGCAGCAGGGTGTGGGCGCAGAAGAAGGATAAAATCGCAGCCGGCTCCGACTCGAGTTGCCCGAATTTCGGCGCGATTGACTGCCTCCTGTTGCAGGTCATTGGCTCCGCGGAGGGACCTGGGGGCGGCAAATCGCTAACCAAAACGACTTTTATCCAGCGACTCAATACTAGCGGCGGATCCGCGCCAACCGAGGGCTGCGCCGTCCCTACGGATGTGGGCAAGCAGGTACTCGTGCATTACACCGCCGACTATTACTTTTTCCGTAGCGACGACTAAACGTTTTCTGGGCGAAGGTTGGGGCGCGCATGGTGAGCCAAGCTAAGAGCGCTTGCCTGAGCGATTTCTTCGCGGGCATGGCACGGTGGCCGAACGTCGAAGCGAGTGGTCTTAATTAACTCATCCGCAAAAGTCAAAAATAAGGAGAACGAAGTGCAAAACCATAGTTATAACAAGTTGTTGGGAGGAGCATTGGCCACGCTGGCCACTGTCTTCTTCTCAGGAGTCGCTTACGGGCAAGACGCAAAGGTCACCATCACCACCGGTAACCCCGACGGCAAGCTGGGCGCCTTGTCCCGGCCCGCTAGCTCAGGGAAACAGGAAACGGAAGCGGCAGATGATTTCGTTCTGCCGCAGTTGACGGTTATCTCCGGCGCCAGCATCAAGGGCTTGATCCCCACGGGCACGCCTCTGGCGAATATTGCAAACGTAGAAGTCGAGATTTATCACATTTTTCCCAAAGACTTGATTCGGCCTTTCACGGGCACTGTGCCTTCCCGAACCAATTCTCCGAGCGACTTCGAAATCGGTTCGGCGACGCGTGACTCAAGCAAGGGGAATCTCTCTTTCCGACCAACTCTGCTGGATGGCAATTTTATCGTCCAAAAAACAGTCGTGAACAACGTATCGGTCGGTACTCATGGCGAGCCATCGGAGACAGGTCAGGAAGTTGAGATTGACATCGCTTTTACAAACCCTATCATTCTGCCGGCTGGTCATTACTTCTTCCGCCCAGAGGTCCTAGTAACCGATGGCGATTTCCTCTTCCTGTCAGCGCCAAGACCGATCGTAGCGCCCGGAATTGCAATTCCTGGCGATCTGCAAGCGTGGATCCGCAACTCCGACCTCAAGCCCGATTGGCTGCGTATCGGCACGGACATTATCGGCGGCTCACCTCTTCCCACGTTCAACATGACCTTTTCCCTGAATGGCGTGGCTCTTCTGAACCCTGGAACGCCTGGGCAGCCGAATTGCCACGGCGAGACTGTGTCAGGTTTGAACGACCAGTTTGGCAGCGTGGCCGCGGCGGCGACAGCCCTAAGGTTTTCCAGTGTCGACGCACTGCAAGGCTCTTTTCGTGGGTTTTGCGAGCAGTGAGCGGTGCGCATAGGCAAAGGTGCGAGGTTCTTTGACGGTGTAAATAATTCAGGACGGGCGGGCGAACAACGGTCGCTCGCCCTTCCCTCAACCGGTTATCACTCTAAGTCACGAATTGATTCGCACATGGAAGTGCGATTCCGCTCCGGCGAGGAGCTGCCGAAGTTTTTAAGCGAGCGTTTTGACCTGGCCCTCGCGTCAGCCGATAAGACGTAAAGGGGGAAGGGAGCAAATCCAACTTGGGAGAAAAGTTCTCACAAAGAAAGAAATTGCCATGAAGACGATACTCATTCTACTTTTTCGCGCCTTCCTGCTGGTCACCTTGATCAGTTCGTACGCTTACCTCACATATGGGAAGGATGATCCCTCTATAGTCCACATCGTGCGCAACGTCGCATGGAACGACCTGATAACGCAAATCAAGTTCTTGCCGGACGATTCTCCACTGGATTCGCTCGACAAGGAGCTGCGAATTGTCCAGAAGCTTCTCAAAGCGCACGAGACCGAAGTGAGTGTCGGAATCTACGACATCGAAGTGTTCAGGGCCATTGACGGGGCACGCTCTCGTCTGCAGAAGGCCGATAAGGATCTGGAAACTTTGCGAAATGAATTGTCCTACAAGGAGCAAGCCAAGCTCGGGAGGTAACAATGAAATTTGGGACTGTCGTCTACTGCAGCAAATGCCAGGAGCCAATTGTCTCGGGCGAGGCCTTCGGCTTCGTGTGCTTCAAGATTCCCGGCAAGGAAGGCTATCAGTTCTTCCATCGCCGGTTTCGCGGCGGGGATTGCTGGGAAGCCTACCTGAAGGAAGATAAGCCAGCATGAGCGGGAGATTCACAGAGGATCCGAAACTCGAGTTGACTGAACCAGAGGCCATCCGGCGAGCCCAGCACGGCGACTCCCTGGGTTTTGAATGCCTTTACAAAGGGCACAGTAAGCGAGTCTACAGCGTCTGTTTGCGAATGCTCAAGAACACATCCGACGCGGAGGATCTGACCCAGCAGATATTTCTTCAGGTATTTCGAAAGATCGGCACGTTCCGAGGCGACTCCGGCTTTTCGACCTGGCTGCACCGAGTGGCCGTCAACGCAGTGTTGATGCATCTGCGCCGAAAGAGACCAGCTGAAATCCATCCCGACAGTGCACATCCGGCAGCCGCAAACTTGGATGCTCCCAATGAATTCGGCGCTGCCGATACTTCGATGCTGGGTGTAACTGAACGGCTGAACCTCATGCGTGCGATCCACACGCTGCCAGCGGGCTACAAACGACTTTTTCTCTTGCACGACGTTATGGGGTACATGCACAGCGAAATTGCGAAGCTCGTCGGATGCTCAGTTGGTTGCTCAAAGTCGCAGGTACACAAGGCCCGCAAACGGCTGCAGCACCTGCTGTGTGAGGACCATGGCTAAGCAGGACAGGATGTCGCCTCCGCAAGGATCGCGGTCATCGGCAGCGTTGTAGGCGAGACAAAATTCAACCAGATTCTCAGCCCATGGTTGGGAAGTGAACGAAGCAACTCATTCCAAGCGAATCACACGGAGGATACTATGAAGAAGTACGTCATTGAGCGGGAAATTCCGAAAGTCGGGGTCCTGGACGAGAAACAATTGCGCGAAGCTGCTGCACGGTCGAACCTGGCCCTACACCAGCTGGGACCAGATATTCAATGGTTGGAATCGTTTGTTGCTGCCGACAAGACTTTCTGTGTTTATCTAGCGAAAGATGAGGCCGTTATTCGGCGACACGCAGAACTGAGCGGCTTTCCGGCCACCAGGATCACTGAAATCGGCAAGATAATTGACACCACCACTGCCTATCCTAGCGTAGAGGAGGAAAGGTGAGCGCTACCTCAACCACACCAGAAATTGAGAGTCTGAAGGCGAAACTGAAAGAGACCTGGATGGCTGGAGACTATGACATTTTTTCGCGTTACATGGAGCAGGGCGCATGGGCCTTCTACGAACAACTCGGCCTCCCCCGTGGATCCAAGCTACTCGACGTGGGCTGTGGCTCGGGCCAACTCGCTCTCTGTGCAGCGCGCGATGGACTCAGCGTAACCGGCGTGGACATTGCTCCGAACTTGGTACGTCGAGCGCAGGCGCGAGCCAAGGCGGAGGGTCTCAACGCCCGCTTCATGGAAGGCGACGCCGAAGCGCTCCCGTTTGAAGATGCCAGCTTCGAGGTCGTAACAAGCCTGATCGGAGCCATGTTCGCCCCGCGGCCGGAACTGGTGGCGCGGGAGTTGCTGCGAGTCTGCAGTCCCGGAGGCACAATCGCCATGGGAAATTGGACGCCCGAAGGGTTCGTGGGACAAATGTTCAAGACCTTCTCCAAGTTCATCGCTCCGTCAGGGATGCCAGCCCCGGTGTTGTGGGGTGACGAGGCTGTGGTTCGTGAGAGGTTGGGCCACGGGGTTTCGGATCTTAGGATGACGCGACGCCAGTACAACTTCACCTACCCCTTCCCACCGGCGGAAGTAGTGGAGTTCTTTCGTCAGTACTATGGGCCCACGAACCGCGCATTTGCATCGTTGGATGAAAGCGCAGCAGGGAGGCTTCGTGAGGAACTGGAAGCGCTATGGCTTCTCCACAATCGTGGAGGGCATGAACTCACAGTGGTTGCAGCGGAGTACTTGGAGGTGATCGCGAATCGTGCCTGAGATCGCGCTAAGGCGTTGCGCGAACACAGGAAGTACACACCTGACCAAGGCCGTGATATCGAGTCTTCGGCCGAAGAGACCAGCGACCGGCATGCTATTCGAGCTTGTTTTGCTCCGTGTGTAGGTCAGTTAAGGACAGGTAGCCTTCCTAGCAGTCTGCAGGGAAGGGCTTCTCCCAGCCGACATCTCGGCGCGTATGAACGAGCTGTGGCGAACTTTTGGATGGTTTAGGAGAAATTCCAATGGCAAACGACGATGCGTCTGCGTTAGTAGTCACCTACCGCGGGACAGTTTATCCCTGGCAGTGCGATCACATAGGCCACATGAACGTCATGTGGTATGCAGGCAAGTTTGACGAGGCGTCATGGCAACTCCTCTCGACGATGGGCCTTACTGCGGCACCCTTCAGAGAAGAGTGTGTGGGAATGGCGGCTGTCGAACAGCATGTGCGCTATCTCCATGAGCTTCGTGCTGGCGATCCCATCACGGTCCATTCCGCAATTTCGGAACTTGGTACAACGTCAATTCGGCTGATGCATGAAATGAGAAACGACGCGGCCGGCGACACAGGGGCGACGAGCGTTATCGTGGGCGTTTACATTGACGCAACGAAGAGAAAAGCGCGGCCCTTGCCTGGGGATGTTCGGCAACGAGCAGCTCACCTTTGAGGTGGCAAGGCACGAGTAGCAGGTACTGAAAACCTGGTCAATCTCAAGCATGATTAGCTTCATCATTCCGGCTCACAACGAGGAACTCCTGATTGGACGGACGATCGGTGCACTGCGTACCTCGACCGCGGATATCAACGAGCCGTACGAGATCGTCGTTGTGGATGATTCGTCCACGGACAAGACGTCCACGATGGCGGCGGATTGCGGCGCTCGAGTCCTCTCGGTCCACTGTCGGCAAATCGCCGCAGCCAGGAACGCGGGAGCGGCGCAAGCTCGCGGTGACCTGCTGCTGTTCGTCGATGCCGATACCGATGTTCCCGGGACGGTTGTCGGCGCGGCCGTGCACGTGATGCGGGGCGGCGCAATCGGCGGAGGTGCCAGGGCACGGTTCGATGGGCCGACCCCAATCTACGGGCGTGTTCTGGCGTGGCTATGGCGATGGATCATCCAGCGGTTCGGGCATATGGCATCCGGTTGCTTCCTCTTCTGCACTCGCCGTGGTTTTGAGGCAGCAGGTCGGTTCGATGAAACCCTGTACGCCGGTGAGGACGTCGCACTCAGCAGGCGACTCAGGCGTTTGGGCCGGTTCGTGATTTTACAGGAGTTGGTGGTCACGTCGGGGCGGAATATGCGCTCACACTCCGCCTTCGAGGTCCTGCGTCTCGTGGCTGGTTTCGTACTGCGCGGTCTTGGCTTCTTCAAAACACGGCGCGGGCTATGGTATGGCATCCGGGGCGATGAGGAAATCAGCCTCGACCTACGGCGCCCGTGTCGCTAAGGTACCATGCTGGAACTTAGGCCAACTTGCGAGGACTGCAACAAAGCTCTGCCGCCCAACTCCCTTGAGGCACGTATCTGCACATATGAATGTACGTTTTGTGCCGACTGCGTTGAGAATATCCTTGGCAACGTTTGCCCAAATTGTGGCGGCGGCTTTGTTCCCAGACCTATCAGACCGTCGAAAAATTGGAAGGGCGACAATTTTCTTGGCGCGGATCCGGCGAGTACCAAGGTCAAACACAGGCCGGTAGATATTTCAGCTCACAAGTCGTTCGCGGCGATTCTTAGAAGCATCCCCCCTGAAGAGCGATAGCGCGTGGAAAGGGTTGGATCGCTATCGCTCCTCGACTACTGAGAAAGGGCTGGAACGGCGAAAATTTGAACCGGCTCTTTCGGGCATACTTTGCTCCTCGTTGCTGTGAGCGGCAACGCATTTCCGTGAAACAGATTGTGGCGATTTGTAAAACTTAATCCTGGTTGAAGCTGAAGTGAAAGCCGCTGAGGACAACTCTTGCTGCCAAGACATCGAGCACGCTGGCGGTCATTCCGTGAAGGTCATTTCCCGTCGTTACGCGACGTCTACGACGGGCAGCGATTCATCGATGGAGAAATCGCGAAGAAAGTTCAACAGGGAAGAGAGGTGCCGCGTGATGGCGCAGAACACTGAACCGGCCTGGCAGTTTCAGCATTCTGTCGATTGCAACGCACGTCGACAGTTTGCATGGGTCTACCGGACGAATATCGCTAACTGGATTGATCCACCTGCCAGCTTTCGTTTAGAGGGTCCTTTCGATGTCGGGTCCCGACTGACAACGAGCTTGCCGGGCCAGACCTTGCATTCGCTTATCCGGGACATGATTGCGGGCCGTGAAGCAACTATCGAAATGCGGTTGCCCGATGCGATTCTTTCTTTTCATTGGAAGTTTGAAAATCTATCTGAGCGTCGAAACTGAATTATGCAGCGGCTGGTATTGTCAGGCCCAAAGGCGAAATCGCTTGTCCCTCAGGCCAGTACAAAGCGTACCCGAAGGAATGAAGAAACTTGGAGCAGCAATCGAACGAGCCCAACAATCGAAGGGAGAAGAATGATCGAAGAGGTGAGATCGCCCAGGAGAGCCGACACTGTCGATATTCATCTCCGACTTTTTTGTAAAAAAGAGTAAGGCAAGATTGTCCGTGATTTGGGACCTGACGTCTAGAATTGACGTGGAATCAACGCTGAAAGAGGTGGACCTGTGGGAAAACCAACCATGTCTGAACGCCTTGCCCAAGTGCTGATTGCGCTCGCTGCGTTGTGTTGTCTAGCGAATGCGATATTTATGATCGTCGCTCCGATAAGATGGTATTGGGCGGTCCCCACAGTTCCAGCGACGGGTCCCGCAAACAGCCATTTCATCACAGACGTAGGTCTCGCCTATCTGTGTTGTGGGATTACCCTGGGTTACGGCGCGCTCTACCCGTCTGGCCGGTGGCTCGCTTTGGTCGCCGGCGCCATGTGGATCGGTGCCCACGGACTGTTTCACGTCTTTGAATTCGTCACTGGCGAAGTGTCGGCGAGTCGATTTCAGCGAGATGTTCCGGGTGTGCTCGGTCCTCCGTTTTTGGTTGTTGTGGCCTTCGCCATTCTGCTGGCCACACAGCGAATTGTGCCAGCCGGGCTTCCACGCAGAGTTTTGTTGCAGGCCAGCCGACGATTAGCACCGAGTGAGAGTCCACTCCTCCAAGAGCTCGCGGTCGCGCCTGGTCGCGCCTTCGAAAAATTTACCCACTTTATGCCAGCTACCACGCACCGCTATGAGGCTGAGCGAGACGTGTTTCACCTCGCGCGACTCAGTGCCACTCTAGCGGAGGACTGCGGACCATGTGCATTGACGGCCGCGCATGGCGCGTTAGCGGACGGTGTTTCCCGCGGACTCATCAATACCGCGCTCGGTGGTGGGGACGGTTTGCATGGTGTTCGGAAGATGGCGTTCGAGTTTGGACGAGCGATCGCTAATCATAGTCCGGAAGCGATTGCCTTGGGCGATGCGATAGAACAGAGTCTTGGGCGCGCCGTTAGACTCGAGCTTGCAATGACCGCTGCACTGGTGCGCAGCTTTCCGGCATTCAAGCGTGGCCTTGGATTAAGCAAGGCTTGTTCAGCGACGAAACTGAGCGTCTGAGGGCCCGCATGATACCTTGATTTGCGTGCTCATTCGATCCGAACAGCAGATGGCCAGTTTCGTGCGCTATGGCCAGTCCAAGAAGTTCGGCCACGCCTGTTGACGTCGACGCAGAAAGGTTCTGAATGCGGGGCAAAGAGATATAGGCCATTGTGGCTCGCTCGCCCGTGTTCGGGATGATCGAATACCCAAGCGCATTGTGATCGACCCACCGGAAATGTTCTTCCAGCGGACCCACGAAATACGTTGGGTCCTGCAGTGCCCCCGGATATTGCGGCATTCTAAGAAACAAGAAAGTTATCGGCATCTTGACGTTATTTACTAAAGTGCGCTCACTCTGCCGCCGACCGCCATTCTTCCTTGCTTAGGTGCACCCAATCCTGCACCCATCACAATCGCAAGGATGTCCTGGCTGTCACCCCGTATCCTATCAAGCCACAATCCGTGGCTCGTTGACACATCGTGTGGGCGCGCCTAGGATGGCGCAAACATTGATTGCGAGACTGTCGCGCATTACAAGGTGACTGCCACGCTGGGTGCCGGGCGGGATGGCTGAAGGTGCATTCCGCCCGGGCTTGGCAGCTCGCCCCCGTTTCTGTGCGTTTTTGGGGTACCAACTGATGTCACATGGGACAACTCGCCGCCGATTCCTCAATCAGACTGCGATTGCAGTGGCTGCGGCGTTTACCCAGAAGCTCAACCTAGCTGTAGCTCCGGCGAAACCGCTCCTCCGAGTTGGCCCGGCCAAGAAAGTCATTGTCGTAGGTGCGGGACTGGCCGGACTGGCGGCGGCCTATGAGCTGAGCCACTCTGGTCATGACGTTACCGTGCTGGAGGCCCAAACCCCGAGATGGGAGAGCGAGAAGACTCGCCCTTGCGGTCCCTTCTACACTCGAAGGTTAGTGAAACTACCAGCCCTTGCGTTACATCCTTTTTGCCGCAACGATCCTGGCAGCGCGGAAACTCAGCGAGCCCGACAAGACTCCCTACGATCCGACGCCGACCTCATCGGTAGTCCGGCCAGGGTTCCGGCGCGTTGCTCAGGAAGCGGCTCACTGGATGTCGCGAGATGTGTAACGCAAGGAGTGACCGTGACACTACTTAGGGTAAGCGACACCAGATGCGGCATTTATGAATTTTTGATTTTCTAGTTCGGGGACCAGGGGGACGATGGCCCCACTTGCCGCGACCAACTCTTTCAGCATCAACAACTTACATCGCGCCACAGGCGATGAGCGCTTGGTACGAAACCAGGAGACCGTACTGATAGGCGCAGCGGCGCCACCTGCAGTTTGAGGATCGGCAAGTTTCCTGCTGGATTAGTGAGCCGCGGAGACGTTAGCAGTTGGTGAAGATATTTCTTGACAATAGAAGGCAGTGGTAGCAGAGTTTTGTCACTCTCCGCACATGGCGGTTAATTCCTCAGTTAACTCTGAAGGACATTCACATGAAGTACCAAGGCGTCTCAAGGCGAGGGCTTCTCCGGCTCTCGTCGATTTTCGCCGTGGCGCTGGTTCCAATCCTATGGAATGCTCCGAGCGGTCTGGCCCAGCAGGAAGAATTCCCTCGACAGCAGACGAACCAGGTCGCGCTGGCGCAAATCGTACAAGTGATTGTGCCGGACGTACGTGGACAGACGCCCGAGAGCGCACAGGGCATCCTCGCCGAGGCCGGATTGAAACTGGGTTCCAGAACGGTGGCCAACGGCCCGGGACGGGCGGGGACCGTATGGGACCAAAATCCCGCGCCAAACAGCAAGGTGCGGTACGGCACAGCCGTCAATGTTCAAGTGGTGCCGCAAAAGCAGCCCAAAGCTCCGACACACAGCGACGAGGAATTCCGCAGACGGGTTCCGCCGTTGACGGGAGAGACGCCGGAGCAAGCGCGAGAGACACTTGCACAGGTGGGATTGAAGCTAGGCAGGGTGGAACTCGGCAAGGGTGAGGGCGCTCAAGGGACAATCTTTTCGCAGGAACCTGCCGCCGGGCAATGGGCCCGTGTCTCGTCGAGCGTTGACGTGAAAGTGGTGCCGAAAGGGAAGAGAGCGGCGACGGGGTCGGGTGAGTTCCCGTGGAGGATCGTGCCGTCCCTGCGCGGGCTAACAGTCGAAGAGGCTACGCAAACCCTAGGTCGGTCCGGCCTGCAAATGGGAAACGTAAGCTTCGGAGCAGCCCAGGTCGCGCCGGGGACTATTTTCGGGCAAGAACCGCAGCCGGACTCTAGGGCGCTCGCGGGGACAGCAGTCAATGTACGAGTGGCGCAGGTTGCCCCCGCAAAACCAGTAATCGTTCCGAACCTCATCCATTCTGACCCCGAACGTGTGCAACAGATTCTCGAGAAAAGCCGCTTGGCCCTGGGTAACGTGGCGCATGAGGAGAGCGACAGCTTTATCGGCTTGATTACAGCTCAGTCCCCGCAACCTGGCACACGTGTCAAGGCAGGTACGCCGGTAAGCGTGACGGTAGCGAGCGAAAGACCGCTGGTCACGGTTCCGGACCTCGTGAAGCGGGAAGAGGCAACCGCGGCTGCCATGCTTAGCGACGCAGGACTGCAGATGGGCGTCGTGGCTCAACAAGATTCCGACGAGAGCTCCGGGACGGTTCTGTCGCAGAAGCCTGCTGGTGGAACACAAGTACGTAAGGGCAGCAAAGTGGATCTATCCGTGAGCCATCAAATCTTGCGAAGACTTGTGGTGATGACCGACGATCCCAATCCGGAAATTGGCGAACGGGCGAAGTTCCACGCGCATCTGATGCCCGAAGACGACGGATTCCGGTATCGGTTTGATTTCGGAGACGGCTCTAGAGGGCCATGGTCGTCACAGTCCACGGCCACGCACGAGTATCAAACGGCGGGACGCTATCGGGTGCAGGCGGTGGCGACGCGGGGAACAACGGAAGTTCGAAGTGAAACCGTCGAAATCATCGCCCGAGAGGCGGAATTCAGTGTGGCGCTGAGGGCCGAGCCGCAACGAGCCAAACCGGGCGCGGACGTTCTCCTCCTGGCAAGAGTTAGTCGGCAGGATATTCAACCGCGTTTTCAGTTCGTTTTCGAAGACGGCACGGAGAGCAACTGGTCTTCCGAGCCCGCAACCCGCCGGCGATACCAAAAGTGGGGGACCTATGTGGTGAGAGTGCGGGCGCGCGTGGCGCAGGGGAGAATCATGGAGGGCCAGACCGAAGTGCCTGTGGGACCGCCAATGTCGCTGGTCGCCGGGGCAGCTATTGGCGTGCTAGCTCTCGGCGTGGCAGGAGCTTTCGTTTACTCCGGATGGAGTAAGTTTCTCCGGTGGGTGCGCACAGTGCCGGGAATAGACGCAGGGAGACAACGTGTGAATGTCCTCAGTCTGGAAGGATGGGGAGAGGCGGCACGGATCCGCCTCGTGAGTCCGCCCGGAGTACAGCGGCTCGTGTGGGCACAAAGACGAACTCCGGAAAAGGAAGGCGCGTATGACTGAAGCGATTCTTACACTGCGCGATCTATTTCAAGCGGATGCTAACGATGTCTCGGCGCGCGCCGAACCGGGCGTGGATGTGTATCAGGACGCAGCGCAAATCCAAGAGGAAATTCACAAAGCATCGCGAGCCATCCGTTGGAAATGGGTCCGAGAGCTGCTCGCGAAGAAATCCGCGGAGGTTTTGGACCTGAATGTTGTTGACGTTCTACTTGAGACCTGGAAGAAGTACATGCAGATCGTACAGTGCGCGGACAAGAGCAGGGAGGATCCCAAAGAGACGTTTTTGTGCCCCTTGGCCGAACACACGGTCACATCGGAACACCATCCGTACCTGGAGATTCTCCTTAGGGACCGCCCTGTAGGCAGGATCGTCTTTGACCTGGAATTCTCCCTCGTGCTCGAAGGATTTGTCCTGAGGATCCAGGACGGAGCGATTTGGGAAATTCAAACTGGGTCCGCAAAGGGAGAGGTGACGCTGTCTATAGCGAAAACAGTCCTATTGAAAAAGGAGCTCCAGCCCGTTCATTTTCCCGGGCACATCCAATTCGGTAAAAGCATTCCGCTGCAACCCCAGACTGGGAAAGCTGCCGCCGCCAGTTCATCAAATTAACGGCAGCGCAACCGCTTTCGAAGGCGAAGGGGACAAACCGTTGGGGGCAGAGGAAACGCAGCTGAACAGAAAGGAACAACAGAATGACCAGACTCGCTACGATCGTCGCAGTACTTTCGCTGCTCATCGCGCTGACGGCGATGTTCCTTACATTGTCAATCCGCAAGCAAGCAACGCAGCCGGCGGAGGCCGGAAACACGGCCCCCAACACGCGCGACGGCGTAGATCGCGTGAAGGACGCCGCGGAGCGGACGCGCATGGAGCAGTATGCCTCCGGTTTGCAGGCGTCGAAGAAAGTGGTCAAGAGCTTCCCCGGACCGTCGGGTGAAATTATCGATTGCGTCGATGTTTATTCACAACCAGCATTAGGGCGAGCGGAGATGAAAGAGCATAAGCTTCAATTTAGTCCTATGAATCCGCCTCCGGCGTCGCAAGACAAGACTCTGAGTGCCCCGCAAAAGCTGCAGGTACCGAATCAGCTCTTCACGTTTACAGGCCAGACGTGTCCGGAACGCTCTGTGCCCATGGCTCGCTTGACCATGGACACGTTGAGGCGCTTTAGGACGCTGGATGAATTTTTTCAGAAGAAATATATTGACATCCGCAAGCCCATTGGTGGTGGCTCCAGTTCGAGTCCCCACGAGTACGCTCACGCTGCCCGATCCGTGGACAATTGGGGTGCGGAGAGCATTTTTAATCTCTGGAGCCCCTACGTTGAGAAGGAGGATGAATTCAGTCTGTCGCAAATGTGGGTGACTCGAGGGTCGGGGTCAACCCTGCAGACGGTCGAAGGGGGCTGGCAGGTCTATCATGACTTGTACGGAGACTGGCGCGCTCACCTATTCATCTACTTCACGCCCGACAATTACGGCAGCGGCGGGTGTTACAACACCAGCTGCAGCGGATTCGTGCAAGTGAATGGCACCGTCTATCTAGGCGGAGGATTCACCAACTACAGTTCCCTGGGTGGGCAGCAGTCGGAATTCAAACTGCTCTGGTACAAAGACGGAACCAACGGCGCCTGGTGGCTTCGGTATGGAGATACCTGGGTCGGATATTATCCAAGAGAGCTGTTTAAGGACAGCGGGTTGCGGAGCCAGGCTAGCTATATCGATTTCGGCGGTGAAATTGTGAATGACCAGACTGACAACCGTCACACACGGACCGACATGGGAAGTGGGCACTGGCCTTACGAGGGTTTCGGTTGGACGGCGTATCAACGAGCTGTACGCTACGTTGATACATCCAACTTCTATCAACGAGCCACAAACCTGAACCGCAGCGTAACGAACAACATGTGCTACGACCTTAGCCTGCAATCCTCGGGCGGGGACTGGGAAGAATATTTCTACTTTGGTGGATCGGGTCTTAACACTTCGTGTCCGTGAGGAAATCCAACAAAAAGGAGTCGCGTACCGCGTGGCGAGGGCATCTCTGATTCGCTTTTTCGCAGCGAGCGGGCTCATGACAGCAATAGTCATGCAGTTCTGTGTGTCTCCTCCGAACCCTGAACTTCTCAACTCAGAGCCCGACTTTGTTGGTTTCATTACTGCTGTCGAACCGGCTTCTGGGCCGGGCGATGCAATCGGCCAGGTCGCTGTCGAGTCACACGCGGGTAAGATGGTGCGGAGGCATATTGTTAAGGTCACCAAGCAGACGGGCATAGTCATGCTGGAGGGTAAGACCACTCGCCCTCTGGATTTCGCTTCACTACAGCCCAAGGATTGGGTAAAAGTGTGGTTTTCGAAGCCGGTGAAAAAGCCGTACCCCCTTCAGCTTACAGCCGAGCAGCTGATGGTGATAGACCGCCCGTAGTGCTGAGAGGAAGGGGCTGGCGGGAGCTTCTGCGTCAGCTAAGGCAGGCTAGGACCCGAACTCCATGGATAACCACAGTCAGGAGGGCGGGCTTGGCTGTTTTCTCGCTCCTTCTCTCATTACTCTCTCTCCCGGGCGGTCCACTCCCTCAACTGGTGCTCGTTAGTCTCGTGCCCCTTGGATTGGCAATTCATGGGGCGTCGCCCCTTGAAGCATGTGCATATTGTTATCTGTGTGCGTTGGCTGGCTGGCTCGGTTCCGCGAATGGCCTGGCGGTGGCACTGTCGGGGTACCTTCATTTATCGACAGCGCAGGCGATATGCGTTCTGTTTGTGCTCTGCGCTTACCTGTCGCTGCCCTACGGAGTATTTGGTCTGTTTTATGGTGCGGGACAATGGATGAACGGCAAGGTAGGCGCAATGAAGACCGCCGCGAGTTTGGCTTTGCTGGTCAGTGTTTTCCCCACCTTGTTTCCAGTCGACTCATCTCACGCGCTCTACCGCTTTCCCGTGCTTGTCCAAATATTGAATCTGGGTGGACAACCGCTCCTGCTTTTTGCGCTTTATTTCTTTAACTGGCTATTAGTCGAATTAATCTTGTGCCGCCGAAATGGTCGAAGCTCGAACCTCACTCTGGTTTCGATCTTAGCGATCACTATTCTCGTTCCTGCGTATGGCTATCTTCGTCTCTCGCGATTTCACAAGGAACAGGCGCATGCCTCGTTCGATCGCAAGATCAGAATAGCCGTCATCCAACCGAATATCCCGTTGCGGGGGGACTCTGATCCGCACTCCGTGGATTCCATGAACCCGTTCCATGCCTTGTTGGACATGTCAGGTAATCTGCTTACCCGCGATGCTTCTGTCGATTTGATCATCTGGCCTGAGATGCCCACCCGAATCACCTGCGAAGATGACTATGGAACTCGCTCGGAATTGAGAGCTATCGCCACCCAGTTCCGAGTGCCGTTTCTAGTGAATTGCGTGCAGTTTGCCCCTAATGGAGGCGATTACAATACCGAGCTCTTCCTGTCCGCAAGCGGGTACATTGGTGCGTACCACAAACAGGCGCTTCTTCCATTCGCCGAATACATTCCTGGGGAAAGACGATTTGCTTTTCTGCGCAGTTACTTGCCGCATGCCTCCCGCTATGAACCCGGTAATCAGATCGCCGTGTTTCCGGTCAGAGGCTCGTTCAACGTGTTTCCAGCGGTGTGCTATGAGATGTTGTTTCCACGCCACGTACGAAGGTTCGTCGAACGCGCCGGCAATGTGCTCGTTAGTCCCTCGAACGATGCATGGTTCGGGCCTAGTCGCATCCCCGACTTCGTGATAGCCCAAGCTGTCTATCAAGCAATCGAATACCAGATCCCGGTGGTCCGCGTCTCAAATTCGGGGAACAGTATTGCAGTTGCGGCGAGTGGTGAAATATTGCCAGATTCGAGACTTCCGGCATTCACTCGGCAAGCCGCCGCGTTTGAAATGTTTGTGCCAAGAACCCGTTCGCTGTATTTCCGTCTGGGCGACAGTTTCCTATATGTATTGGCCCTAGTCGTTTTCCTTTTCGTCTGTAGCGGCCTGCGGAAGTGACTTCGGTCTGCGGGAGCGACAACTTTGACGGTTTACTGCGCTCTGTCGATTTTCGGCAAAGCGAGCCAGGACCCCAGGATATGATTCTTGGGTGCAACATTGGGTGCAAGATTCGCAAGTGAGAAGAAGCGATGTAGCTCGTAAGCGACACCGAATCAACGACATATGGATTTTGTACTGATATTTCGGGACCAGGGGGGAATGGTTCAAATCGATTCGCCCCGACCAATCTCTTCGCGATCATCAATTTATCGGACTCGTGACCTTCCGGCGTTGTACCAGTGGATCAGATCAAACTGTACCTCTTCTCGGCGAGCGGCAACGCAAGGCAAGGGCCTGTAGCCTCGCGTCTGAAGCTCGGGACATTCCTTCGAGAAGTCTTAACTAATCTGTGACCTATCGTAGATGTCGCTGGCCAGCAGGATTGGCCAACAAACGCGAATTTCCGCCAACGGAAAGCGATTGATCGCGGAAGCCGCTCGAATATAAAAGGTCTAGCCGCAGATACTGACCTTCTGGACCTATAAAACCGAAAGATCGTTCCGCACCCAATGTGCCGTGAGAAGGGTTTCGGTTGGGGATGCAGAATTGTCTGAAATCGTAACGAATGGAACGTACCAAAGCGAGGAATCGGGCAAGGTCTTTAAGCTCACGTGCTACCCGACGACGGAGCCAGCTTTTGTTATCCGCCCGGCACCGTTACGTCGAGCGTGGATGGATTCATTTCCCGACCACTTCGCCTATCGGTGCCTTCCGGTGAATATCGCGAACATACACGCGTGGGAATTACTTTGTCCAGGAAACGTCAAGGCCCGGTGGAATGGTAGTCGCCATCAGAGCGATCTAAAGGTCCAAACCGACACGACAACGCAACAATTCGCAGGGAGCCATTTTGGGGGAGGGATTCTAACATTCCAAATCGGGTATCTCTTTCGGACAGTACCGCAGTGCAATCTCTTAATCACGGGTCCGATGAACGCTCCCAAGGATGGGATCGCGCCACTTAGCGGCGTAGTTGAAACAGATTGGGCTCCGTACTCGTTCACGATGAACTGGATGTTTACTCGCAGTGGAGCTATCGAATTCATAAAAGATGAGCCCTTTTGTGCGTTCTTCCCAATACAGAAGGGCTTGCTCGACGCTACCGAGCCCGAGATACGAGATCTAGATTCGGACGCTGAGTTTCAAAGGCTTTACGAAGACTGGTGTTGGTCGAGAAAGGAATTCCTGCAGAATCTCGCTGTTCCAGATAGTCCGGAAGCGAAGATGAAATGGCAGAGGCACTATTTCCAGGGACTCAACCCAGACGGGACTGTAGGTTGTCATGAACACGCGACGAAATTGAGGCTGAAGGCCGTTGTTGACAGGCGTCAATCAAGGTCGAGCCGCGCGGAACTTCGTCGTTGCGAAACAGCCCCGTAACGGATACCCGATCGTGGTCACTATCTCTGAAACGGTGTAAGTGGATTGAGAGCGAGTTTACGAAAATGGACCCGCGAATCCGGCTTGCTCTAGAACTAATCCAAAAGTCAGCACCTAGCCTAGACGGTTTCAGGTGCATCGCGCGCAGTGTAAACCTGTCGGAGTCGCGACTTCGCCATTTGATGAAAGCAGAAGTTGGACTACCACCTGGAAGATACTTCAAATTTCAGAGATTGAACTGCGCGCGTCAGCTTCTCGAAGGGACCTTCTTGTCCGTGAAGGAAATAACGTACAAGGCTGGGTTCAGCGACGTGAGCCACTTTGTGAGGGACTTCAAGAAAGCGTTTGGCTTCACTCCGAGAAACTACCGCCTCTCAGCACAGTTCAAATCCTCGATCCCTGCAGATAGCTAAATCAGCCATTAGTCAGCCAAAATGGCGCAGCCTTAAGGCTTGCGAATACCCTCCGGAAATATTAGACACGTTAAGCACATCGGGCATTAACTGCGTTAGCCGTGGTGGATTGTGGTCCGGGGGATGACCCTGTGAATTTTGGTCTCGGTCTTAGCTACGTTGCGCTTTGGGCGATGCTTCTCTTTCAAGGCTTGTTGGCGCTGGCGCTGCTGCGACGCGTGGCGGAGTTGCGCGAACTCGCGAGCCATGGGGTTTTCCCGACGGACGGTTCGTTGGAGGTTGGTAGCTCAGCGCCTGAGTTTCAGTCGGTCGATTATCGGTCGAGGCGACAGATATCGAATACTCAATTCGCCGAGCGGGAAAGGTTAATTCTCTTCCTTTCAGCTTGTCCCGCCTGTATGCAGCTTGCCGATGAACTTCGACAGGTCAGGCACTTAGATTTACCGCCGATTGTAGTCTTCTGCTTGGGCGGGGAGAGATCATGCTCAGGAATTATAGAAAAGCTGGCGCCTGAAATTTGTGCCATTACAGAAGATGCCGAAGAAATCGCCGCGCGGTTTCGAATTGCGGGGACTCCCACAGCCGTTGCCGTTGATTCAGAGAACATCATCCAGGGATACGGCCATGCTCGAGCAGTCAAAGATCTCCAGGAATTGCTCGTCCAGAGCCGGCTTCCGCCTCTTGAAATGGCTGCCAGCTAGGAGAAGCCGATGAGTTGCACTAAGTGTGACTTCTCTCACAGTGCGCCGTTCAGAAGCTTCAGTTATGTCCTCTTAGTGACAAGTCTGATGGGCGCAATTCTGGCCGTCCCTATCAATCTTCACCTAGCTCTGCTCCCTGTGGCACTTGTATCCGGGTGGTGTCAGATCGGAGGACTTTGAGGGACGTCGCTCCTTGGAGCGCTAACGCCCCTCGTGAAGGTGGCAGACCAAAGAAAAACGTGGTTCATATGCGCATTCCTTTATACGGTTTGCGGCACTGTCAGTGCAACGTCAGTGGGACTCGTGTTGGGTGCGATGGGTCAGCTCTTGGGAGGTAGCTACTCCGGCGGCCCGTGGTTTTACTTAATTGGAGGATTTGGTCTGGTCTTGGCAGCTCGCGAGTGGAGATGGGTGAAGTTTCCGCTGCTAGAAGTCAAGCGTCAGACTGAAAGTGCGTGGGCCCATGAGTTCGGCTTCGCTATGGCGTCGGCGATGTGGGGTCTGCATATCGGATTGGGATTTGGAACTCGGGTTACTTATGGCGGCTTTTGGCTATTGGTCGCTGTCGCGTTAGGTTTCGGGAGTCCCGCTTACGGTGCTGTTTTGTTGATCGTGTATTGGTTAGGCCGTGCGCTACCCATTTGGGTTGCGCCGACGTTTGTTCGATCGGTACCGGACGCGATGGAAATTCCGAGAGCCCTGATTGGCGACGAGCCTTTCTTCCGTGGAATCGCTGGAGCTGGCCTGCTTACGTCAGCTACCCTCTCATTTTTCTTCGGACGGCAAACGGACCTCTCCTCCTGGTTAGATCTTACACGGCTGGTTTCGCAATGAACGAGGGTGTAGAAGTGAGTCTTGTCAGTGCGCTGATGGTCCTCGTCTTCGAGGCCGTGCTACTCCAGGAGGTGCTAAGGCGCATTGTCAATTTCGAACGCCCCGACGGTGGTTCGCACCACATTGTAGATCGGCGACTCACGCAAGGTACTGCGGCGCCCAATTTCAGCGCAAGAATACTGGGCACCGACCATGAAATTGGGCCGACCGATCTTACAGGCCAATCTAGCATCCTCCTGTTTGTTTCACCCAAGGATACTGCCTCACCTTTATACGACAAGCTTGCTGTAAGCTCACACGCCCTTTGGCATAAGGCACAGGGTCGTCTCTATTTGGTCTGCGCCGGAAGCGATCGCCAGTGTCTTGAGTTGATACGGTCACACGCCGTTGAGGCAGCCTCGAACGGCCAGGTGCGTGTACTGATTGATGAGAATGGAGCTATCGCCCAGAGGTTCTTGATAAGCAGCACGCCTGTAGCTGTGTTGCTGGACGACCAGGCGCGCGTGAATCGCTACGGTTACCCCCGTTAAATAAGGAGTTCTATGACGCCTGCTCAAGAGGATCGGTTGTGGCCAGGTGGTCGACCTTTCAGCGGCGCGGGTTTTGCGCGAGTGGATACGAGTCTTTCGTGTGTGCTAACGCGGTTCCGCCTGCGCTCTTGGTGGTCTCTGATCGCCTTCTACTTTGCCTTTCGGCGAATTCGCGATGCCTCCAAGCACGTGGGCGGACTCTTGAAGGCTGTTTTCCTCGTTGAGAATGCGCACACGTGTTACACGATCTCGCTGTGGAGAGACGAGTGGGGGATTGTGGAGTTTGGTCGGGTGCGTGCCCATGTGGACGCGGCAAATTCTGTGTTGGGAGCTACGTATCGAGGGGGGTTGGGTCGCGCGGAGATATGGTCGGCTCAATTCAAACTTTGGGCCGTTAGTTGTCACAACTCGAACTGGGAAGGTCTGGACCTTGAGCAGGTCTTGGGCGATCAATGGGCACGACGAGGACAGGTCGCGGAGATGGGCGTTGAGATGAAGGCGGTACCACGGAATGTCTGAGCTATTACTCACAATTCGCTTGGGACTTGGTGCGGTGTTCGCGCTTGCCGCCCTGGGGAAGCTGCGCGATCCCAGGGCGTTCGTTCAGGGAATTAGAGCTCACGACATCGTGCCCCACTCCTTAGCTATCCTTGTTGCGTTGTTGGTCATCGTCTTGGAAGGGTTCTTGACAATCGCCCATTTTACAGGGTGGCTGTTGGCCATAGCCGTCCCATTGGGTGTTGCCACGTTCCTCGCCTTCGCCGGCGTCATTGGGGTGAACCTCCGTCGCGGACGACTGATTCCCTGTTACTGCTTTGGAAGCCACAGCGGCGAAAAAATATCTCTTCGGACGCTGAGTCGGACCTTATTCCTAGCAGCGGCGGAGACACTCTTGCTGGCGCAACCAAACCTATTCAGGCCAGTCCAGATTACTTATCCTCTGCGAATCGGTTCGCCATCAGACTTAGTGCAGGCGGTTATTTGGGCGACGTTCGCAGTACTGGTGGGGTCGTGGCTCCTACTTTGGCCCGAAATATCGAAGCTGGTAACTCGCGACGGGAGCGACATGGGAACTCTAACGAAATTGAGGAAGGACTAGAACGAAATCGAGGAGGGATAACATGGGCAGCAATTTCTTTGATTATCTCGCCGAAGCGGTTAGTCGTCGAACCGTTCTAAAGAAATTGGTTCAGGGTGCCGGTGCTGTGGGACTGGGAATATTGGGAATTCAGGAAGCCAAGGCCCTTGTTGCCTATCTTTGCTGCAACCTATGCAAAAATCCGGGCAGCTGCACTTACGGGAACTGCACCTGCGAGTGGTGCTGGACTTGCTCGCATACAGACGGCTGCACGTATTCGTGTGACGAGTGTTATTCGGCTTCGGGTGCCTGGTGTAACAATCGAACGCAGGCGGGCTGTTCCACGGCTGGCTCGGGGGACCTGTGTCCCGCGGCGAACACATGTTCTAGAGCTCGGCAGATTTACTGCCCACCGCCACCACCGCCTCCTCCTTTCGGATGTTTCTGGCCCTGCACTACGCCAATCATCCTGGATGTCGGCGGACAGGGTTTTCACCTGACGGATGCGGATCACGGAGTTCTCTTTGACATTCGCGGCAACGGGCAGCCCGTTCAGATTGCGTGGACCGCGCCAGGAGTGAACAACGGGTTCTTAGCACTGCCCGGCCCCGATGGTGTTATTCATAATGGCTTACAACTCTTCGGCAATTTCACGCCGCAACCTGCGTCTGATGATCCGAATGGCTTCAGGGCGTTGGCCATATATGACGAACCAGCGAACGGCGGAAATGGTGATGGGGTAATCGATTCGCAAGACGCAGTCTTCTCGTCGCTGGGAGTGTGGATTGACGCAAACCACGATGGCATCTGTCAGAGCGAGGAACTCCATACGCTGCAGTCTTTAGGAATTGACTCGATTGACCTCCGCTACCATCTTTCAAGGCGACGCGACGAGTACGGCAACGTGTTTCGCTATCGTGCGGCGGTGAACCGTCAGGACCCAGATGGGCTGGGGACTAACCACCGGGTATATGATGTTATTCTTCGCCACAAGTAGTGTTCCAAGCGAGCAGCACAAGTGGCTTTGGCTAGTGTTGGATGGCGAGCGACATGAGAAACCGAGCGGTCATTTATACGATCAGCCTACTGGTTTGGGGCTATGGGTGCGGTCGTAGGACGCCCGCAGCCCACAATCATACCGGGCACGTCGTAAGGCCGTATTCCTGTCCTGTTACTATACCAAACCGTTGGCGCAATCCGAGCCAAACGCCACCCTGTTCGGGTCCAGTCCTGCCTAATAAATATGAAGGAAACCATGGGAACGGCAAGCTCTGGGTCGGCCTGCCGGAGGACGGAAAGTTAGTGCTGTCGCAGGAGAGTGATGGAACTCTAGGGCAAAAATTCCCTTGGTGGAGAGCGGTGTGCGGAGATTTGACGATCACAGGAAGAAGACTGGATATCCCGGGCAGAGCATTAAGAGTGTCAATCCCGTCGGGGTATGGTGAAGCGGGTTTTCAGTCGAGCGCTGTGTACTTTCCTAGCGAAGGATGCTGGGAACTCACGGGACAGGTTGGTGACGCCGCTTTGACGTTTGTCGTGGAAGTGCGAGCAAGAAAGTGAGCTCCGCGGACAAATAGGTCTTTGGAATTCGGAAAAAAGGGTCGTGAGCCGTGAAGATTCGGCTATGCATAAAATCCCTATTCCTGACCTCGCTGGCATTGATTGGGCCAATCGTCTCTGGCGAGACAACGTCTTTCACTGAGAGCACACAGCAACGGGCGACTCTAAGCATCCTCGTTGTCGACTCGCAGACAGGTCAACCCGTGCGAGGTGCGCGTGTGCTTTTGGACCGCGGACGTCGGACAAATGTTCCATTGAAATCGGCATCCGCAGAGTCTGGTTTTCTAACTGATCAGGCGGGTAAACTCCAGTTCGAGTCGATGCAGCCCGGTGAATACACAGTTCTGGTTATCAAAGATGGGTACCTTGCTTCGCCCTGTCACGTTTTGAACCTTCGGGGCGGGACAACTTCGGCACGGGAAGTCAAATTGGATCCGCTGGCTAAGATTTCTGGTTGGGTCGTAGACAAGAACCACCAGCGCATTAGCGGGGCAAGAGTGACGGCGTTGATTAGCTCAATGAATCCAAGTGCCGCCTTGGTGCGATTCGTGGAGCAATACGGAGATGGCATGGTGACGGCGACGTGTGATTCGGACGGCGCTTTTGAGCTCTACGCGCCAGATGGGAATCAAAGATTGACTCTGATTGCTGAAGCGCGCGGTTACGCCTCGGTCCGAACAGATATTACTGAGCTCGCGCTAGGGCGCGTTCGAAGCGGAGTTGTAATACAGCTTGGATCGGGACTTGCACTACGCGGACGGGTTCTTGAGGAAGGGCACGGTCCGCTCAATGAAGCGACCATTGCGGCACGCCGAGTTGACGTGGATAGAAGCAATGTTGAGGAGATAAGGGCAGAGGTCAAAACTCATGAGGATGGAACCTTCTCGCTGCAGGGACTGCACCCTGGGACCTACCTCGTTAGAATTGATCATCCGCATTGTGCCAGCCGCATATTAGCGGATGTTAAGGTCCAGGCCGACGGTGCTCGAATACCAGACATCATCCTATCTCCGGCGGCCACGATTACTGGACGCGTTGTTGATATGGGAGGGCAGCCGATACCTGGAGCCAGGATTTCAGGTCGCACCGAAGGAGAGGAGGGTGCAGCACACGCTTTGTCAGATTTTAAGGGACAATTTCTCCTCGATCAGCTCTCGGCAGGACAACGGGTTCACGTTTGGGCTGAAGCTAATGGCTACGCTTCGGGAGGTGAAATTGTCGAACCCCCCGAGAGCAATACGATTCTCCGGTTGCGGCGCGAAGGTACCTTGCGGGGTCGCGTGGAGGACTCGGAGACGGGCGGCCCAATCGGCGACTTCCGAATCTGGCTTGATCGCGGCTCAGACGAGAAGATCATTCATTCGGATGACGGGCGGTTTGAATGGCAGAACATACCCGTTGGTCGGTGGACGGTATCAGCTCAGACTTCCGGATATCAGCTGAGCGAGGTACGGGAGGTAGAGATCCGATCTGGAGAGAAGACGGAAGGTCTGACATTTCAGCTGAAGAGAGGAGTGGAGTTGTCCGGTCAGGTGCTCGATTACGACACCGGCGAGCGACTCTCGGGCGTTGCTGTAGCCTACGGCAAGGCCGATGAATCGACCGATATAAGTTATTTCCGTTTCAATAAGACAGTGCAGAGAACTGATGCCGAAGGAAGTTTTAAGTTCGATGGAGTTCCGCCTAGAAAGGTAACCGTGGTTGCCCATTCTCCCTTATATGCAGACGCGCGAGCGACTGTTGTGGCCGGAGAGTCAGCACCCGTGGAGTTGAGACTGAGTAGGGGCGCATCAGTTTCCGGACGGGTACTCAGTAGCGACGCTGTTACACGTGTGCCGGGTGCGCAAGTGAATCTCCTAGATGAGACCAATAAAAGCGGGACGACAATCGCGACAGATTCCGGGGGATCCTTCTCTTTCGAGCATTTGAGTGCGGGCCTGTACCGGCTAACAGCACAAACGCGTTTCGGCCAGACGGCAAGCGTGGACGTTGCGCTCGGAGAGAATCAGGGAGTCGAGGGACTGGTGCTCTGCGTTAGGACGGGAGCGACACTCAAAGGAAGAATAACTGGACTGCTTCTTAATGAAGAAAAGAAAGTAGACCTTGTGGCTCGCGGCCCAGATGATTTCACCGCCTTCGGCTCGACTGACATCCTGGGGCAATACACGATCCTCGGTGTTCCCGCTGGTTCCCTTCAGCTAATGATTACGACCTCATCGTTCCGTAGCATTTCGAGATTCGTGGAGATTCCTTCTGGTCTTCGGGAAATCGAAGCGGATGTCGATTTTGGGCAAGCCTACCATCTCCGGGGGCGCATAACCATGGCAGGTAAGCCGCTTCCGTTTGCAGACCTTGGTGCCATTCCAATGAGCGTTCAGCTAGTTCGCGGGTCAGGCCGAACCGACGAAGACGGCACGTATGATATCGGGGGGCTGAGCGAAGGGGATTACACAATTATTGTCGGTGGGCTTGGTGCCAGGTCTGTCCGGATTTTGGGAGATACGATTGTTGACATTGATTGGTCCTCACGCTCGGAATGACATCATCGTACTCGAATCGGCTGGAGGTCGGGACGTGAATGTTGGGAAGGTCCAGTGCTCTGGCGGAGCAGAACGCCCGTACTTCCGCGGTGGAATATGTTTCGGAGCGTGCTAGCGTTCCGTCAAAAACGCTATTTGCATCTGCCAGGACTGCTGTCGAGGGATATGGTCGGGTTTTTGCAGACGTACTCTGACATCCTCCTAGCGAACGGCCGATTCAGCAACGATGATCAGTGCCCGCTTTCGTTGTCCCTCGGCGGCGATCCTGGTTTCGATGCTGTACTTGAATGGATTCGGCCTGAAATAGAGCGGGTGATTGGGCTTGAACTGGCGCCAACTTATTCTTATGTGCGCCGGTATGCGAAAGGGGATGGGTTGCCCGTGCATCGCGACCGTCGTTCCTGCGAAGTGTCTTTGAGCATTGCACTCCGAATCCCAGAAGGCTCGGAGCGATCACCACTGCGTCTGCGCCTACCGAACGGCGATGAAGTAGGAGTCGAAATGCGGGAGGGCGACGCCTGTCTTTACGCGGGTACAGAAATAGAGCACTGGCGAGAGATCTTTCAGTCAGACGGACTCTTGCAGCTTTTCTTGCACTACATAACAGTGACGGGAGCCAATTTCCCTGAATTGGTTTTCGACCAGCGAAAGCGGTTGGGATCATAAACTGATTCCATAACCGACGAATGCGGGTGCAGCGATACTTCGCATTGGGCCGCCTTCAAGATTCAGCCAAAATTCCGCGCGCGGGGATCATGCGACACCCGCCGTGTAACTTCTGCCCTCGGGCAAGTTACCGAGCCATGGGAATCATGCGACTAGCTCGGATTTCTCACCAGAAGTGAACAACTGGAGCGGATTGGAAGTAGAAAAAGACGGCCTTTTCCCTGACGGAGTGTAACCAGACCGGCTTTCCATTTGAAGCTCATTTTTCCCGGCGCGTCGAAGCCCGCTTCGATGGTTCGCAGATGACCACCGACGGTGGCGCGCTGCTATTGCGCGCGGTGGACCGCAAGGTCCGGCTGCTGAAGCGGGTGGTGGCCTGCTTCCGCGATGCACGGGACCAGGAACGTACCGAGCACGCGCTCAACGAGTTGCTGGCGCAGCGCATTTACGCGCTGGCCTTGGGTTACGAGGATTTGAACGACCATGAGCAACTGCGGTGCGACCCGCTGCTCGGGCTGCTGGCGGGCAAGCGCAACCTGGAAGAACCCTTGGTGGGCAAGAGCACGCTGAACCGGCTAGAACTGACACCCGCGAGTGAGCCCGCGAGCCAGCGCTACCACAAGATCACCTACTCGGCTTTTGCCGCCAGGAGTTGATGGGCTGGTGTGAAAGTCACCAGGTGCACTACGTTTTCGGCCTGGCACGCAACTCCCGGTTGCGCCGCAAGATCGCCCGGCCGTTGCGTGAGGCCAAGCAGGAACAGCAGCGCATCGGAAAGGCCGCACGGCGGTTCACGGAGTTCTCCTACCGCACGCGCAAGAGTTGGTCCCGCACACGACGGGTGGTGGCCAAAGCGGAATATCTGGAAAAAAGCGAGAAACCGCGCTTCGTGGTCATTTCGCTGGACGCCTCGGCCTGGCCCGCACAAGAACTTTTCGAACAGCCGTACTGCGCGGGCGGCGAGATGGAGAACCGCATCAAAGAACAACTGAGCTTGTTCAGTGACCGGCTGAGCACGGAAACGATGGGCGCCAGCCAGCTTCGCCTGTACTTCTCGTCGTTGGCTTATGTGCTGATGCGCGCGCTGCGACGGCTGGCGCTGGCGGGAACGGAATGGGCCACCGCGCAAGTCCAAACCCTCCGCTGGCGCATGCTGAAAATCGCCGCCGAAGTACGGCTCACGGCGCGGCGCATCTGGGTGCGCTACTCGCGCGCTTGGCCGTGGAAAATCGCTCGGCAAAATACGCGCGCTGCTGCTCATGACAGGCATTCGCAGCAATTCGACAATCTGATTTGGTCAAGACCGCTGACGGCTGCGAATTGCGTTACGGCTTATTCCCCCAATTCGTCGGCACGAAAACGGGCTATTGACAGACCGTGCGGGCAGAGCGGGCGCAGTGCTCAGCGGCTTGCGGCGGTGGACGCGCTTTGCGAACTTTTTGCGGCCGTTTCTGAAGCCTATGGGGCACCAAATAGGGCACAGTCTGAAGATGTATCGGCGGGCACTCGCGCTAACTAATTGAAGGGTTTGGCTCCCCGGCTAGATTCGGACTAGCAATCCTTCGGCTAACAGCCATCGATGTTATTTCATCAAATCTTGCCGGAGTTAGGCGCTAACCGAGGGAAATCAGCAAGTTTCGACGAAACGCGGCGAATCAACTTCTCCTTTGCTATTCACCTTTCATTCGCATTTTGCCCCGATTCACCGCGCTTCGCGTGACATCTCCGTGGCAGCAGCTTTTGAAGGATTGAAGATGTTCCCGGAAACAGTAACAAGTGAGGACGCGTAGGTCTTCTTGAGGTTACGGCGACTACCGTAACGGGCGCTGTTTAACCCAACCGTAGCCATTCACATTGCAACCGCCCTTCCCGAACGCCGCACTTGGGCCACAGTAAACATCCGCCGTGATGGTCCAGGCTCGAACGAAACCGTTGTCGTCCACGCTGCTTTCGTCCGCGACGAGCCTGACATTGAATACACCCCATTCGCCGTCCCTACCACCTGCGAATTCCATGTAAACCCCTGGCGGTAACTCCGTGTTACTGCCGTTACCGTTTTCATCCCCTCCACAACAGGGGATTGACCCTTGGTGGTAAGACCTATCCAGCGCCATTCCTGGATCCAACGTGACGGTCAACCTACCAGAGGCATGACACCCCGACGCTGCATGCGGAGCCTCGCAGTACATTCGACCGTCGGCCTTCTTAAACGTGTTGTTCGGTGCATCGGCCTTCAGAGAGGGCGATCCGGGAGAAATTAAGCACGCCATCAACACCCCGCAAGCAAACCTAAGTTTCGTGGCCATTCCCAGCTCCTTTCGTGAGGAAACGATTCTGTTTGGTCTAGCAGATACTCGCATCGATGTACACGCTTCTGGTACATCGGTTGAGCACTACACGCACACGATGTAGAACGCAATTGCCTTAGACTTCCCTTCAGCGGCTGACGGATCCCCCAAGAGTTCAGTTCAGATGAACAAAATATCGACTGGCAATCCGTCCGACTAACAGTTTTAGGTTCATTCGTTATAGACTTTAGCCACTACTCTATGTCTTACACCTCGAAGTCGCCTGGAGAGCTTATCCGGGCCTGTTTTAGCGCCGGGGACGCCCTTGTCTGGGAAGAGTTCATTCGCCGTTTTCACCATTTGATCGCGGGCGTGGTCCTCCGTACTGCCCGCCACTGGGGAGACGCCTCACCACAAATCTTGGACGACCTTGTGCAAGAGACGTATCTCAAGATTTGTGCCGATAACTGTAGGCTGCTTCGTGACTTCGAGTCGCGAACCCCCGATGCAATTTATGGATTCTTAAAGGTCGTTGCTGCAAATGTTGTTCACGATCACTTCAAGAGCGCTCATGCGAACAAACGCGGTGCGGGCAAGGACTGTGAGCCAATCGACACGATCGAGATTGCTGCGTCGTCGGCTCGAGCGGGTAGCGTGGATGTCGTAGAACGCCAAGTTTTACTCAAAGAGATCGACGACTATCTTCGGACTCGCGAGCTCGGCGTCACCGGCTCCAGGGACCGTGCGATTTTCTGGCTGTATTATCGGCAGGGACTAACGGCGTCAGCAATCGCGGCTTTGCCTTGGATTAAATTAACCACGAAGGGCGTAGAAAGCACAATCCTGCGGTTAACGGCCGCTGTGCGAAAACACCTGATCGACACGCGCTCACAGCACAAACTAGAGGGCAGCGAACCGAATTCAGTAGGTTTTCGTCCCACGGAATCGTTCTAGATTAGGGAAAGGAAGTGGCACGCTTGGAGCACACTCACTTGAGTGATGAACAACTTGGGCTTCTCCTCTCCAAGAGCCGCGTCGGCGCGCTGAACGCGGCCGCTCTCGGCTCGGATTTGAGTGACGCGTGGACTCATGTGCTGAGCTGCACGACTTGCCGAACCCAATTCGAACTCTATGAGCGTGCCCAGCAAGACTTCTCCAACTTGAAGAGTCCCGGGGCTCCACCAGCAAGCCCGACGTGTCCTTCTGAGAATGTTTGGTTTGAAGTCGCGCTGGGTTTGCTAGACGATGCGGACGCAGAGAGGTTTGTGCTTCACGCTTCTACCTGTGACCACTGCGGGCCAGTACTTAGTGGGATTGCAGAAGCAGCATCCATTGAACTAACACACGAAGAGGGTTCGGCGATCGAGAACCTGCGAAGCGCTAGACCCGCATGGCAACGTCGCCTTGCAGAGCGATTACACTCAGGAGAATCTGCGCGCCCCTCTGCCGAAGACATCACCCATTTGCGACGTTCGAAATTGATTCCGCAGACGAAAACTAACGGGAAAACCTTTCCCCTGCAGGGTTGGCTTCATATTCCTCGCTGGGTTTATGGCGTAGTTATTCTAGTCTCCATTGGTGCCATATTCTGGTGGCAATTCAAGCAGCGCGCTACTCCAGAACAATTGCTAGCTAGAGCTTACTCGGAGCGCCGCACAATAGAGATGCGCATTCCTGGTGCAGCCTGTGCTCCAATGCGCCAGGAGCGAGCTTCAAATCCGTCGCACCTCACACGGCCAACCCCGCTGCTCGAAGCCGAAGCCCTTATTGCTCGGAGACTGCACACTTCGCCCGTTGACCCGCGCTGGCTGGGCGCAAAAGGGGAGGCCGAACTCTTAGAGGGGCAGTACGCTGACGCTATCCACAGCTTCGAAAGAGCACTTGATGAAGACCCCAACTCCTCGGTACTGCTTTCTAACCTGGCGATAGCCTATTACCAACGTGGTGAAACTGAAGATAGAACCGCTGACTATGGCAAGGCTATCGACTTACTTGGGCAAGCGCTAGCGCGAAACCCCAACAACTGGATCGCTCTATTCAATCGAGCGATTGCGAACGAGCGAATGTTTCTCTACGATCAAGCCTTACTAGACTGGGAGAGATTCCTCCAGGAGCAGCCTGCAAGCGACTGGTCCCATGAAGCACGCCAGCGACACGATGCACTCGTCCAAAGGATGAGACGCCGCGACAGCTCTGATGCTGTACCTCTCGCCGACCCTCATGCCGCGACATTGGCGTTGCGTAAACGCTGCTGCACACTCAAGACAGCAAGCGAGTGGCCCGATTCATTGGATGAAGCCTACTTAGACGTGGCTATGACGCAGTGGCTACCAAAAGCTAGATCCCAAGGCAGAACCCACGAAGTGGCACAACCTGAGAATGACGCGTCGAAAGCACTTGCTGCGGTTCTTGTTCAATTCCATCACGACTCCTGGCTCCACGACCTTCTCAACGACCATTTCTCGGCCCACTGGCGTTCCGCAGTCCGAAACCTATCCCTCGCCGTGCAGGCCAATGCACGCGGTGATCCTGATCATGCGACGGCTTTAGCATTGCTTGCAGAAGAACAGTTTCGCTCAGCTCAGAGCGCCGCGGGAACGTTAAGGGCCCGATACGAATATGTGGTCGCTCTCAAGCGAGCCCAACGTGGCAGCGAGTGCTTGCCTCTGGCGCTCCGGTTGCTCCGTGAGACTCGGCAGCATCCTTATCCCTGGATTCGCGCTGCGACCTTGCTCGAAAGCTCCACTTGTTACGGATTGGTTGGCAACGCCGGATTGGCCCAGGCCCTAGCGCAACAAGCAGTCGGGCTCACAAGCCGTACGAGTTACGGCTACTTGCATCTACGAAGCCTTTGTTATGACGATGGCGTTGGGGTCGATGCGCCTGGCGCCTCCTCACCACAGGCCTGGTCTCGCGTCCGATCTGGCCTTCATCAATTCTGGGATGGTTCCTACAAGCCCCTTCCTGCGTTCGAGTTCTACGGTGACCTCAACTATCTCGCAGAAGGTGCGCAGCTGTGGTATCTCGCTGAGCTCGTCGCTCGTGAAACTACGCTAATGGCCTCACGGACTGAAGATCGCGCATATCAAGCGGTCTCTCACCATTGGCTGGCCCAAGTCTTGCAGATGGCAGGGGATGCTCAAGAGGCAGAAACTGAGTTCAGTCTTGCGAGCGACTTATTCGCAAGTCTCCCATCGACGCCTACTTCTCGCTCCAATTGGGCGGCGATGGAAGTCTATCGGGCATCACTCGAGGTACAACGAGGAGACCTTGATGCAGCCTCTCATAGGTTTTCACAGGTTCGAAGTACACTTCCGGAGATCGCCAACTCTTATGTGTCGATTCTTTACTATCAGTGGTTGGGCGAGCTATACCTCCGTCGAGGTGAGGTCCAGCCCGCTGAACGCTCGCTTCGTGCCGCAGTTCAAGTCAGCGAAATGGGTTTAACTTCCCTTTCTAATGAACTCGATCGTCTGAACTGGGAACGCGAGGTCGGGCGAGCCTATCGGAATCTTACGGAATTATACTTCAGGAATTACAACGACCCAGAGAAAGCCTTGAAGTTGTGGGACTGGTATAGGGCAGTTCCCTTTAGAGCCTCGCTGAAACAGCAACACACAACCCCAGTAAATCTCTCAATTCTGGATTCTAGTCCGTCATTAACCAGTATTGCTGACGAACAGAACTTTGTCTCTTCACTCTCTGATGAAACTGTTGTTTCGTTCGCGTCGTTCCCGACCGGCTTAGCCATTTGGGTCTCTGATGATCGAGGAATAACAGCGCGATGGGTCACAGTTCCTTCTGAGACGCTCGACGCCGTAGCCCGGCGCTTCCAACGGATGTGCTCCGACCCCTCATCCGATACTGGCCTGCTGGAAAGGGATTCCCGTCAGCTCTATGACTGGTTGATTGCTCCTGTGCTCGCCAACCTGGAACGCAAGCGAACACTTGTGCTGGAGCCAGATGGAGTGCTATTCCAGGTTCCATTGCAAGCGCTAATGAATCCTCAAGGCGAATATCTTGAGGGCCAATTTTCGATTGTTGTGTCTCCGGGATCAGCGTACTTCCAGGGCCTCAGGCCGAGGGTGAGATTCTCACCTTACGAGAACGTCGTAGTGATGGGAGCTGGGTCGCTAGGTAGCCAGAGTGGCCCAAACTTCCCCCCACTTCCCGACGCGGACGCCGAAGTACGGCAGGTGGCGGTTAAGTTTGAACACGCTCGTGTTTTCGTAGGGAGCAACGCGACTATCAAAACACTTGAGAAAGAACTCCCACACGCTGATATCTTTCATTTCGCAGGACATGCAGTCTCAGACGGCCAACACACAGGATTGCTGCTGAGCGCAGTTGAACCCGGGGCGGAGGGAAGGCCTAGCGCACAGTTGTTTCGGGCGTCCGAAATCGGTCCAAACCGATTCATGCACACAAAACTAATCGTCTTGTCTGCATGCGAGACCGCGGTAGCTGACAAGGGTCTGGTCGATCCGGAAAATCTCGTCCGCGCGTTCTTACGAGCGGGTGTGCCAAACGTGATAGCCGCGAGATGGCGGATAGACTCGCGCGCAACCGCCGAGACTATGGATTCGTTTTACTCGGAGCTTGTCCAGGGCAAATCTGCGGCAGCTGCCCTCCGCATAGCAGTGGAGTCCATCCGCAAGCGCCCAACGATGTCGCATCCATATTATTGGGCACCTCTCACGGCTTTCGGGCGATGAGCTTCGTCATCAGAAAGGCGGGTCTACGACGTTTTGTCACGAAGACTTCCAATCTCAAGTTTCGCTTCCTACTTCATTTCTTCCTGCGTCGTTTCTTGCGGTTGGTTTTCGGGCCCTTTCCGCTAGTCGGTGGTGTTTTTGACTTCCTCTTATGCCTTCTTGAGACTTTCGGTCCTTTTCCGCTAGTTGGCGGCGATTTCATGCCCCCTCCTGTCTCTGCCATCGTGTCTCCTTTCCCGTTAGCAACTTTCTTTAGAAACAGACTCCCTAGAACCTCGCTCAAGGGTCCTCTATCTCTTCACCTTGACTCTTGACTCAGAAAGTCCTTCAAAAACTGCGCCCACCCCGTGCTCTCGCAAAATTGAAGCATCTCATAGGCGCTCCAGATCACCTGGTATTCTGTTATGACGGCCTTGCCGCTCGTTGGCGGTGTCTTCTCCGTTCCCACATCATCATCTAATGAGTCCGGTAGATCTAATTTCTCTGGGAAATAAATAGAGAGCCCCGCCGAGTCCTTCAGCCTTCGCGAATCAGAGTGGTCATGATAAACAACATAAGGCTTCAGAACGAGAACGTTTGCCACGCCTTCGGCAGCTCCTCCGACTAGATCTCCTGAAAACAAACGCTGCAGTCCACGGCAGAATAAGTAAAGGTCGATGTAGCTCTTCTCCTCAAAGCGACATGCGCCTTGCCGTGCTTCCCAGACTCTCTTCCTCTTCTCACCGCCAGAAAGAACGCTGCGCAGTTCGTTGACCAGCGCTCGCATCCCCTCCGCGAGAAGGTCACAGAGGCTGAGGTCGAATGAAGACAGGCTCACCTTCCTTACTGTGTCTGAGTATCTCTGTACGTAGCGGTTTACGATGACGGCGGATAGCACCCGAGGTTCCATCCCCGGGTTTCTGGCCAGATCCGCGAGTATCAAATCATACGGCCAGCTTTTGTCTGGGATCGTATCGGCCGACGCGATTACAAACGGAACCAAATTACGTATCTCATGACAGATCTCGACCATGCCCATCAGGCAGGCATCAAAACCCAAGAGATCGACCCCCTTGTCGTTCCGCCGGAACCTGTTCAGAACGGCGCGAAGCTGAACGTTTTTCAGGTAATGATTGGCGTTACTGGAATGTAGCATTCCCGAAACAGGGAATCCAAGCTTTCGCAACGCTTCTCTCAGCTCCGAATCTTTGAAGGGCTCACTTGCACTTCCAGAGACGGGCACCTCGAAAACTTCAGCGCGGTGATGCGCCTCCCTGTTCTTGTATATATACAACCGATCTAACCCCTCGCCATGTCCCCATAAAACTAGAAAGTAATTATCCGCAGGACAATTTTGTCGACACCAAATTAGGAACTGTTCTAGCCGCTGCTCTCGATCTGGACCTTCCACTTTGAACTGGTGTTTCTTGATGGCCCTATCTTCGCCTTCGCAAGAATAGCGAGAGCTGTCCATAGCCCCTGGCCCGTCCAGCTGGACGACGATGCTCACATCAGCCGTACACGAACGCCGCGTTATCTCCCTCACATTGGATTCGGCAGCCGCGTACAGATTGTTGTCCGCGGCCATATAAACCATTACAGTCCAGTGTTTCTTTGCCTGCGCCGTCATATACGCCACCACTTCTCATCAACTCTTGCAGTTACTATCAAAACTCACTGCCCAATTGCAACCATTTGATGTAGACAAACAACGGACTCACGGTATCCCGGGCTATCCTTATGCTCACAGTGCGTTAGTTCAGGAATACACCCAAACCCAAAACGGCAATTGATGTGAAGGGATTTTCTCTGTTCTTTCGTTTTCGAAAGAGGAGCTGGAATCTAGACCGCCACAAAAGCCTTAGTGACCAGGAGGCGATCCGCTTTCGGGGCTCACCCATTCCAAGGAGGGCACGCCTGTGAGACACACGAAATCTGCGCTCATCTTCTCAACTGCGCTTGCTTCTGCCCTGGCTGTGCTTGTCGGTGCTCAAGTCGTTGCTGGACCGCAGCAGGGACAGCAGCCACCGCCTCCCGTGACGGGCGGCGGGCAAGCGATAGAAGGGACTGGAATTACACAGGGTATCCCGCCAGAATCTGTTACCCCCGAGCAGATGGAAGCGGCTTGCAATAAGGCCGCTGGCCCCGCCGGGCGCGCCATAAACATCGATGAGCCAAGACCTGGCGGCTCGCCTCAACAAACTCAACCTCCGTTGCCGAATCCGATCAACGTGGCTATCCCCCCAATATGTTTGGCGGCATCCGGTGCGCCCGGGGCGCTTTCTGCCTCCTGTGACGTAGTTGGCGGCGTGGAACTCGGGATAGAGTTGAGTAAACCATTCGGTAAGCCGGATCAAATGTGGGAAATGGGGAAGATACTCGCTAAGTATGCCGCCGAAAAAGCAGTGGTCTATAGCCTGAAGGGTTTGGAGAAGGGCGTCAGCTTGGACCCCCGGATTGATCTTCTCAAGGAATACTACTCCTGGCTAGTCAAGTTCGACGCGTACATGTGGCAGCGCGTGAACAAGGAATTGATGGAAAATGGCGCTCATGCAGAGTGGCTGAAGCAGCAGGCCTATCTTCACTCGCAATCAGTTCAGGCTCTCGTTTGCAGCGCATTCACACAGCAAAAATCCGTTGTCGAAGCTGCCCAGAATTATCTGACGGCGAATCCTAACACTCCTGCAATCCAGTTCAACTGTGGGCTGGCATGTCAACAACTCATCGCAGCCGGTCAGGGCCTGAACGTGTTCGATAATCCGCCAGGGACGAGCAACGCACAAAGCGCAGTGGCGACTCGTGGTGGTCAGATCGCGGAGCCGCCGAAACACAATAACACAGGCTGGATCGTAGGTGGAGTTCTCGCGGGTGCCGGAGCCGCCGGCGCAGCCGCCGCGCTGTCAATGAATAAGGGCTGTGGATCGTCTCCGGCCTCGCAGGTTAACCAGGCCTGCTTCGGTGGGAATTCCTCGGCGTGTCAGCAAGCAATCGCTCAAATGAATTCCTATTGCCAGTGCAACGGCTTTTCGGGCTTCAGTGTTTCAACTGGAAGTTGCCAATAGGGGCGGCAGGCTTAGCGTTTCCCGCGACGGAACAAAACGAATCGGGGCGACCCTCCCGGCAATGCAATGACCCTGACGATGGTGAACGCTCATGGCCCATTCTCATCCGGCAAGGATCTCGGAATGCTTGGTTTCTGAAGAATCTGACCAGGTTCCTGGCGTGGAATTAGCGGCCAGGGGAGGTTTTGCTAGCTAACGGCGCAGTCGAGGCGACTTCTGATGCGAAAGGCGAGCAAGCGACAAGGATTGGTGATCCTGCTTCTTTTAACGTATTGCCGGTCTGCCGATGGAGAAACGTTGTCGGGCACGATTGTCGATCCCCAGCAGCGCGCCATCAAGGGCGCTCAGGTTTCGCTGACCTGTGCGAACAAGAGAGAGACACGCACCACGGATGGCGAAGGATTGTTTGCTTTTGCCGGGCAGGCCTTCGACAAAGACTGTAAGATTCGGGCTTTCTACGCAGGGTTCGCTATCCTCGAAATTACTATCGGCCAGAAACGAATCTGGACGTTAGAACTTCGCCTTGCGGACGTGAAAGAGACCGTATTCGCCAAGGATGAGAGCTTGCCTCAACGGTCTTTAACTTCCGTTTCGCTGTCCACCGCTGAACTCAGGAAGATTTCCGATAACAGCGAGGTCTTGATTCGGTATGCGAAGCAGTTGGCCGGGGTCTCAGCCGGATCAGATCACCTCTACGTCGACGGAATGCTTGCCGACTATCCACCACCTGCAGAGAGAATAGAGTCGATTACGGTCAATGTCGATCCGTTTTCCGCCGAGTATTCGGATGGCAGCATCACGCACGTCGAGATCCTCACAAAACCCGCTGAAAGAGAGTTTCGGCTGACCGCTGGTGGATTCTCAGTGGGACCAGGCGAGCGTGACGGCATGAATCCGCGTCTCACTTCCGCAAAGAGGACCGCCGATTTTGGACTGACAGGGCCAGTCCCTTACACGACAATCGCTTTCACAAGTGACGCCCATTTTACGGACAGGCGGACCGAGGTGCCGATCGAAGCAGTTTTTCCGAAGGTGCAGGGTCTTCCTATCGCGGCAGTTGATGCGGCTCCGACCACCAATGTGAGCGGGTCGTTCGGGTTTGGGGCCGACTATTCTAGACGAGACACTTTGCGTATGAACGCATCGCTTTATCTGTGGACGGTCAAGCAAACCAATGTGAATGTCTCAGGCGTCACGTTGCCAGAAGCTGGCGCGAGTCAGTTTGCGGCGGTCCGGGAACTGCGGGCAACGTTCAGAAAGATTGGTGCCCATTTCCTATATCGCGGCGGCCTAGTGGCAGATTGGTTTGCAGATAATCTAAGGGCGAACACCGGCAACGTTGGTATCAGTGTAGCGGGAGCATTCATAGCTGGCGGCGCACAGATCAACAAGGAGAACTCTCAAGGCAGCAAATGGACTTTCAAAAATGTTCTGGAATTTGATCCGGCTCGCCGTCACTGGAGCACCGGGGCTTCAGTTTCCAGAATGGAAGACGAAAGAGCCATCAGTCCAAATCCAGTTGGCTACATCCAGTTCGACAACTTGCAAGATTACATTGCGAGTGCAACGGCCGGAGCACATACCGGGACGGCATTGCTTACACGAGGAAACGGCAACGTTCAGTACGTGTCCTATGCTGCTGCTCCATTTGCTGAAGGTGAGATACTTCATCGGTCGAGGCTGTCGGTCAGAGGAGGAGTGCGGGCCGACTATCAAACCGGTGGCGGACTGATGCTCTCACCCCGCCTCTCGGCCGTTTCTGTCCTGAGTAGATTCGTGCTGAGAGCCGGAAGCGGGATATTTGTTCATCACTGGAGGAATGACATTTTCCTGAGGGTGATGGAGAACGACGGACACCATCTCCAGCAGTTCTTGATGCCTAACTCTTCTTTGGGCGACGTTCAGGCGGGGACGGCCGCTATCGAGCCTGAGATAATGCCGAAAGTCGCACCAGACTTCAGCCCGCTCCGCGAGTGGATGTCAAAGGTTTCCGTTGAGCGTCCGTTTAAGAATTTCGTCCCAGGCATCGAATATACGTGGACGGACAGTTCGCACCTCTTGGGTTCAGAGCGCCTTAACACGATGGCAGGTTGGACGGACCTGCTCGAATCCAATCGCGCTCTCCGTAAACAACTGCTTCATATCAGAGCGCAGTGCAGATTTGCAGGCCAAAGCCTCACTGCTCATTACGAATTGATTCGCTCCTTCGACGACACAGATGGCCCCTTTTCTTTCCCCGCAATTTCTGGCGACCTAAGAGACGAGTGGGCACGATCAACCGGAGTTTCTCCACATAACTTCACACTTGTGGGTAATTTTCAAATGCGTGGCAGCGTCTCCGTGAATGTGGTGGGTTCCTGGCGAAGTTCCGCTCCGTACAACATCACTACGGGATTGGACCCAGCTCATAATGGCCTTTACACCGACCGAGGTGGATTGGCCCGGAATAGTGGGGCGGGGCCGGCGTACCGAAACATTTCGTTATATGCCTTTCGAAGGTTTCATATAGCGGGGTTTGCCAAAGAGTCGAAACACAGCTTGCATGCGAATCTGGGTCTCCAAGCGGAAAACCTACTCGGCAACCGCAACTATGTGGCTTTTGATTCCGTGAGGGGCAGCCCAATTTTTGGGCAGCCCCTCTCGGCCCTTTCAGGCCGGTCGTTAAGGTTGAGTTTCAATCTAAGCCAGTAATTGCGAGCAGAGTCACATTACAGAGGGGAATGTAAATTGTCTGCTCTCTCTCACGTTCCTGATAGGACTAAGGAAGCAGCAAGAATCGGTAGCCCGAACAACGACAAGCACAGACGCGCTTACGCAATCTACTTTCTTGCTGCACTCTCTGGAGTGAGTATAGGCCTAAATATCTTTCTAGGTGTCAAAGCGTTCAGGCCGAACCTGTGGCACGAAGTCGTGGTTGCCATGATCCGGCCACCCACCCTCCGCCCCGATGATCACACTCGTGGATCGAACAAGGCGTCAATCACGGTTATCGAGTACTCGGATTTTCAGTGCCCCTACTGTGCTCGTATTCATGTTTCCCTCAAGAAAATGGCAGCGGCTTCCGAGATAAATTGGGTATACAGAAACTACCCTCTGTCTTCGATCCATCCAGGCGCAATGGCAATGGCAGAGGCAGCGGAGTGCGCCGACGAACAAGGCAAGTTCTGGGAGTACGCAGACAAGTTGTTTGACTACCAGGCCGAGCTCGACCCAAAGGTACCGTTGGTAACGACCCTCATTAATCTTGGGGAAGCGATCGGGTTAGATGGCCAACGTTTTAAAGTATGCCTATCAAACAATCGATTCGACGCACGGATACGCACACAGATCATTGAAGCAAATTCTCTGCGGATAGACGCAACACCCACGATCTTCGTCAACGGCAAGCGACACATTGGATCGTTGCCACTCGACCAGTTGGAGCAACTCGTTAGCTCACAGAAAAACTGAAAATGCTGGACTTTTGAAGACCGACTGAATGATTGTCCACGGCCTCCTCCTACGTTGATTCCGTGCAAGGTCGCAGTTTAAGACAGAAACTCAGTTGCTGCTTCCAGCGTTCAAGCTCAACCGCGACATTTTCGTGACACTCGCTCCGAAATGCAGGGAAAGCCGGAGTCACAATAGCGAGATCGCTTTGGGGCATCTTTGGAAAAGTGTATGACAGTAGCAGCGAGAAAATCCCAAGTTGACAGTGCGTGCTGCCAGACAAGGGATCTGGTCGGTCGAAAGTCCGGCTTATTGCTCTGGTGTTTGCCAACGCTCGCGATATTTGTTGGGGTGAATTGGAACGCAGCGCGGCCATGGCTGTGGATTCCGGCCCTGTTGGTCATGGGCATCGGATGCGTAGTGAATGCTACGAGATGCGGCAGGCTGCACTGCTACGTAACCGGACCGCTCTTCCTGCTCGCTGCGAT
>JACXTT010000990.1_pt1 | contig 48683 bp, 39 predicted proteins | sample 9270951 | NCBI WGS metagenome assembly JACXTT01 (sample SAMN15532306, study PRJNA645909) | rock metagenome | isolation source: weathered quartz diorite | place: Puerto Rico | collected 2017-06-21 | reverse complement strand
CCGCAGGCGGCAGCCGCCGGCGACAGCGGGATCGTGTCGGTCACCACCAGCTCGTCCAGCGACGAAGCGGAAATGCGCTCGATCGCAGGACCGGACAGCACAGGGTGGGTGCAATACGCCACGACTTTCTTGGCGCCGCGCTCTTTCAGCACTTCGGCGGCCTTGGTCAGCGTGCCCGCGGTGTCGACCATGTCGTCCATGATCACGCAGTTGCGACCTTCGACTTCACCGATGATGTTCATCACTTCCGACACGTTCGCCTTCGGGCGGCGCTTGTCGATGATGGCCAGGTCGCAGCCGAGGCGCTTGGCCAGCGCACGGGCGCGCACCACGCCGCCGACGTCGGGCGAGACCACCAGCAGGTCATCGTAGTTTTTCTTTTGCAGGTCGCCCAACAGCAGCGGCGATGCGTAAATATTGTCTACAGGGATGTCAAAGAAACCCTGGATCTGGTCGGCATGCAAGTCCATGATCAGGACGCGCTCGACGCCGGCCTTCTCGAGCATATTGGCGACCACCTTGGCAGATATGGCGACGCGCGCCGAACGGGGGCGGCGGTCCTGGCGGGCATAACCGAAATACGGGATGGCGGCGGTGATGCGGCCGGCCGAAGCGCGTTTCAGGGCATCGACCATCAGGATGATTTCCATCAAGCTGTCGTTGGTCGGTGCGCAGGTCGATTGCAAGACAAACACGTCTTTGCCACGCACGTTCTCGTTAATCTCGACCATCACTTCGCCGTCGGAGAATTTCGAAACCACTGCCTTGCCGAGAGGGATGCCGAGGTTTTTTGCGACTCCTTCTGCCAGCGCCGGGTTAGCGTTGCCGGTAAAAACCATCAGGTTTTCGTAAGCCATGGGAGTCCCAAGAGAAGAAACGTTGAAGTCTTGAAGTAACGCCAGTCCACTGTGAGCCGACTGCCGCTGTGCTAAAGAGTGGCCCGAGCGCGGGTCCGGCGATCTCGCCGGCTGGACGCGAATGGCGCATCGACAGTCCGACAAAATGAATGGCAGGGGAACAAGGATTCGAACCTTGGTATGCTGGAATCAAAATCCAGTGCCTTAACCAGCTTGGCGATTCCCCTACGCAACTTGCTTGCTTGCCGTGATGCAGGACGCATTATATCGTCGTTCATCACGCCAGGCCAAATTCTATTCGATATCGCTACCAACTTGCAACTGCGCCAGCAGCGGATGTGCCTGCAATGAACTGGCGATAAACGCACGCCATTTCGAGGGCACCGCAGCCAGCACCGCCTTCGCTGCAGCTTCGTCGGCAAACGCACAAAATACGCATGCTCCGGAACCTGTCATCCTGGCGTCGCCATATGCGCCGAGCCATTCGACCGCCTCGGCTACCGGCGGGAACAAGCGCGTTGCAACTGCTTGCAAATCGTTTTTACCGAACCCCTTGAGACTTGCTGCTGTCTTCAGGTGTCTGGAAAAGTCCGTTATTCTGACGGGTTTCGAGTCCCTTGTCAAATCGCCGGCAGAAAAAATCGCTGCGGTCGGCACTTCGACGCCAGGCGCGATCACCAGGTAGCAGCAATCGGGCGTGTCGACCGGCTGCATGCGCTCTCCCACGCCTTCGACAAAAGCGTTGCGGCCGAACAGAAAAAACGGAATGTCAGCCCCCAGCGGCAAACCCAGCGCCATCAACTCATCGATACTAAAGCCGCCCTGCCACAGGTGGTTGACGGCCATCAAAGCAGTGGCGGCGTCGGACGAGCCGCCACCCAGCCCGCCGCCCATCGGCAGGCGCTTGGTGATGCCGACATCGATGCCCGGCGGCATGCTGCCGTGACGTTGCAGGTAGGCCTGCTGCAACAGGCGCAAGGCGCGCACCACCAGATCGCTCTCGGCCGGCACGCCGGGCAGATCGCTGGTGCGCACGATGCGTTGGTCGTCGCGCACATCGAAGTCCAGGCTATCGCCGAAATCGATCAGTTGAAACACCGATTGCAGCAAGTGGTAACCGTCGGCGCGGCGACCGGTGATGTGCAAGAATAAATTCAGCTTGGCCGGCGCCGGGCAATCATGCAGGGAACGCACAAGCACCTCAGCCCTGGCCGTCGAGGACGATGCGGATTGCCAGTTCCTCGGCGCCCGCGGCGCCATCGCGCTCGGCGTCGATGCGCTTGGGAGACGGCCGCCCGGCCGCATCGTTTTGCCACGACACGAAGCGCAGGCGCCAGCCGTCACGGGTGGTGACGGTGCTGGCGCTGCTCGAGGCTACAAAGCGGCTGCCGTCGGCGGCGGTCGCATAGCCCTGCAGCCAGTCGCGCAAGCCCGACACCGGCAGCGCCCATCCCAGCGCTTCGCGGCTGAGCGCATCCAGATCGGGCGCCACGCGCGGCGCCTTGTCGGCCTGCACCAGGGTGGCCGAGGTCGGGGTGACGGTGATGGTGGCGATGGTTGCCATCGGTGACGACAGGGTGACGTCCAGGCGGGACGGCGTTTGCGCCCAGGTAAATTTGCCGCTCAGCGATTCCGGCGTGCCATTGTGCTTGTAGTTGACGGACAGGCGGCCGGCGGTATCGAAATTCGGGCGGTACGGGGAAATGCTCGCGCTGTTGCCGCCGGCGCCAGGCGCGACGCTGGCGCAACCGCCCAGCAGCGCGGCGCACAGGCCGGCTGCGATCATAAAATTAGCTTGCATGGATTCTCGTGATGATGTTCAAGTTCGCCCACATTACATGCTGGTGCGCAAGCGCGACAGCGTGCTTTTCAGGGTGTCGTTCTTCGGGTCCTTGTTCCGCGCTTCGCGCCACAGCTTGCGGGCGTCGGCCTGCTGGCCCTTTTGCCACAGCACCTCGCCCAGATGGACGGCGATTTCGGGGTCGCTGCGCAGGGCGTAGGCCTGGCGCAGCTGGGTTTCGGCGGCGCGCAGATTGCCCATTCTGAACTGCACCCAGCCCATGCTGTCCATGATGAAAGGATCGTCCGGCGCCAGTTGCAATGCCTTGCTGATCAATTCAAACGCCTCCGGCAGGCGCACATTGCGCTCGGCCAGGGAATAACCCAGCGCATTGTAGGCGTGGTGATTGTCGGGCGATTGCGCCATCACCTGGCGCAGGGCTTTTTCCATCTCCTCCAGGTGGCCGGTTTTTTCGGCGCTCATGGCGAAGTCGTACAGCACGTCGGCATTGGACGGAAATTTACCCATGCCCGCCTGCAGCAAATTGTAGGCCTCCTCGCTTTTTCCGGCGTCGCGCAGGATCTGGCCGTCGGCCAGCAGCACCTGGGACTGCTCGACCTCGGTCGGCGCCGCCAGCCCGGCCAGCAGCTTTCGGGCGCCGGCCACGTCGCCGCCCTTGCCGATCAGCTGGGCGCGCTTGATCTGGGCGCCGAACCAGCCGCGGTCGTCTTCCTCGATCTTGTCGAGCCAGGCCAGCGCGGCCTTGCGGTCGCCGCGGTCGTCCGCAAGTTGCGCCAGCAGGCTGTAGGCACGCGCGGTATCGACGTCGCTGTCGGCCTGGCGGCTGGCCGCTTCGGTAAATCGCAGCAAGTACGATTCGGCATTGACCGCATCGTTCATTTGCAGCGAGACGATGCCAAGCGCATACAAAGTCGTCAGATTATCGGGTTGCGCCTTGAGCAAGGTGAGCAGTTCATCGCGGGCCGGGCCGAACTGGCGCGCGCTCACCAGCAGGCGCGCGTGGGCGGCGCGCACTTCGCGGGCGTTCGGATTTGCCTTGAGAAATTGCGCCAGCAGGGCCTGGGCGGTTTTTTCGTCGGTGCTGACCTGGGCCACCATCAGCATGGCAATTTCGGAATCCGGCTTCAGTTGCAGCGCCGCCTGCGCCTCTTGCCGTGCACGCTCCTTGTCGCCGCGCGTAAACGCCGCCTGGGCCAGCACGATTCTGCCCTCCAGGGTGGCGGCATACGGCGCCACCAGGCGTTCGAGCATGGCGCTGGCGGCGGCCTTGTCCTTGGCGCGCGACAACAGCTGCTGGGTCTGGAACATCAGCAGGCCCCGTTCGGCCGGACTGGCGGCGCTCAGGCGGCTACGGAAAATCGCTTCGGCTTCGCCGATATTGTCGGACAGGATCACGAAGCCGAGGAAATACTGGGCCGCTTCGTCCGAATCAGGCGCCAGTTCGCGCCACAGGCGGATGGCGGCCATGGTCGGCTCGCCCTGATGGGAAGCGAGCGCCATTTCGGTGGCGCGCTGGGCCAGGCGCGGGTCGCGGGTTTGCTGGGCGGTGCCCATCATGATGACGTAGGGGCCTTCCCAGTTGCCCTTCTTAAAATCGATTTCGGCGGCCATCAGCTTGTACAACAGCTCGCTGGTCAGCGCCACCGCGGGCAGCCGCTGCTGCGGCTTGGGATCTTCCGGATCGGCGCTTTCCGGCGTGGTGCGTTCGACCGACCAGTCGGCGAGACCGGGGGCGGTGGGTGGTGGCGGCACGCCCGCGGTTGCGGCGACCGGGGTTGCGGCGACCGGCGGGGTCACCACGGCGGGCGCTTGCCCGGCTGGCGTGGCGCACGCCGTCAGCACACCGGCGAGAGTTACAATGACGAAAGCGTTTTTCAAGGCAATTCCAAGATGACCCGATTGATCTCCGATTCTACGCGCAAGCGCCGCGCCGCGTGCGGCAATGCCGCGTCGCCAGTTGCATTGCCAATGCGCGCTGTGCCCCATGCCTGAGCTGCCCGAAGTAGAAGTCACCCGCCGCGGCGTCGCGCCCCACCTGGAGGGCCGGCTGGTCGACAGGGTGCTGCTGCGCCGCGACGGCTTGCGCTGGCCCTTCCCGCCCGCCCTGCCGGCGCTGCTGGCAGGCCGCAGGATTTTGTCCACCGGCCGCCGCGGCAAGTATCTGTTGTTGCACTTCGAGCATGGCACTTTGATCATTCACCTCGGCATGTCGGGTCACTTGCGGGTGCTCGATCCCGCTACCGAGCTGAAAAAACACGACCACTTCGACCTCGTCGTGCAAGGTCCCGACGGCGAACATGCGCTGCGCCTGAACGATCCGCGCCGTTTCGGCGCCGTGCTGTGGCATGCCAACGACGACGGTGAGCTTGATTCGCATATGCTGTTGCGCGGCCTGGGCGTGGAACCGTTGGAAGACGGCTTTACGGGCGAGACTTTATTTAAAGCCAGCCGTGGGCGCACTTCGCCCATCAAACAGTTTTTGCTGGGCGGCGATATCGTCGTCGGTGTCGGCAATATCTATGCTTGCGAGAGCCTGTTCCGTGCCAGAATCAATCCGAAAACGGCGGCCGGACGCATCTCGCGTGGACGTTATGACAAGCTGGCGGCGGCCATCCGCGAGATCCTCGCCGAGGCCATCGTGCAAGGGGGCAGCACCCTGCGCGATTTTCTTGCAGTGAACGGACAATCGGGCTATTTCCAACAGACGTATTTCGTCTATGATCGTGAAGGAGTGCCGTGCCGCAACTGTGGCACGCCGATCCGCCGGATCGTGCAGGGGCAGCGCTCGACGTTTTATTGTGTGAATTGCCAAAAGTAAAACACACACCGAGGTGACAGATGGTGCAGGATTTTCAACAGTACAGCGCGTGGCGCCAGGGCGTGGTGGCGGCGCTGGAACACTACCAGATGTGGGTCAACGCGGCCGAGCTGACCGACGGCGCCACCGAGCAAAAAATCGCGCGCGCCCTGACCCGCCTGGCCGACGACAAATTGTCGGTCGCCTTTGTCGCCGAATTCTCGCGCGGCAAATCGGAGCTGATCAACGCCCTGTTCTTTGCCGACTACGGCCAGCGAATTCTGCCATCCGCCGCCGGCCGCACCACCATGTGCCCGACCGAGCTGCTGTACGACCCGGCGCTGCCGCCGTCGCTGCGCCTGCTGCCGATCGAAACCCGCGCCAATAATCTGTCGACCAGCGACTACCGCGACGACGCCAGCGCCTGGACCGTGCTGCCCTTGTCGCTCGACGCCGGCGCGCAGATGACGGACACCTTCAAACAGGTCAGTCTCACCAAGTTCGTCACGCCGGCCGAGGCCAAGCGCTATGGCTTGTACGATGAGAACGACCCGGACGCCGCCAGCACGCTCGACGCGCACGGCATGGTGGAAGTGTCGCTGTGGCGCCATGCCATCATCAATTTTCCGCACCCGCTGCTCAAACAGGGCCTGGTGATTCTCGATACGCCGGGGCTGAACGCCATCGGCACCGAGCCGGAACTGACCTTGAATCTGATCCCGAACGCGCACGCGGTGCTGTTCATCCTGGCCGCCGAAACGGGCGTGACCAAGAGCGACATCGATGTCTGGCGCACCCATATCGGTCCCGGGCGCGGGCGCATCGTGGTGTTGAATAAAATCGACGCCATGTGGGACGAACTGAAAACCGACGCCGCCAACGACGCCGAGATCGCCCGCCAGCAGGCCAGCGTGGCCCATTTGCTGGCCTTGAGTCCGCGCCAGGTCTATCCGGTGTCGGCGCAAAAGGCGCTGGTGGCGAAGATCAACGGCGATATGCCGCTGCTGGAAAAAAGCCGGCTGGCCGATCTGGAAGCGGCCCTGTTCAACGAGCTGATTCCGGCGAAGAAGGAGATCATCCGCGCGCAGCTGCTCGACGACATGGCGCAGCTGGCCACGGCCCAGCAAGCCATGCTGGGCGCGCGCGGCCGCGATATCGTCGAGCAGCTGCAGGAATTGCGCAGCCTGCGCGGCAAGAACCAGGGCGTGATCGCCCACATGATGCGGCGCGTCGAAATCGAAAAGAAGGAATTCGACGCCAGCCTGGTCAAGCTTGCCGGCACGCGCAGCGTGTTCGCCCGCCTGTCCACCGAGCTGTTCACCACCATGGGCATGGAGACGGTGCAGGAAGAAGTCGAGGCCGTGCGCGAAGCCATGCAGGCCAGCCGGTTTGCGACCGGCATGCGCGGCCCCGTCAAATTCTTTTTCGAGCAGGCCCGTGCCAACCTCGATACGGCGGCCGCAAAAGTCGAGGAAATCGGCGCCATGATGGAATCGATGTACAAGAAATTCTCGGCCGAGCATGGGCTGGCGCTGTCCCTGCCGATGCTGTTCTCCTTCGACAAATACCGCGCCGAGATCGACGCCATCGAAGCGGTCTATCAAAAACAGTTCGGCACCACCACCTTGCTGCTGACGGGACGCGCCGCCCTGATGGAGCGCTTTTTCGATTCGATCGCTTCGCGCGTGCGTAAAACGTACCGGGCCGCCAATGCCGATGTGGAGGCATGGCTGAAAGTGATCATGGCGCCGCTGGAAGCGCAGATTCGCCAGCACAAGGATCAACTGAAACACCGCCTCGCCTCGATCAGCCGCATCCACGACGCCACCGACAGCCTCGAACAAAAGATCGAAGCGTTCGAAACCACCCAGGGCAATCTGCAGCGGGTGGAAAGCCAGTTGCGGCAGCTCGCTGCAAGCGTGTCCGCCGCGCTCGATGCCGCGCCGGCCGTGCTGGATGCCGCCGCGTGAACGATATAAACAGTTTGGCCGATCCGGGCTTTTCCGCCGCCGTCATCGACTGGCAGCGAGAGCACGGCCGCCATGCCCTGCCCTGGCAGAACACCCGCGACGCCTATAAAATCTGGCTGTCCGAGATCATGCTGCAGCAGACCCAGGTCGCCGCCGTATTGGGATACTACGCCCGCTTTCTCGATCGCTGCCCGACCGTCGAGTCGCTGGCCGAAGCGTCGGCCGAAGAAGTGATGCAGCTGTGGAGCGGCCTCGGTTATTACACCCGCGCGCGAAATCTGCACGCCTGCGCCAAGCGGGTGGTGGCCGAATACGGCGGCCAGTTCCCCATCGACCAGGCCCTGCTGGCCGACCTGCCCGGCATCGGCCGCTCGACCGCGGCGGCGATTACCGCGTTTGCCTATGGCACCCGCGCGGCGATTTTGGACGGCAACGTCAAGCGCGTGTTCGCCCGCGTGTTCGAGGTCGAGCAGTATCCGGGCATCAAACCGGTGGAAGACGCGTTGTGGCGGCGTGCCGAGGCGTTGTTGCCCGACACTGGCATCGAACGCTATACCCAGGGCTTGATGGACCTGGGCGCGACCCTGTGCACGCGCGCCAATCCCGCCTGCGAGCGCTGCCCCCTGCGTGCGCGCTGCGTGGCGTATGCGACGGGCCGCACGGCGGAACTGCCGGTACGCAAACCGTCCAAAACCACACCGGAGAAACGCGCCGCCATGCTGGTGGTGCTCGATGGCGGCCAGGTGCTGCTGGAGCAGCGCGCCGACAGCGGCATCTGGGGCGGTTTGTTATCCCTGCCGGAAGTGGACGGCCATGCGGCCATCGAGGTGGCGCTACCCGATCCCTTGTCGTCGGCGCAGCGCTTCGGCGCGGTCGATACCATCGACGCGCTGCTGCCGCTGACGCACGGGTTCACGCACTATAAATTGCACATTCATCCGAGGCAGGTGCAGTTGTCGGAACGGTCCGCGCCCGTGGAGGGTTTTGTGTGGTGGGATCTGGATAAGATCGGCGCCGCGCCCTTGCCGGCGCCAGTAAAAAAGCTGCTGTCGCAGCTGGCCGCGCCGTCGCTGTTCTAAGGCACGCGCGCAGCGCGCTGCCTGTCCCATTCTTACCTCGGAAGCACAGTTTACCTTGACTCTACAATTGGGACAGGCACCTACGGCGCCAGTCCCCCTGCTGCTCACAGCTCGTCGATGGAGAAGATTCTCCGATGCTCGCGTATCGCATACCGGTCCGTCATCCCCGCAATATAATCGGCAATCTTGCGCGCCTGTTTAGAAACGTCGGCGCCGGGCACCTGGTAATCCGGCGGCAGCAGCACCGTATCCTTCATGAAGGCTTCGAACAAATCGTTGACGATGCGGCTCGCTTTCACGCGCATGCGGTTCACCTGGTAGTGGCGATATAAATTCGCATGGAGGAAGCGTTTGAGCGCCGTCGTCTCCGCCTTCATCGCATCCGAAAAGCGAATCAACGGCGGCGCAGCGCGGACGTCGTCGATGCTCGCCGGGGCGGCGTCCGCGATCAAGGCGGCGGAGGTGGCGACGACATCGGCCGTCATCACCGTGATCATCCGCCGCGAGGTTTCATACAAGGCGCGCCGGCCCGGCAGGCCGGGATACTTCGCTGCCACTTCGTGATGAAAACGGGCGAACAAATCGACTTCCATCATTTGCGCCATGGTGATCAGGCCGGAGCGCAGGCCGTCGTCGATGTCGTGGTTGTTGTAGGCGATTTCGTCGGCCAGATTTGTAAGCTGGGCTTCAAGACTGGGCTGGGTGCGATTCAAAAAGCGCTCGCCGAGTTCTCCCAGCTGGCGTGCATTCGCCGCCGAACAGTGTTTCAGAATGCCCTCGCGGGTTTCGAACATCAGATTCAAACCGTCGAAGTCGCCATAGTGCTCTTCCAGCGAATCGACCACCCGCAGGCTTTGCAGATTGTGCTCGAAACCGCCGAACTCGCGCATGCATTCGTTGAGCACATCCTGGCCGACGTGGCCGAAGGGCGTGTGGCCCAGGTCGTGGGCCAGCGCCACCGCTTCGACCAGGTCTTCGTTGATGTGCAAACTTCTCGCCAGGGTGCGGCCGATCTGCGCCACTTCGATCGAGTGGGTCAGGCGGGTGCGGAACAGGTCTCCCTCGTGATTCAGGAACACCTGGGTTTTGTATTCGAGCCGGCGAAAGGCGGTCGAGTGGATGATGCGGTCGCGGTCCCGTTGAAATTCGCTGCGCGAGCCGGCCGGCGGCTCGGCGAACGCCCTGCCCCGGCCTTGCGCGGAGTGGGCGGCGTAAGGCGCCAATCTCGAATCGAAATCAAAGCCGAAATTCATGGCGCGCTGCAAGCGGCGATGGTGCTCAATAACAGTTCGCGCGGGGCGTTGCCGATGCTGGGCGCGCCGAGCGGTTTCAATAAAATGAACTTGATGTCGCCGCCCTCGTTTTTCTTGTCGACTTCCATCAGCTCGAGCCAGCGTTCCGGCGCCATGCGCGGCGCGACGGTCGGCAAGCCGGCAGCGGCCACCAGCTTGCGCACCCGCTCGCAGGCGGCATCGTCGATATAGCCCATGCGGCGCGACAAATCGGCGGCCATCACCATGCCGCAACCGACCGCTTCGCCGTGCAGCCAGGCGCCGTAGCCCATGCCCGCTTCGATGGCGTGGCCAAACGTGTGGCCGAAATTCAGAATGGCGCGCAGGCCGCCCTCCCGCTCGTCCTGGCGGACCACCTCGGCCTTGATTTCGCAGGAGCGCGACACGGCATACGCCAGTGCCGTGCGGTCGCCCGCCACCAGTTCGCCGATGTGGTTTTCGATCCAGCTGAAAAAATTGGCGTCGATGATGGCGCCGTGCTTGATCACTTCGGCCAGGCCCGCGGCCAGCTCGCGCTGCGGCAAGGTGGCCAGGGTGGCGGTATCGGCCAGCACGGCGCGCGGCTGATAGAAGGCGCCGATCATGTTCTTGCCGAGCGGGTGATTGATGCCGGTCTTGCCGCCCACCGAGGAATCGACTTGCGCCAGCAGGGTGGTCGGCACTTGCACGAAGGGCACGCCGCGCATGTAGCTGGCGGCGGCGTAGCCGGTGATGTCGCCGATCACGCCGCCGCCCAGCGCCACCAGGGTGACCTTGCGGTCGCACTTGTTGGCCAGCAGGGCGTCGAACACTTTCATGAGCGACTCGTGGGTTTTGTATTGTTCGCCGTCGGGCAGGATGATTTCCACCACTTCGCGGCCGGCCGCGCGCAGCGGCGCCGCGACGGCGGCCATGTACAGCGGTGCGACGGTGGTATTGGAGACGATCGCCACCTGGCGGCCCTGCACGTGGCGCGCCAGCAGTTCGGCGTCGGCCAGCACATTCGGGCCGATGACGATCGGGTAGCTGCGTTCGCCGAGATCGACGGTAAGAGTAAGCGGGGACTGCTGATTCATCGTGTTGGAGGACGCCGGAGCGCCGCCGCGCGCAGGCGCGGCGAGCAAGTCCAGCTGGTCCAGAATGGTTTGAACCATCGATTGTACGTTAGGGCGGCCGGTGTCGATGACCAGCTCGGCGATCTCGCGGTACAGCGGTTCGCGCTGGATCAGTAATTCTTCGAGTTTGCGGCGCGGGTCGGCCGTTTGCAGCAGCGGGCGATTCTTGTCGTGGCCGGTGCGCTGGAGGATGTTGTGGACGTTGGCGCGCAGATAGACGACGGTGCCGCCGGCAGCCAGGCGGGCGCGGTTGTCAGCCGACAACACCGCGCCGCCGCCGGTGGCGAGCACGATGCCGTCCTGGCCGCACAGGTCGCGGATGACGTCGGATTCGCGCCGGCGAAAACTTTCTTCGCCCTCAATTTCAAAAATCCACGGGATCGAGGCGCCCGTGCGGGCTTCGATCTCGTGGTCGGAGTCAATAAAACGCTTGCCCAATTTTCTGGCGAGGATGCGGCCAATTGTTGTCTTGCCCGCCCCCATCAGCCCTACCAAATATATATTTCTCGATTTCACTAGTTTGAACGGAACGGGAACAACAGCGTGTTCCCCTTCGGCGATTTGACGCTCACCGAAAAGGAGCCCGCAGAGCAGTTCGTCTCCGGTTTGATGGTCACGAAGTGAATGGTACCTCCAATCGCGTTGGTCGATGCGACTTTGTCAGGTGACATCAAGCCAGGTGTCACCTTATCGCTGTCGGCGGTGCCGACCGTAGTGCCGAATGGCATCGGATTGTTATTGATGTCATAGATGCGGAAAGTCAGCACCTGGCTGGCGCAGCCGGCGCCCGCCAGGCCGTTGATGATGGCTGGATTGCCGTCGCTCGACGTCCAATCCCGGCAGGTGCCGCCGCTGCACGCCTGGCGCACCAGGGTCGCCGTCGAACCGCTGAAGATGAATTCCATCGAGGTACGAATGTAATTGATGCCGAACGACGCTTGCGGCGTGGCCGAATAGCTGGTCTTGTTGTATGGGAACGGCAGGTCGCCCTTGGCAGCATCGTAGACGCCGTCGAGGGTGCCGCCCGCCTGCAGGCCGCTGGTGGCGCCCAGGTCGCCGGCGTCGAGGAAAGCGTCGCCCAGGCCGACGAAGGGCTCGCCGGCACCGGCGGCGCAGGTATCGACCAGCGGACGGTAGACCGTCGACGGCGAACCGGCCGGCGAGGTGAAGCTGGTGCAGGTGTACTGGCCGTCGCCGTTCAGGTCGGTAAAGGTGGGGATGCCCTGGGCATAGGCCAGCACGGTGACGCGGCCATTGGCAGGACGGAAGTTCTGACTCTTCAGCGGCACCGTGCAGGCGCCATTCGTGCTGGTGCAAGCGCCGCGCGCCGAGGTGCCGACGGCGCCACCCTCGGTAACGAAATTGATGGTGGTGCCGTCGGACACCGGATTGCCGTACTGGTCAGCCATGGCAACGGTGACGTTGGCGACTTCGCCATCGTAATCCCAGCCTTCGATATTGACGTGGTCGGCACTCATCGACATCGATTTCTGGATCGGCAAACCGGTCGAAATGGTCAGCGCGTCGGACAGGCCGCTCAAGGTGGCGCCGTTGCGCGTGGCCTCGGCGGTCACCCGCACCGGCGTCGGGATGGTGCCGGACGAGACGATGGTGCTGACGTTGCCGCTGCTGTCGGTGGTGGCGTTGAGCGGATTGATCTGCAAGCCGCCGGTGGTGGTGGTCGGGGTGAACTTGACGTTGACGCCGGCCAGGCCGTTGCCCTGCTGGTCGACCACGCGGTAGGTCAGCTGGGCCGATTCGGAGCGGCCAAGGCCGCCGGAACCTTTCAGCACGATCGAATTGGCGCCGGCGCTCGAGCTGACGAACTGCACCGAGCCGATCGGGGCGGCATCGACCTTGACGCTGATGGTCTGGCTGGAATTGCCGATGCTGGCGGTGATGACGTCGGTGCCGCGCAGGCAGCCCTGGTTGGTGTAGGTGACTTGCTGGACGCCGGCGGCCAGCGGGCCGATGTCCAGCTTGGCCTTGCCGTCGCCCTGGCACAGCGAGCTCAGGGTGAGGCCGGACACCGTGTTGACCGGCTGGCCGCCGCTGGTCAGTGGCACGTTCAGCGACAGGGTGCTAAACGCCGGCAAGCTGGCCGGCGGCGTGGACGCGAACGACAGGGTGCCCACGATCAAGGGCGCCGCGCCGATCGACACATTGGCGCTGGCGGTGGCGGTTTTGCCGTCGACCACGGCGGTGCCGGTGATGGCGACGGCGCCGGCGGCACTCAGGCTGGCTGGCTTGACGGTGATAACGGCAACGCCGGCGGCATCGGTCAGCGCCGAGCCGGACACCGGATCGAAGGCCAGCAGCGTCGGATCGCTGGCGGTGAAAGTGACGATGGCATTGGCCGCCACCGCGCCGGCGGCGTTCAGGAAGGTCGCCTTGACGGTGGCGCTCTGGCTGCCGGACAGGCTGCTGACGCTGGCGCCGGTGCCGTCGGTGACTTTCATGGTCAGGGTCGGTGCGGTGACGACGGTACCGCCGGTGCCGCCGGTCGTGCCGCCGGTGCTACCGCCGGTGGTACCGCCGCTGGTGCCGCCGCCGACGGTGCCGGCCGAGCCGCCGCCGCCGCCGCAGGCGGCCAGGGATCCGGACAATAAACCGATGGCGGCATAGCGGGCCAGCATGGCGGGAGACAGGGTTTTCTTCGAGAGCATGATCGATCCAGTAAAAAAGGCCGGCCCGCGCACGGGCGGGCACGGCGTTACATATTCAGCGGTGCTTAGCGGGCCGGCACGGTTTCAGCGACGATTTTCGGGGTCAGGAACACCAGCAGTTCCGTCTTGGTGGTTTCGCGGCCGGTGGTCTTGAACAGGTTGCCCAGGATAGGCACGTCGCCCAGCAAGGGCACCTTGGTGGCGTTGGTGATGTCGGTTTGCTGATAAATGCCGCCAAGCACAACGGTGCCGCCGTTTTCGACGCGCACCTTGGTTTTGACGTGCTGGTTGTTGATGGCGAAACCGGCCGGGGTGGAATCGCCCTTGGAATCCTTGTTGACTTCGACGTCGAGCGTGATGTTACCGTCCGGCGTGATTTGCGGCGTCACTTCCAGACGCAGCACGGCCTTTTTGAAGGTGATCGAAGTGGCACCGCTGCTGGTGGCGACCTGGTACGGCAATTCGACACCCTGCTCGATCAGCGCGATCATCTTGTCTTCGGTCAGCACGCGGGGATTCGACAGGATCTTGCCCTTGCCGTCCGCTTCCAGCGCCGACAGTTCCAGGTTCAGAAAGCGGTTGGCGGCGGCCGAAAACAGCGAGAATGCGACCGTGGCCGGCGGTACCGTGCCGATGGCGGCGGCAGGCAGGTTGATCAACTGGCTGTTGGCGAAGGAATCGCCGCCCGACACCTGGCCGGTGACCTGGCCGACACCGGTCAGATTGCCGCCGACGGCGACGCGGTTGTTGCCGTTGAGCTGGTAGCCGCCGTCGCCGCCGCGCTGGGTGCGCAGGTCGGAAAAGCCCAGCTTGGCGCCGAGGTTGCGCGAGAAGCTGTCGGTCGCTTCGACCAGGCGCGCTTCGATCAGGACCTGCCTGGAGGCGACGTCGGTTTTCGAAATAAGGCGGCGGATGTCTTCGATTTTCGAAGCGATATCGGTGACAAACAGCTGGTTGGTGCGGGCGTCGATGATGGCGCTGCCCCGTTTCGACAGGATGCGGTTTTTGCTGTCGGCGGAATCGATGCCGAGCACGGTGCGGAAAGAATCGGCCTTTTGATAATTCAGCTGGAAAATTTCCGAGCGCATGGGTTCGAGATCGGCGATCTGCGCACGCTGTTCCAGTTCGAGCTTTTCCTTGGTCAGCAATTCATCCTTCGGCGCGATCCACAGCACGCTGCCGTTCTTGCGCATGTCCAGGCCCTTGGCCTGGAGGATCACGTCGAGGGCCTGGTCCCATGGCACTTCCTTCAGACGCAGGGTCAGGTTGCCGGTGACGGAGTCGCTGGTGATGATGTTCAGGCCGGAAATGTCGGCGATGGCCTGCAGGGCGGCGCGCACTTCGACGTTCTGAAAATTGAAGGACAGTTTTTCGCCCCGATAACCCTGGCCGCCTTGCGTGACCTTGTTCGGATCTTCCTTGATCGGCTTGACGTCAATGACCAGTTGGGTGTCGCTCTGGTACACGGTCTGTTCCCAGGCGCCGCGCGCTTCGATGGTCATGCGGGTGTTGTCGCCTTGCGGCGCGGTGGTCACCAGCGACACCGGGGTGCCGAAATCGGTGACGTCGAGGCGGCGGCGCAGGTTGGCCGGCACGCCCGTTTTCATGAAATCGACCAGCACTTTGTTGCCGACCTGGCGCACATCGACCGCCACCTGGCTGTTCGGCAGATCGACGACGATGCGGCCTTCGCCATTGGCGCCGCGCTTGAAATCGAGGTCGCGCAACAATTGCCGGCTGGTAGGAGGCAACTGAGCACCGCGTACCGGCAAGCCACTGGCATTGACGGCCTGGGCGACGCCGCCCGAGCCCTCGATGGTGACGATGATCGATTTGCCGTCGATGGCGGTGGCGTAGTTGAGCGCGCGCTTCAGATTGAGCACCAGCCGGGTGCGTTCACCGGCCTGCGCCACGTTGATGCTGCGCACGTCGCCGAGATTGACGTCCTGGCTGGTTTTATTGGTGGCGTTCGAGGTGGCGCCGAAATCGAGAGCGATGCGGTTCGGATTGCTGATCAAAAAGCCGATCGGCAATTTTTTCGGCGCGTTGCGCATGGCGATGTTGATGATCACGTTGGCGCCCTGGGCGTTGGCGGTGATCGATTCGATGGCGTTGTCCTGCGCTTGCGCCTGCGATGCTTCCGGCACCTGCGCCTGTGCCAGCGCGCTCGGTGCGACCGTCGCCAGCGCGGTCAGGGTGAGCAAGGCGCCAAGCGCGCCCATGCGGATGAACGCTGCGCGGGCCAGCGCCGCCTTGAATTCAGTGCGGGAAATTTTTAACGCTTTCATTTCTTTGACTCCTTACTTTCCTGCAATTCCAGCTTCGCCATCCGCTCGACCCATTCGCCGCCGGCATCTTGAACCACTTCCTTTATATTCACCGCGCCGTCGCTGACGGCGACCACGGTGCCGAAATTCGGACCGATGCGGGCACCCGTCCTGATCTGGTAGATCTGGCGGTCGAGCTGGATCAGCGCGTAGACCACGCCCGCTTTTTCCATCGTGCCGACCATGCTCAGGGTGTCCAGCGGGTAGTTTTCCAGGAATTCCTTGCGCCGCGTCATGTCCGGTTTGAACTTGTCGTTGCTGGTCTCGGCGGCGCGCGCCAGTTCGGCCAGCAGCTTGTTCGGCGTGAACGGATCGAGGCTTTCGCGCGCCATGTAGGCGAACGGAATGAATGTTTTCGGCTCGCTGATGGGCTTGACGGAGACCTTGGTTTCCTTCTTGGTCTGCGCCATCCAGTCCTGCACTTCGCGCACGTCGCTGGCGCCGCAGGCGCTCAGCAGCACGGCGGCGGCGGCGGCCGTGGCCGCATTCATGAGTGTATTGAGGCGCATCATTTGGCGGCTCCGGCGGCGGCCTTGGATTTGTCGAGGCGGGATTTGCGCTGTGCGGCGGCTTCGTCTGGATCGAGGTAGCGGAAGGTCTTGGCGACGGCGTCGAGCATCAGCACGCCATCCTTGCCGGCCGTCAGCGACATATTGTTGAGGGTGACGATGCGCGGCAGATTCGCCATGTCGGCGGCAAAGGCGCCGATGTCGTGGTAGTTGCCGGTCACCTTGATGTCGATCGGCTGTTCGGCGTAGTAATCGCGCACCACCACCTGGCCCGGACGGAACAGGTCGAACTGCAAGCCGCGGCCGATGCCGGCCTGGTTGATGTCCGACAGCAGGGCCGCCATTTCAGCCTTGTTCGGCAATTGCTTTTGCAGGCGCTCGACGTATTGGTCGACCTGCAGTTTTTGCGCCTGCAGGGCTTCCAGGTTGATGGCCTGGGCGATCTTGGTCTTGTACTGGTCGCGCAAGGTCAATTCCTTGGCGGCGAGGGCGTCCTGTTCTTCGAACTGGTTGCTCCAGTAAAAAAAGTAGCCGAGACCGATCACGCCGGCCATCACGCCGATCGCGCACAGTACCCGCGGGGCCAGCGGCCACAGGCCGGGATGGCGTCCCGACAGGCCTTCGAATTGCCCGCTGAGCGAAGCGCTCATTTCTTTCAGATTGATGTCCATGGGCTTTCCTTACTTGGCCGCTGCCGGCACGGCCGTGGCCGCGGCGGTCGTGACGCCGGGCTTGCCGTCCTTGTCGCCGTCCTTGTCGCGCGGGCGCTTGATGCCCACCGTCAGGACGAATTCGACGACCTTCTTGCCGGTTTTACTTTGCTGCAAAGTGGCTGCCTTCACTTCGGTGAGGTCGGGCTTTTCCAGCCACGGCGAATTGCCGGCCAGGTTGCGCAGCAGTTCCGCGACCCGCTCCTGCGACTGGGCATAGCCGGACAGGGTGACGCGCTGACCGTCCTGCCTGAAACTTTTCAGGTAGACGCCCGACGGCGTTTGCTTGACCAGTTCGTCGAGCAGGTACACCGGCTGGTTGCGGTCGCCCTGCAAGTCTTCGACCGCCTGCTGGCGCGCTTTCAGCGCTTCGATTTCCTGTTTGAGGGTGGCTATGGCGACGATTTTCTTGTCGAGTTCGGCATTCGCCGTGGTCAGCACGGCGTTGCGTTCGTTCTGGATACCGATGCGGGTGGCGTTGTAGCCGCCCACGCCGAGCACCACGGCGGCGCCGAGGATGCCGCCCAGCGCCATCAGGGCGGCGAAGGCGGCCTTCTTTTGCTTTCGCTTGGCTTCGCGGTGCGGCAGCAGGTTAATGCGGATCATTAGCCAAATCTCCTCAGGGCCAGGCCGCAGGCGACCAGGTAGGCCGGCGCTTCGGCGCGCAGGCTGGCCTCGCGCACGCCCGGCGCCAGCGCCATGCCTTTGAAGGGCGAGACGACAGCGGTGGAAATCTTGGTGCGGGCGGCAACGATGTCGAGCAGGCCCGGCATCAGGGCGCAGCCGCCGGCCAGGTACAGCTGGTCGACCCGGGTGTAGGGCGTCGAGGTATAAAAGAACTGGATGGCACGGGTGATTTCCGAGGCGGCGTTCTCGAGGAAGGGGGCGGCATAGTCGGCTTGGTAGCCGTCCGGCAATTCACCGGCGCGCTTGCGGGCGTCCGCTTCTTCGAAGGACAGGCCGTAGGCGCGTACCAGGTCGGCGGTCAGCTGGTTGCCGCCGAAAGGCTGCTCGCGCTCATAAATGGTTTCGGCGCCGATCATCACGGAGATCTGGGTGACTGCCGCGCCAATCTGGAACAGGGCGACGATCTGCTCGGCGGCGCCAGGCTGGATCGAGGTGACGCGCTCGAGCGCGGCGCGGGCGGCGTAGGATTCGATGTCCATCACGGTGGCGGTCAAGCCGGCCGCTTCGGCGATCGCCACGCGGTCTTCCACCTTCTCTTTGCGGGCGGCGGCCAGCATGACGTCGATGTCGTCGGGCGAATTGCTGGCCATGCCGAGCACGTCGAAATCCAGGCTCACCTCATCGAGGGCAAATGGAATGTACTGGCTGGCTTCCGATTCGACCTGCACTTCCAGCTGGTCTTCGGACAGGCCGGCCGGCAAAATGATTTTCTTGGTGATGACGGAAGCGGGCGGCATGCCCAGCGCCACCAGCTTGACGCGGGTGCCGCTCTTCTTCCACACCCGGCGCACGGCGTCGGAGACTTGCTCGATGTTTTCGATATTGCCGTCGACCACAGCGCCGCGCGGCAGCGGTTCGGAGGCGTAACGTTCCAGGCGCAGCTCTCCCTTGCCGGCATCGGCAAGTTCGACCAGGCGCACACCCGAGGTGCTGATGTCCAGGCCGACCAGCGGGGGGCTGGCCTTACCAAACAAAGAAGCGAGATTCATCATTCCGACCGTACTCCTCAACCACTGCGACCCGGTTTCGCTGCAAAACTGACATTGCAGAACCGATATTGATCGCGCTCAAAAGCGTGGAATTTGTTATAAAACCGCCACTTAGCTGAGTCACGTGAGGCGGTACATTAAATCGTAGCAACACACCTCAACCCAAGTAAAGGTATTTCTGCACTGGAACATTCTGTGCACGGGCGCGGATGCCACACTCTGTAAACGGGGCGACAACACAGTTGTCGGCAGCACCACTGGAAGGGGCGTCGGCCGTTATAAACTGCCATCGGACATGTTTTATATGCAATTTAAGCGGGCGCTTTCGCCGTGAGGCCTCCCGTATAATGAATCAGTTGAATTAATAGAAAGATGGCACGTATGAAGTCTTCGAAGAGCGAACCGAACAAACCGAAGTCCGCCCAGGCCACGCCGGGCGGGCGGCCGATGACACCGAAGCGTATCGCCCTGATCGTCGGCGGCGTGATCGGCGGCGGCGCACTGGCGGCCATCCTGGTGGTGGTGTTCGCGCTGGCGATGGCCTACCCCAACCTGCCGGCGCTCGACACGCTGACCGACTACCGTCCCAAGATGCCGCTGCGGGTGTTTTCCGCCGACGGCGTGCTGATCGGAGAATTCGGCGAAGAGCGGCGCACCCTTGTGCGTTTCGCCGAAATTCCGGCCATCATGAAAAAAGCCGTGCTGGCCATCGAAGACGACCGCTTTTATTCGCACGGCGGGGTCGACTACCTCGGCATTCTGCGCGCGGCCGTGCACAACGCCGGCGGCGGCGCACGCCAGGGCGCGTCCACCATCACCCAGCAGGTGGCGCGCAATTTCTTTCTGTCCTCCGAACAAACCCTGAAACGCAAGGCTTATGAAGTGCTGCTTGCGTGGAAGATCGAAAAGAACCTGAGCAAGGACCAGATTCTCGAGGTCTACATGAACCAGATTTATCTGGGCCAGCGCGCCTTCGGTTTCAGTTCGGCCGCGCAGATTTACTTTGGCAAGAATCTGAAAGACATCACCGTGGCCGAAGCGGCCATGCTGGCCGGCCTGCCGAAAGCGCCGTCGGCCTACAACCCGGTGGTCAATCCCAAGCGAGCCCGCACCCGCCAGCAATACATCCTGGTGCGCATGCACCAGCTCGGCTACATCACGGACGCCCAGTTCGAGCAGGCCAAGGCCGAGCCCCTGAAAATCAAGACCGACAGCGGCGAATTCGGCGTGCACGCGGAATATGTCGCCGAAATGGCGCGCCAGCTGGTGTATGAACAATTTAAAGAGGAAACGTACACGCGCGGCCTGAACGTGTTCACCACCGTCACCAAGGCCGACCAGGACGCCGCCTACCTGGCCTTGCGCCGCGGTGTGATGGAATACGAACGGCGCCACCCTTACCGTGGCCCGGAAGCGTACGTCGACATCCCGAAAGTGAAGGAAGAAGCGGACGAAGCGATCGAAACGGAACTGGCCGAGCACCCTGACAGCGACGACATCATCGCCGCCATGGTGCTGCAAGCCACGCCGACCGGCATCACGGCGGTGACCGCTTCCGGCGAAGAAATTAAGATCGCCGGCGCCGGCCTGTCGTTTGCGAAAGAATGGCTGTCCGACAAGGCCGCACCGAACCGCCGCCTGCGCCGCGGCGCCGTGATCCGCGTCACCCAGGAGGGCGGTTCCACCTGGAGCGTGACGCAGATGCCGGAAATCGAGTCGGCCTTCGTTGCCGCCGACACCAGCGATGGCGCGATTCGCGCCCTGGTCGGCGGTTTCGATTACAACCGCAACAAGTTCAACCACGTCACCCAGGCCTGGCGCCAGCCCGGTTCGTCCTTCAAACCGTTTATCTATTCGGCCTCGCTGGAGCGGGGACTGTCGCCGGCCACCATCATCAACGACGCGCCGATCTCGTTCGATGCCGGCCAGACCGGCGGCCAGGCCTGGGAGCCGAAGAACTACGACGGCAAGTACGACGGGCCGATGACCATGCGCAAGGGTCTGACGAAGTCAAAAAACATGATTTCGATTCGCATCCTGCACAAGATCGGCGCCAAATATGGCCAGGAATACACCAGCCGTTTCGGTTTCGATCCGGAAAAAAATCCGCCTTACCTGACCCTGGCCCTGGGCGCCGGCTCGACCACCCCGCTGCAGATGGCCGGCGCCTACGCCGTGTTCGCCAACGGCGGCTACCGGGTCAGCCCCTTCCTGATTTCCAAGGTGACGGATGCCGACGGCAAGATCCTGTCGCAGGCGGCGCCCGACAAAGCCGGCGTCGACGGCAACCGCGTCATCGACGAGCGCAATGCCTTCCTGGTCGACAGCATGTTGAAAGATGTGGTGCGCTACGGCACGGCGACCAAGGCGCTCGTACTCAAGCGCCCGGACCTGGCCGGCAAGACCGGCACCACCAACGATTCCATCGACGCCTGGTTCGCCGGCTACGCGGGCAAGATGGTGGGCATCGCCTGGATCGGCTACGACCAGCCCCGCAACCTGGGCAACAAGGAAACCGGCGGCGGCCTGGCCTTGCCGATCTGGATAGGCTACATGCAGAAGGCGCTGAAAAATGTGCCGGTCGACGAGAGAGTGGTGCCAGCCGGGCTGGTGCAGTATGGCGAGGAATATTATTACGCCGAGAATCCGCCGGGAACCGGGGTGCAGAGCCTGGATGTGGGAACGCGCGGTACGCCGGCGGAAGAGAAGCAGAAGGATGCTGTCAAAAACGAGTTGTTTTAAAGCAGAGTCGGGGTCTGGCGCTGCGCGCCTGACCCCAGCTTTACGACCTCAACCGAATCAGAAGCTGGGGACATGCTCGCTCATCAGCCTGTCCCCCTTCTTCACAAGCTGATGGTCGCCCCGCCCTGCGCACTGGCCAGCCCCGACAAGGCCGCAAACAACTCGCTGCCATCGCGCGTGTTGATCCACTGGCCCTCGACCCGCTTGTAATGGTAGCCGCCCGCCTTCGCCGCCACCCATAATTCCTGCATGGGCGCCTGGCTGTTGACGATGATTTTGGTGCCGTTGTCGATGAATTCGATTTCGAGCACGTTGCCGCTTCTCTTGCACTCGACGTCGATGACGTCTTCATCGTTGAGGCGGTCCATCGACGCCTCGATGGTGTTCAAGGTGCTTTCCGCCAGGTCCAAAAATTCTGTTTCGCTCATGCTACACTCCAAGGTCCAAATTCGATCAATCAAACAGTGATTCTAATCGTGAAGTCCATACTCGCGCTCGTTGTCGTTTCAGCCCTGTCCGGCTGCGGCCAGACCGGCCCGCTTTACATGCCCAAGACGGCGGCGCGCCCGCCCGTGGTGCAGCCGGCGCCGCCGACGCCGGTGATCTCCACCGTGCCGTCGCAGCCGAACGGCAGCCCGTCCCAATAATCGTTTTACCTCTTTCTTAACCTGCACGAACCGACCAGCCCGCCATGTCCCAGACCACGCCGCACTTCTCCTACCACGATGGCGCCCTTCACGCCGAAACCACCCCGCTCTCCGCCGTGGTCGCCCAATACGGCACACCCTTGTATGTGTATTCGAAAGCCGCGCTGCTGGAAAACTTCGACGCCTACGCCAACGCCTGCGCCGGCCGCGACGCCCTGGTCTGCTACGCCATGAAAGCCAATTCCAACCTGGCCATCCTCGACCTGCTGGCGCGCCGCGGCGCCGGTTTCGATATCGTCTCCGGCGGCGAATTGCTGCGCGTGCTGGCGGTGGGCGGCGATCCCAATAAAGTGATTTTTTCCGGCGTCGGCAAAAGCGTCGAGGAAATGCGCCTGGCGCTGTCGCACGACATCCTGTGTTTCAACGTCGAGTCGATTCCCGAATTGCACCGCCTGAACGAAGTGGCCGGCAGCATGGGCAAGAAGGCGCGCATCTCCCTGCGCGTCAATCCGAACGTCGACGCCAAGACCCATCCCTACATCGCCACCGGTCTGAAAGCCAACAAGTTCGGCGTGGCCTTCGACGATGCGCTGGACACTTACCGGGCCGCCGCCGCCCTGCCGCACCTGGAAGTGGCCGGCATCGATTGCCACATCGGTTCGCAACTGCTGGACGACGCCCCCCTGCTGGAAGCGCTCGACAAACTCATCGAGCTGATCGACGACCTGGCGCTGGAAGGGATTCATTTGCACCACCTGGACATCGGTGGCGGACTGGGCATCAATTACGGCGAAGCGGGCGAAGCGGCGCCGGTGCCGGTGGCCGATTATCTGGGACGGCTGTTCCGCCGCATCGACCTGTGGCGCCGCGACCGTTACGAGGGTACCCCGATCAAGGTGATCTTCGAGCCGGGCCGTTCCATCGTCGGCGACACCGGCGTATTGCTGACCACCGTCGAATACCTGAAAAAAGGCGAAGAGAAGAATTTCTGCATCGTCGATGCGGCCATGAACGACCTGATGCGCCCTGCCCTGTACCAGGCCTGGATGGGCGTGCAGCCGGTATTGCCGCGTAGCGGCGTGTCAGCCGACCTGTACGACGTGGTGGGACCGGTGTGCGAATCGGGCGACTGGTTGGCACGCGACCGCATCCTGTCCGCTGAACCGGGCGACGTGCTGGCCATCATGAGCGCCGGCGCCTACGGATTGACCATGGCGTCGAACTACAACACCCGCGGCCGCGCTGCCGAAGTGATCGTCGACGGCGATCAAGTCCACCTGGTGCGCGAGCGCGAAAAAGCGGCTGATTTGTTCACGCTGGAAAAAATGATCAGCGGGATCTGATGCAGCTAGTGCTCGTGGCGGTGATGGATGTCGGGATAGTGTTCGTGCGCGTGACTTAGCGGCGCGTGAACATGGGGATGGCTATGCTTTTGTTTGCCATCCCAGGCGTCATGGTGCGCATGCTGGTGGTGGCTGTCGTGTTCGTGTTCATGCTCGTGTTCCAGCGCTTCGTGCACATGCTCGTGCCCGTGCGTTTCGCTGACGTGCAGCCAGATTCCCGCCCCCATCAGCGCCGCAGCCAGCCAAAAATAGGGCGTGGCGCTCTCGCCGGGAAGGGCCAGCGCAATAGCGGCGCCGACAAAGGGCGCGGCCGAAAAATAGGCGCCGGTGCGCGCGCTGCCGAGATGGCGCAAGGCCAGCACGAACAACACCAGGCTGAGGCCGTACCCCGTAAAACCAAGCAGGCCGGCCCACAGCACGGTTGGCGCAGCCGGCAACTTCAGTCCCAGCAGCAAGGCCGCTGCCAGGTTCACCGATCCCGCCACCAGGCCCTTGACCATGGCAATTTGCAAGGCGTCGGCGGCCGCCACCTTGCGCGTAAGATTGTTGTCGATCGCCCAGCACAGGCAGGCGCCCAGTATTGCCAGCGCGCCCCACGGCACGCCGAACGCCGGCATTTGCTCCCACGACAACAGCACTCCGGCAACAACGATCAATGCCATGCCCAGCAGGATGCGATGGTCGAAATTTTCCTTGAAGACAAACCAGGCGAGCAAGCCGGTGAACACGCCTTCCATATTCAGCAGCAGCGACACTGCCGAGGCGGGCGTGACGGCCAGTCCCGTCATCAGCAACACGGGACCGGCAACGCCGCCGGCGGCGAGCGCAGCACCCAGCCAGGGAAGATCGGCGCGCGCCAGGCCGGCGGGCGGAGACTTGCCGCGCGAGGCCGCGGCGCGCAACAGATAGCAGGCCAGCAAACCTGCGCCGCTACCCAGATACAGCAAGCCGGCCAGCATCACCGGCGCTGTTTGCCCCAGCAAGATTTTGGAGAATGGCGTGCTGGCGCCGAACAGGGCCGCTGCCAGCAAGGCGTAGACGATTCCTTGCCTGGGCATGGCGGCGGCGTTCACATCACGCGGTCGACCGGGCGCGCGGGCGCGGCCGTGCGCGTGGGCTTGGTGAGTTTCCAATACAGCCGCATCCCCAGCAAGAGCGCGACGATGCAGCCGAAAATGATCGGCTGCTGGAAATTGTGCTTGGCCGCCTTCATCCACCAGAAGTGCAAAATCCCCAGCGGCGCGATAATGTAGATCAGTCGATGCAGCCACTGCCAGCGCTTGCCGCCCAGTTTGCGGATCATGGCGTTGGTGCTGGTGGCCGCCAGCGGGATCAACAATACAAACGCAATGAAGCCGACGGTAATGAAGGGCCGCTTGACGACATCCTTCCACATTTCAGCGACATCGAAAAAGTGGTCGAACCACAGGAAAGTCATGAAATGGAGAAAAGCGTAAAAGAAGGAAAACAGGCCCACTTCGCGCCGCAGTTTGAGTAGCCAGTTCAAACCGCTCAGCTTGCGCAATGGCGTCACCGCCAGGGTGATGCACAGAAAGTACAAGGTCCAGTCGCCGGTGCCGCGCGTGATGTGCTCAAGCGGCTCGACCAGTTGCCCGGTAAAGGTCAGATAGGCCATCTTCGCCACCGGGATCAATCCCAGCACAAAAACGACGGCCTTGATGGCGCTTACTTGCCGGGCGGATGGATTGAAAGCCACGATCAGAAGTTTTTCTTGAGGTCCATGCCGGTGTACAGCGAGGCGACATCGCTATACCCGTTGAACATCAGTGTCTTGCGCTTCTTCTGGAAAAAGCCGTCTTCGCCGATGCGGCGCTCTGTCGCCTGCGACCAGCGCGGGTGATCGACGTCCGGATTCACATTCGAATAAAAGCCATACTCGGAGGGCGCCGAAATATTCCAGGCCGTCTTCGGCATGTCCTTGACGAAGCGGATCTTGACGATGGATTTGGCGGATTTGAAGCCGTATTTCCATGGCACCACGATACGCACGGGCGCACCGTTCTGGTTCGGCAGCACCTGGCCGTACATGCCGACCGTCAGCAAGGTCAGCGGATGCATGGCTTCGTCCATCCTCAAACCTTCGACGTAGGGCCAGGTCAACACGCGGCTTTTGACGCCGGGCATCTGTTTTGGATCGGCCAGGGTGACGAATTCGACGAACTTGGCGTTGCCGGTCGGCTCGACCTTCTTGATCAGTTCCGACAGCGAATAACCGATCCACGGAATCACCATCGACCAGCCCTCCACGCAGCGCAGGCGGTAAGCGCGCTCTTCCAGCGGCGCCAGCTTGGTCAGGGCATCGATGTCGAGGGTCATCGGCTTTTTGACCTCGCCTTCGATGGACACCGTCCACGGCCGGGTTTTCAGGGTGTGGGCGTTGACGGCCGGTTCCGATTTGTCCGTGCCGAACTCGTAATAATTGTTGTAGGTGCTGGCATCCTTGAACGGCGTCGGCTTGTCCATCGCCGAGTACGCGGGATTGAGCTTGGCGGCCAGCTTGGTGGCAGGAGCCTGCGCGAAGGCTTCGCGGTTGGCCATTTCCCACAGTGCGCCGCCGGCCGCCGCCCCCATCGCCATTTTCTTGATGAAGTCGCGCCGTTGTTCATAGACGGCCTGCGGGGTGATTTCGGATGGGTACGGCACATCGCGGCCGTTGGGGCTACGTTGGATCAGCATGGCGTTCCTTGACATAAGGTGTAGGTTTTAGCGATCAGGATGAGACACAATCCTTTGATTTGCCTTAACACTACACCAATATGCCAATTTTCTTTGTGAACTAACGCGCTTACAGCTTACCGTAAGAGTGCAATCCAGAAAGAAACATGTTGACGCCAAGGAAGGCAAACGTCGTCACCACCAGGCCGATCAGCGCCCACCAGGCCGCCACGGGTCCGCGCAGGCCGCTCATCAAGCGCATATGCAGCCAGGCCGCGTAGTTGAGCCAGACGATCAGCGCCCAGGTTTCCTTCGGATCCCAGGACCAGTATCCGCCCCAGGCTTCGGCCGCCCACAGGGCGCCGAGAATGGTGGCAACGGTAAAGAACGCAAAACCGACCGAAATCGCCTTGTACATGACGTCGTCCAGCACTTCCAGCGACGGCAGGCGGTCGGCCAGGTAGCCATGCGATTTGAGCAGATAGGCCGAACCCACCATGGCAGCCAGGGCAAAGGTGCCGTAGCCGATAAAATTGGCCGGCACGTGGATTTTCATCCACCAGCTTTGCAGGGCCGGCACCAGCGGCTGGATGTCAGCGGCGTCGCGCGACACCGTGTACCACAGCAGGAAGCCGACGGCGGCGGCGATCACCAGCAGGACGAAGGGCCCCAGCTGGCGGGTGGCGTAGCGCTGTTCGTAGTACAGATAGAACATGGCGGTGATCATCGAGAACAGGATGAACACTTCATACAGGTTCGATACGGGAATGTGGCCGACGTCGCTGCCGATCAGATAGGACTCGTACCAGCGCACCATCATGCCGGTCCAGCCCAGCACCACCGCAGCCCAGCACAGTTTCGAACCGACCGCACCGCCGAAGGGCGAGCGGGCGACAAAGCCGATCCAGTAGAACACGGTGGAGAACACGAACAGCGTACTCATCCACAGAATTGCCGACTGCGAGGACAGCATGTATTTCAGGAAGAATTTTTTATTCGCCAGATCGAGGTCGCCGGCGTAGATGGAAATGGCCCAGAAAGCCAGCAAGGCCACCAGTGGCATCAGCCAGCGCACCGGTTTCCAGTGAAAGCCCAGCGCGGCAAAGACGGGCACGGCGCAAATCAAAATGGCTTGCTCGTAGACATCCATGAAGCTGCCGTAGCGGCTGAGGGCAAACGCGGCGCCGGCGGCCAGCGCGAGGGCGAACAGCCAGTCGAGGCTGCCCAGGCGGCGGAAATAGCCGGGCGCCTGCACGTAAGCCTGATTGGCGTGGCCCGCCGGCATCTTGTTTTGTGATAATTCCATCATTGTCTCCTGTGCTACTGCCTGAACGAGCTTACGCCGATTGCGCCAGTTTGGCTGTCATATCGTGAAATTCGTGCTCGAAATCGAGGGTTTTACGTTGCGTGCTCATGGCCATCAAGCCCTCGCTGCCATTTTCCTTGTCTGCGATCCAGATCCACAGCCTGCGCTCGCGGATATAGAACATCGAGAACACGCCGAGGATCAGCAGGAAGCAGCCCAGATACACCACCTTCTTGCCGGGCGAGCGGGATACTTGCAGCACCGATGCTTTGACTTCGACGAATTCATCGAGTTGCAGAAACACGGGGGCGCCGTAAAACACGCTGTCGGACAACGCCAGCATGGCCAGCTGCAAGAACTTTCCGCGCGTCTCGTTTGGGGTCAGCACGGCCAGGCCGGCATGCTCGCGCGACACTTGCCACAGCTGCCACAAGCTGCCATCGAGCATTTTCATGAAGATATTGGCCGCCTTGGTCTGCTCTTCCTGGGGCACCTTGATGCCCTGGATAAAATTGGCGACGGCGGCGAGGCCGCCATTGCCCTTGTCGTCGCCGGCGAAGATCGCCAGGGTGCGCGCGGTCGATTCCTCCAGCTGTTTCGACAGGCCGGCGGCCGATGCGCTGGTCTCGGGCGGAATCGCCTGGCGGGCGTAGCGGGCGGCGGCCTCGGCGCGCATGGCAGGATCCGCCATGGCGGCGCGCAAGCGCATCCAGTCGCGCACGCTGTGCTCCTCGTCGGCGGGGATGCGCAAGAACCGAAATGCTTCGGCCTCGCTGGCGCGCATGCCCGTCAAATACACTTGGGCGCCGTCGATGGTGACGGGCGACATGTAATTCTGGTATTCGCGCGCCTGCCCGGTGCTGTCGCGCAGTTTATATTGCACGCTGGGGCCGACGTTTTTCAGCTCCTTGTTGTTGGCATTCTTCGCGGCCGAACCGGAGTGCTTATCGAGGCTGGCGGCCAGCTGGTCGTTCAGGCTCTCTCCCTGCTTGACGGCGCGGGCGTCCTGGCTGCCCATGTTTTCCACGTTGAACGGCCGAAAGCCGGTCCATTCGACGCTGTACTGCTGCTCCCCGCGTTTTAACGGGGTGGCGGCATTGACCTCACCCTTGACGGGGAAAGCGGTGTCGCTGGATCCCGTCATGGGAAAGCCCGTCAAGCTCAGCTTGCTGCCGCCATCGCCGAAACTGGACTGGTACATGGCCACGCCCTTGTAGATCAGGGGCTTGTTGACTTCGATGGTGGCCGGAAACGTTTTATTGGTTTCGTGGTCATGGATGACCACATCGCTGGCGAACAATTTCGGCATGCCCGTCGAATAAAAATCGATGTGGAATTTTTTCAGTTCGATGGTGAACGGCAGATCTTGCACCAGCACGCCGCTGGCCTGGGGGATGATGGCGACCGGGCTGCTGCCCCCTTCCGGAATCTCGGTGTTGCCGCGGAAAGTGGGATTGCCCAGGCCGAGGCGGTGCTGGGCGGGAATCTGCGAAATCAGGCCCGTGCCGGCAAATGGCGTTTTGCCCATGAACCATTGTTGAAAGCGAATGGGCAAGTCGGAATCGAGCATGCCGCCCAGCAGGATGACGATGATGGCGCTGTGGGCGAAGATGTAGCCCAGCTTGTTAAACGCGCCCTTCTTGGCCGCCACCAGGGTGCCGTGCGGCTTTTCCACCAGTTTTGCTTGATAGCCTGCATCGGCGAGGCGCGCCATGCTCTGGTGCGCCAGTTCCGCGCGGGACAGGCTGGTCGCCCAGGTTGCCTTGTGGTGAAAGTTGCGCAAGGATTCTTCGCGCACATTCTCGCGCCAGGAACGCATATCCTTCAGCATCTTGGGACCGTTGCGGGCGATGCAAAGGGCCGTCGAGGCGATCAAAAATACGAGTATGAGCAGGAACCACCACGCCGAGTAGACGGCGTACAGGCCCAGGTGTTTGAAGACCTCGAACCAGAACGGTCCGAACTGGTCGACATAATTGGGCATCGGGGCGTTTTGCGGCATCACCGTGCCGACCATGGCCGAGATGCCGATGATGGCCAGCAGGCTGATGGCGAAACGCATCGACGAGACCAGCTCGACGAAGTCGGCAAATGCTGTGTTGCGGGTGGTGCTCATTGAATAAAACCATCCTGTACTACGGTGCAGCCTAAACGAACCACAAAAAAAGGGCGGCCTGCTTGCGCTGCCGCCCTGCTTTGCATGCGAACTGCTGAAAGCTTACTTGAGGCCGGCGATGTAATCGGCCACGGCTTTCATTTCGTCGTCCGACATGCGCTTGGCCAAAGTCGTCATCGGCACGCTGTTCTTGCGGGCGCCGCCACGGAAGCTCATCAGCTGGGCCACGGTGTAATCCTGGTGCTGGCCGGCCAGCCGCGGGTACTGGACCGGCAAACCGCCGCCAGCGGCGCCATGGCAGCTGGCGCAGGCGGCCACGCCCTTGTCGGCAATACCGCCGCGATAAATCTTGCGGCCCATTTCCATCCAATCCTTGTTCTTCGCAGCGCCCGGCTTGGCGGTTTGCGCGGCGACGTAGGCGGCGACGTTTTTCTTTTCCTCGTCCGTCATCATCTTGGCGTAGGTGCTCATGACGGGATTGACGCGGTCGGGACCGGTGAAATCGACCAGTTGCTTGTAGACGTAGTTCGAGACCTGGCCGGACAGTTTCGGATTGGCGACGATGGTCGAATTGCCGGCAGCGCCGTGGCAGGACACGCAGGCGGGCAAGCCGCGGGCCGTGTCGCCGCTGTCGTACAGGGTGCCGCCCTTGGCCGGATCGGTTTTCACGGCCGCCGGCGCGGCGCCATGCGCAGGCGCAGCGGCTGGCGCGTGCTCTTGCGCCTGCGCCGGGCCGAAGCCGACAGCAGCCAGAACAATCAGCGATTTCACACATGCCGAGACGGCGGACGGAAACAAAGCACGATTCATTCAAACACCCTGACTTGTAAAAGTGATTTTATTGAGGGGACGCCGCTATGATCGCCCGCGCTATTCACAGCTGCCTGGCGGTCTCTCGCCAAGTCAGCCCGCGGGCATCGTAACCTCTTATTGTACAATAGCTTTCTTGCGTTACCGCCATCTTTTATTGCCGCACTCGCTGCGGCGCTCACTCCATGTCCAAACTCTGGCAAGCCCGATTTTTTACCACCGTCAACCAACTGCGCGACCTGCCGACCACCGTCGCGCCGGAAATCGCCTTTGCCGGCCGTTCCAACGCCGGTAAATCGACGGCCATCAACATCCTCACCAACCAGAAGGGGCTGGCGTTCGCCTCCAAGACCCCGGGCCGCACCCAGCACATCAATTACTTCAGTATCGGCGGCGCCCACGTGGCCCAGCACCGCAAGGATCCGGTCCGCGTCGATGAGATCGAAGCCCTGCTGGTCGACTTGCCCGGTTACGGCTATGCGGAAGTGTCCGGCTCGGCCAAGCTGCACTGGCAAAAGCTGCTGGGAGACTATGTGCAGCGCCGCGAACAGCTGGCCGCCCTGGTTTTGATCATGGACTCGCGCCGCCCGTTCACCGACCTCGACATCCAGATGCTGGAATGGTTCGCCCCCACCGGCAAACCCATTCACTGCATCCTGACCAAGGCCGATAAGCTCAACCGCAACGAATCGACCAACGCTCTGCGCAAGGCCCAGCAAATGCTCGACAGCTATGTCGACGAAGACGGCGAGGGCTTTCCCTTCACCGTGCAACTGTTTTCCGCTTTGAAGCGCATCGGCATCGACGAAGCCAACGACAAGATCATCGACCTGCTCGGCCTGGTCGATGTCGAGCGCGATCCGAATGCCGTATTGGTCGACCCCGTAGACACTGACGATTAAGCACCATGCCCGCACACATACCCGCCGCCTACCCCTCCATCCGCCTGCGCCGCATGCGCCGCGATCCGTTTTCGCGCGCCTTGATGCGCGAAAACACCATCACCCCCAGCGACCTGATCTATCCAGTCTTCATCCTGGACGGCGAGAATCAGCGCCAGCAGGTGGCGTCGATGCCCGGCGTCGAGCGGGTGTCGGTGGATTTATTGATGGAAGTAGCGGCCGACTGCGTGGCGCTGGGCATCCCCGTGATCGCCCTGTTCCCCGTCATCGATGGTGCGCTCAAAACCTATGACGGCGTCGAGGCGACCAATCCGGACGGCCTGGTGCCGCGCGCCGTCAAACAATTAAAAACGCAGTTTCCCCAGCTGGGCATCCTGACCGACATCGCGCTCGACCCCTACACGACGCACGGCCAGGACGGCTTGCCGGACGAAAACGGCTACATCGTCAACGAAGCGACCATTGCCATGCTGATCAAGCAGGCGCTGACCCATGCACAGGCCGGCGTCGACATCGTCGCCCCGTCCGACATGATGGACGGCCGCATCGGCGCCATCCGCGCCGCGCTGGAAGAAAACGGTTTTATCCACACCCGCATCATGGCCTACTCGGCAAAGTACGCTTCGGCGTTTTACGGCCCGTTCCGCGACGCCGTCGGTTCTTCCGCGAACTTAGGCAAGGCCGACAAGAACACCTACCAGATGGACCCCGCCAACTCCGACGAAGCCCTGCGCGAAGTGGGCCTGGACCTGGCCGAAGGCGCCGACATGGTGATGGTCAAGCCAGGCATGCCCTATCTCGACATCGTGCGGCGCGTAAAGGACGAGTTTCGGGTGCCGACCTTCGCTTACCAGGTCAGCGGAGAATATGCGATGTTGAAAGCTGCCGCGCAGAATGGCTGGCTCGATCATGACAAGGTGATGATGGAGTCCATGATGGCGTTTAAACGGGCGGGGGCGGATGGGGTGTTGACGTATTTCGCCCGCGATATCGCGCGGATTTTGCAGCATCGGGGTCTGGCGCTTGGCGCCTGACCCCATTCTATGCACACCAGTAAGCTCAAATACACGATGTGCTGCTGATCTGACAATGGGGACAGGCACGCGCGCCAGGGGAGGCCATGCGGGCCGGATTTGGTCCCCCGGACCAAATCCTCCCGATACTAATTAGCGACGCTGTTTGTACTCCGGAAACATCTCCTTAAACAAAAACGCCTGCAACTCCGCCGTATCCTTCGGCCGCGCACTCATCGTCACCACCCGTTGCAGGCGGTGCGAATCCCACTCGAAATCGCCGGTCTTTTCCTTGCGGATCAGCTCGATCATCTTGTTGATGATGGCCGTTTCGATGTCCGGTTCGGTGCCCTGCTCCACCGTCACCTGTTGCAGCCAGCGGCGCTTGAAATTCGGGTTCCAGCCGCGGAATTTCACGTCGGCGCTGTTGAACGTCTTGTTCGTCACTGAGAAGACGCCGCCCGTTTCGTTGCGGTCGTCGCCGTGCGAGCGGCCGTTGGCGGCGGCGATATTGGCCATGGCGATCCGCGTCGCCTTGGCGTTTTCGCTTTCTTCGCCCGGCGCTTCGCTCGGGTCCTTGGCGCCGCGGGCCTTGCGGCGTGCTTCGATGTAGGCCTGCATGTCCATTTCCGGCGGCGGACTCGATTTGACGGGCGCCGGCGGCGCTTCCTTGACCACTTCCACCGGCTTTTCGTCAGGCAAGGTGATGGTGTTCGGCAAGCGCTTGATTTGCGTGACCTTGGTCACCGGGGTCGGCTTGGTTTTCGGGGAAATCTTCGGCGCCTGCTGTTGCGGCGGGGTCTTCTTAGGCTTGCCGACCGGCAGCGGCGCGATGTACACCATGGTGGCGCCGGCCGGCGGCGCCGCGTGGCGCTCGCGGTTCGGTTGCAAAAAGTAAATGGCGATCAACAGCAAGTGCAGCGCAATCGTGACGGCGATGCCGGTGCGATTGGGCTTGCGCTGGCCGTATTCGATCACGCCGCTCATCGGCAGCGGCTGTCCGCACAGGGCGCAGACACCGTCGTCGGTATGGGAGTGATGGGTGTGATCGCGCAAAATAATCGTATGCTCAATTGAATTATTGGAAAGATGATCCGGCTCCAGGCGGCAGTCTACCCGTTTTGAGAGGGCGGTGGCGTCGACCATGACTGTGCTGAAGGGACTGCGGGCACAGGCAGGGTTGGGGGCCGGTCCCGGACGTACTGGTAAAACTGACTTGTGGGTGCAGCTTACAAGAGTCCGGGGCGGCGCATGTTACAGAATGTATCTGCCTAAGCTTCGCCTAAGTCTGGCCCAGGTGAATAATCTTGGCTTCATGCACGTGTTGCACTTCTTCCGACTCGGCCAATTGCTTGTCTTCCATGGGGCCACTGCCGCTGTATTTGTCGAGGAACAAATAAATCACCGGCGTGATGTACAGGGTAATTACTTGCGAAAACAACAAGCCGCCGCACACCGCCAGACCCAGCGGCTGGCGCAATTCGGCGCCGGCGCCCAGGCCCAGGGCGATCGGCAAGGCGCCCATCAGCGCCGCCAAAGTCGTCATCAAGATCGGCCGGAAACGCAAGATACAGGCCTCGCGGATCGCCTCGGCCGGTGTCATTCCCTGATTTCTCTGGGCGTCGAGGGCGAAGTCGATCATCATGATGGCGTTCTTCTTGACGATACCGATCAGCATCAGGATGCCGATGATGGCGATCATGGTCAGATCCAGGCCGAAAATTCTAAGCGTCAACAACGCACCCACCGCCGCCGACGGCAAGCCCGCCAGAATGGTCAGCGGGTGTATAAAACTCTCGTACAGGCAGCCCAGCAGCACATAAATCACGCCCAGGGCGGCGACGATCAGGATGATCTGGCTCGACTGCGAATCCTGGAACACGGCCGCGTCGCCGCCGTAGCGGGTGATGACGGAGGCCGGCAAGTTCATGTCGCGGCCCATCTTGTCGATGGCGGCCGTGGCCACACCCAGCGGCACGTCCGGCGCCAGGTTGAACGAAAGGGTGATCGCCTGCAATTGCCCCTGGTGGTTGACGGAAATCGGCCCCACCGTGCGCTCGACCGTGGCAAAGCTCGACAGCTGCACCAGGTTGCCGGCCTTGCTGCGCACCGATACGCGCTGCAGGGCATCGTCGAACTGGCGGTCCTGCTCGGCAGCTTCGAGGATCACGTAGTAGGAAGCGGCCGGCGCGTAAATGGTCGATACCTGCCGCTCGCCGAAAGCGGCATATAGCGCCGTGCGCACATCGGCCATGGCCACGCCCAGGGTGTTCGCCTTGTCGCGGTCGATCTTCAATTGCGCCTGCAGGCCGCGGTTTTGCGAATCGCTGGTGACGTCGCGGAAATTCGGATTGCTGCGCATGGCGTCCTGGAATTTACCAGCCCAGCTGCCCAGCGATTCGGCGCCGGAACCGACGCTTTGCAGGGTGTACTGATAACGGCTCTTGCTTTGCCGGCCGCCCAACTGCAAATTCTGGATAGGCCGGAAATACACGGCGATGCCGGGCAAGGCACGGGTCGATTTGCGCAGGCGGTCCAGCACCACCGGCATCTTGTCGCGCACGCCGCGGTCTTTCAGCACCATGAACATGCGGCCGCTGTTGCCGCCGCCCGTGAACGAGGTCACGTCCTTGACGGCGGGGTCGGCGCGGATGATGGCGACGGTTTTTTCCTGCAGGGCCAGCAGCGCCGCCGACGAGGTGTCTTCCGACGCCTCCGTGGTCACCTGGATCTGCCCCAGGTCTTCCTCCGGAAAAAAGCCCTTTGGAATCGTCACGTACAGCACCACGGTCAAAGCGAACGTGCCCAGCGCCACCAGCAGCACGATATTGCGGTGCGCCAGCGCCTTGTCCAGGGTCGAGGCGTAGCCGTTACGCACTTTGGTAAATCCACGCTCGAAGTGGCGGCCAATAAAGGTTTTTTCGCCTTCTCCATCTTCCACGTGGGGCGGCAGCAGGCGGCTGGCCAGCATCGGCACCAGGGTCAGCGAGACGATGGCCGACACCATGATCGACAGGCCGACGACAACGGCGAATTCGTGGAACAGCAAGCCGATCACGCCCGGCATGAAGAAGATCGGGATGAACACGGCGACCAGGGAAATCGAAATGGAAATAATCGTAAAGCCCATTTCCTTGGCGCCCACCAGCGAGGCGTGCAAAGGCTTCTTGCCCATCTCGATGTGGCGCACGATGTTTTCCAGCACCACGATGGCGTCGTCGACCACCAGGCCGACGGCCAGCGTGATGCCGAGCAAGGACACGTTGTCCAGGCTGTAACCCAGCCAATACAACAAAGACAGAGCGCCCAGCAGCGAAATCGGCATGGTAATGGCCGGTATAAAAGTGGCGGCGGCGCGGTGCAGGAACAAGAAAATCACCATCACCACCAGCGCCACCGTCAGCGCCAGGGTCAGATTGACGTCGTGGATGGCTTCGCGGATCGACACCGAGCGGTCGTTGACGAGGTTGATGTTGATCGAGGCCGGCACCTGCGATTTAAAGCGCGGCAACAGCTTGCGGACCGCATCGACCACTTCGACCGTGTTGGCGTTCGGCTGGCGCTGCACCAGCAGCACGATGGAGCGCTCGCCGTTGTAGCTGCCGGCGGTTTTGACGGACTGGTAGCTATCCTCGACGGTTGCGACATCCTTGAGGCGCACCGGGTCGCCGTTGCGGGTGGCGACGATCAATTCAGCGAATTCGCTGGCCTTCATCAGCTGGGGATTGCCCTGGATGGTCAAGGTCTGGCTCGGACCGTCCAGCACGCCAAGAGGCGAATTGGCATTGGCCGCTTTCAGGGCGGTGGCCAGCTCGTCCATCGACAGGTTGCGGGCGTTCATCATGTCGGCGCGCGCACGCACCCGCACGGCAAACCGTTTCTGGCCGTTGACGGTCACCTGGGCCACGCCGGGCAGGGTCGACAGGCTCGGCGCGATCAGATTCTCGGCGTAATCGTTCAGGTCCGACAAGCTCATCGACGGCGAGTTCATGGTCATGAACAGCACCGGCGCATCGGCCGGATTGACCTTGCGGTAAGACGGCAGTTCCGTCATTTCCGCCGGCAGCTGGCGCTGGGCGCCCAGCAGGGCCGCCTGCACATCGACGGCGGCGGTATTGATGTCGATGGCGGGATCGAACTCGAGCGTCAGGGAAGTCGAACCCTGGGTGCTCGACGAGGTGATCAGGTTGATGCCGGCAATCGTCGAAAACTGCTTTTCCAAAGGCAGCGCGACCGACGAGGCCATGGTCTCCGGGCTGGCGCCGGACAGGTTGGCGTTGACGTTGATGACCGGCGTATTGTAACTCGGCAGCGCCGCCACCGGGATGCTGCGGTAGGCCAGGATGCCGACCAGGATCAGACTGATCGACAACAGCACCACCATGATGGGGCGCCGGATGCAAAGTTCGGAAATATTCATCAGGCAGCGTCCTTGGCAGCCAGTTTATTGGCGTCGGCACCCTTGTTTTTACCCGCGCCGCCGCCCTCCGCCAGTTTGACCTTGTTCCCCGGCCGCAGGTTCTGCTTGCCGTCGGTAATCACCTGCTCATCGCCCGTCAGACCGGACACGGCGGCGTTGAGACCCCAGGCGTGCAATCTGGACACCGGCATCTGGCGCGCCGACTGGTCGGCATCGACCACGTAGACGAAGGTGCCCAGGGTATTGGTGATGATAGCCGTTTGCGGAATCACCACGGCGCCCGCCAGGGTTTGCACGGTGACGCGGGTGTTGACGTATTGCCCCGGCCACAGGCTGCTGTCGCTGTTGTCGAACTGCGCCTTGACGCGGATGGTGCCGGAGCCGGCATCGACCGTGTTGTCGATAAAGCTGATGTTACCGGTGACCGCCTTGGCGGCCGTGCTGGTACTCGGGGTCGCCTGCACCGCCACCTTGCCGCGCTTCTGCGCCGCCAATAAATCGCCCAGTGCCGTTTCCGGCAAGGTGAAGGAGACGGAAATCGGATCGAGCTGGGTGATGGTGGTAAGCGAAGTGGTCAGCTGCACCAGGCTGCCCGGATAGACATTGATGGCGCCGACCCGCCCGCTCATCGGCGCGCGGATGGCGTTGTAGCTGGCCGAAACGCCGGACGAACGCAGCGCCGCCTGGTCGGCCTTGAGCAGGGCCTTGGCCGAGTCGACCTGGCTTTTCAGGGTGTCGAGGGCGCTCTGGGCAAGAAATTTCTGTGCGACCAGTTCCTGGCTGCGCTTGTACTGGCGCTCCGTATCGGCCAGCGCGGCCTGGTCGCGGGCGATCTGGGCGTTGGCTTTGTCCACATTGGCGGCGTCGCTGCGGTCGTCCAGCGAGAACATCAATTCTCCCTTCTTGACGAACTGGCCTTCCTTGATGTGGACGGTGCGGATGGTCGAGGTCGTTTGCGGGTGCAGGTCGACCGTCGACAGCGGGGTGACCGTGCCGTTCGACTGCAGGGACACGGGCACGTCTTCGCGCACCGGTTTGACGACGCTGACGACGGTGGGTGGCTGGGCGCCGCCATTTTTGCCGCCGCCGGCAGCGGCGCTGGCGGGAGGATTGGCCGCGCCATGCAGATACCAGGCAGTGGCGCCGACGATGGCGAGGGCGGCGGCGATGACGCCAATGGATGGTTTGTTCATGCTGTTTCCTGGCCGCCTCGCAGGCGGCTGAGTCGTTATTGAATGCAGATTGGGTCGGGTCGAGATAACCATGGGAGAGAACCGCGTTGGCATTGTCGCATAGGTTATTTCTCCTGTGACAATTCTGGCAGCTGAATGTTTCGTAAAGATGTAATCTGGGGCGCTACTCAAGTTTCCGGCAACAACAGGGTCACTTCAAGGCCGCCCTGCTGGCGGTTGATCAGGGAAATCGTGCCGCCATGCTGCTCGGCGATATTGCGGGCGATGGTCAAACCGAGGCCGGTGCCGCCCGATTCGCGCGAGCGCGAGGTCTCCACGCGATAAAACGGCTCGAACACGCGCGCCAGTTCGTCCGGGGCGATGCCGGGGCCTTCGTCGCGAATGCGAATTCTCACCGTGCCGGGCTGGCGGTCGACCGACACATCGGCCTGGTGGCCGTATTTCACGGCATTGTCGATCAAATTGACCAGGCAGCGCCGCAGCGACATCGGCCGGCCCAGCACCGCGACGTTGGCGCGGCCTTGCAACTCGACTTGCTGGCCGCTGTCGCTGGCGTCGGCACACACGCTGTCGAGCAGCGAATCGACGTCCAGCGAATGCATGGCCTCGGTGGTGTCCATGCTTCTCGCCAGGTCCAGGCCTTCGCGCACCATGGCTTGCATGGCCGACAGATCGCCGATCAGGCGTTCCTGCAGCTCGCAATCTTCCACCTTTTCCAGGCGCAGGCGCAGGCGCGTCAAGGGCGTTTGCAGGTCGTGGGTGATTGCCGCCAGCATCTGTGTGCGCTGGAAAATGTACTGGCGTATTCGCGCTTGCATGGCGTTGAACGCGGCGCTGGCCTGGCGGATCTCGCTGGCGCCGGCCAGGGCCAGGGGCGCGCGGTTGATGTCGTTGCCCAGGTCCTTGGCGGCCTGCGCCAGCTGTTTCAAAGGGCGGGTGGTCATTCTCGCCACCAGGTAGGCGAGGATGGCGATGCTGACCAGGAAGACGCCGATGATGGCCGTGAAATTGGTTTTTTCGGCGATCCCCGAATTGCGCGGTGGCAGCACGGACAAGCGCAACTGCTCGCCGTCGCGCAGGCGGATGTCGAGCATTTCGCAGGCGCCGCGCCATGGCGCCTGGGTCGGTCCGAACATCGACGGCTGTGTTCGCGGCACGTCGCAGGCGCTGGGGCGGCCGGCGATGGAAATGATCTGGTAAGCATTGCCCAGGCGCTGTGCAAGCGAGGCGGCGAATTCGCTCGGCTTGTCGGCCCGCGGCAGATCGGCGTGGATTTCCTCGAGCCGCATGCCGGGGCGGTTGGCCACCGCCAGGTAGGCCAGGCGGGCCGAGGCCGGCACTACTTCGGTGGCCATGATCAATTGTTCGGCGCGCTCGATGGCATGCACGTCGCGCACCCCTTCGATGGCGTGCTGGCGCTCGCGGTCGGCAGCCCACTGGGTCAGCGCCGCGGTCAGGACGATGCCGAGCAGCAGGGTAAAAAACACCCGGCCCGTCATCGAGCCGAAGAAAGCTCTCATGCCTGCGGCTCCACGGTCACCTGGCCGGCCAGCACGTAGCCGCCATTACGGACCGTCTTGATGATTTGCGGCACACGTGCATCTTCTCCCAGCTTCTGGCGCAGGCGGCTGATCTGGATGTCGATCGATCGGTCGAAGGGATCGGCATCGCGCCCCTGGGTCAGATTTAACAATTGGTCGCGATTGAGCACCCGGTTCGGATGCTCGAGGAACACCCGCAGGAGGCGGAACTCGGCGCCCGACAGCATGATCACCAGGCCGTCCGGATTGAGCAGATGGCGCGCCGTCAAGTCCAGGGTCCAGCCGGCGAACTTCATTTGCTGGGCGTTGTCGGATGGCGTATTCGACGGCATCGCATGGCTGCGGCGCAGCACGCTGCGGATCCGCGCCAGCAGCTCGCGCGGCTCGAACGGTTTCGGCAAGTAATCGTCGGCACCCATTTCCAGGCCGAGAATGCGGTCGAGCGGCTCGCTGCGCGCGGTCAGCATGATCACGGGCAGGCTAGAGTGCGCACGCAGCTTGCGGCACAGGGTCAGGCCGTCGTCGCCCGGCAGGTTCAGGTCGAGCACCAGCAGGTCGGGCCGCGCCTCGTCGAGCACTTTCCACATGGCCGTGCCATCGGCGGCGGCGAGCGCACGGTAGCCATTGGCCTCGAGATAATCGGCCAGCAGGGAGCGGATGTCGCGATCGTCGTCGACGATCAAAATGGTAGAAGGAGTATCCATATGACGAATTATCCCCACTTATCCCCCTGCTGCACAGCGACTTTGTATCGCCATGTGTATACACACTGGGACGAAACATATTGATACAAAGTACGACGCAGCGGACACGCGATTGTTACAGGTGCTGGTCATGATGGGAACCGTGCAGTGAGTAGTTGAGATGCACAAACGATGCACAGACCAGCTGCTTAATTAACTAAGGATGAGACATGAACACCATTCGCAAAAACCTCGTAATCGCCCTCGCCGTCATCGGCATGGGCAGCACCGCTTTCGCCGTCCAGGCGCAGACGGCGCCAGCCGAAGGCCGTCACGGCGCCGCCATGACCCAGGAGCAGCGCGTCGCCAAGATGGGCGAGCACTTCGCCAAGCGCCAGGCCAAATTGCACGATGCCTTGCAACTGACCGGCGGCCAGGAGTCGGCCTGGGCCGCCTACCAGGCAGCGATTCGCCCGAACGGCGACATGGCCCGCCAGATGGGCGACCGCGCTTCGTGGAAAACCATGAGCGCACCGCAACGCCTGGAAAAAATGGTCGCCATGAGCGAGCAGCACACGGCGAAAATGAAAGCGACCATCCCTGCCCTGAACACTTTTTACTCTGTGCTGACCCCGGCGCAAAAGAAAGTGTTCGATGAGCAGAGCATGGGCGGCGGCCGCGGTCATGGCGGTCACTGGGGCAAACACGGCTGATTTTCCCGTGTTTTAATCCTCTCAAAGGCGCTTCGGCGCCTTTTTTGCGCATTTTCGCAACAGGCAGCGGGCCGAAATGTGCTGTTGATGGCCAAGCAGGTGTATGCTCCGAATCTATCCGTACGGCAACATTCGGCGCATTTCCATTGGAGAGACGATGAGCACCTGTGTGTATGACAAGACCGACAAGGGCCGCGAAGAGATCGCCACCCGCAAGTACCAGATCCCCGCCCGCATGCGCACCGTGCTGGTGCTGATCGATGGCAAGCGCCCGCTTGACTGGCTGCTCAGCAACGTGGCCGGCCTTGGCATGACGCAGCAAAACATCGATGAATTGCTGGCCCAGGAGCTCATTTGCGTGGTGCCCGGCAGCGTGCCGGCGGTGGCGGTGGCCGCGCCTGTCGTCGACAGCAACCCCGCGTCGGCCCGCGCACGCGCGGTGGCGCGCCAGGCAGCGCGTCTGGCTGCCGCCCCGCTTGCGGTGCCGGTCGACGCCATCGACGATGTCATCGCCTCCTCGCCCGCTCCTGCGCTTGACCCTGCCGAACAATTTCGCCAGCTATACGCGTTTTACAACCACAACATCAAGGCGGCCATCGGTTTGCGGGGCGTGATGCTGCAATTGAAAGTGGAAAAGGCGGTCGGCGTGGAGGAAATGCGGGAGTTGCGCACGCCGTTTCTGGAAGCGGTCATCAAGGCCAAGGGCGGCGAAGTCGCAATGGCGATACGTGACGAACTCGATGTTCTGCTGGGCGGCGCGCCAGCGAACGATGCGGTCGCAATGCCCGCCGCAGGCGAACCGAAGCGCGGCGCCCTGGATTTTTTCAATATGTCGGGCGGCGCGGTCGAATACTAAATTACTGCAGCTTGGTCAGCGAGGCGGCAAATTTTTCCGCGTCCTGAAAACCGATCACCCGGCTGTCCGCGATTTCCTGCCCGGATTTATCGAACAAGATGATCCCCGGCGGCCCGAACAAATTGAAACGTTTCAGCATCGCCTTGTCGGCCTCGTCGTTGGCGGTGACGTCCACCTGCAGCAGCAGGCTGTTGGCCAGTTGCGCTTTCACTTTCGGCACCACGAAAGTCAGCTTTTCCATTTCCTTGCAGGACACGCACCAGTCGGCGTAAAAGTCCAGCATGGCGGTCTTGCCGCCGGCCTGGGCGAGTGCCGCGTCGAGCTGGTCGACCGTCTTGATGCGGGTGAATTTCAGGCTGCTGTCCGCGTGACCGGCGGCCAGGTGGGACAAGGGCGCCAGCGGGTCGCGGCCGCCGCTGGCGATGCCGACAATTTGCAGCACGCCGAGCACCGCCAGGGCCGCACCGAAAGCGCTGGCGGCCCACATCCGGCCCGGGCGCATCAAATAAAAACCGTAGCCGAGCAGCAAGGCGGCCCAGGCCAGCATCTGCAGCAGGGGCGGCAGCACGGGAGAGACCAGCCAGATCGCCATTGCCAGCATCAGCACGCCGAAGAATCGTTTGACGGATTCCATCCACTTGCCCGCTTTCGGCAGCAGGGAGCCGGCCGACACGCCGACCAGCAGCAGCGGAATGCTCATGCCGATCGCCATGCTGAACAGGGCGGCGCCGCCGATGAAGACGTCGCGCGACTTGCTGATGTAGATCAGGGCGCCGGCCAGCGGTGCGGCGACGCAGGGGCCGACGATCAAGGCGGAGATGGCGCCCATCACGAACACGCCGCCCAGCTTGCCGGATTTCTGTTTGCCGGAGGCGCCCGCCAGGCGGCTTTGCAGGGCGCTCGGCATTTGCAATTCGTAAAAGCCGAACATGGACAGCGACATGCCGACGATCAGCAAAGCGAAGGCGCCCAGCACCCAGGCATTTTGCAGGGCGGCGGCCAGGCCTTCGCCGGCCAGGCCGGCGGCCACGCCCAGCGCGGTGTAGACGATCGCCATGCCAAGCGCGTAGGCAACCGACAAGACCAGGCCGCGCCCGCGGCGGATGCCGGCGCCTTCGCCGACGATGATGGAGGACAAGATCGGCACCATCGGCAACACGCAGGGCGTGAATGCCAGCCCCAGGCCCAGCAAGAAGAAGGCGGGCACGATGGCGAGCAGTTGGCCGCCGCCCAGCACCAGGGCGATATTGCCCAGATCGGAGACGGCCGGGGCCGGCGCCGGCGTCGTCTTGGCGGCGGGCGCGGTGGCGGCCGGCACCAGCGGCGTCAAGGCAATGCCGGGCGCGGCGGCGGGCGCGGCTGAACTTGCCGTCGGCGCTGCGCTGAGGGCCGCATCTGGCGAGGTCGCCGTGCTGTTGCCCATCAAGCGGGCGCTGGCATCCTGCGGCGCGTAGCACAGTCCGGCATCGGCGCAGCCTTGCGACTGGGCGGTGATGGTGAACAGGCCCGGGGCATTCACGGGCACCACGATGGTGACGGTGTGGCGATAGGTTTCCACGTTCTTTTGAAAGGTGTCGTCGAACTTGACCTTACCGGCGGGGAACACCCCCTGGCCGACGGTCGCGCCTTCGGCGCCGAATTTGAAACGCTCGCGGTACATATAGTAGCCATCGGCGATTTCGTAGGTGATGGCGACGTGGCTGCCGTCCTGCATGCGGGCGGAAAATTTGAAGGCCTGCTCGGGCGGCAGATAGTCGTCGGCCGCGTGGCCGGCCAGCGCCGTCCCCATCAACAGCAAGAAGGCAAACAGGCGGGACAGCATTCGAAACATGGTTTTCCTGGGACGAGAAACGGCGGCAGCCAGCATCTTACACCGAGCGGCACCATTGCCGCCGCTCAGTTTTACTGTGCAGCAGCGCGCTCGACGTACAGCGGCAGCAGCACCGTAAACACGCTGCCCTGCCCTTCGCCGGCGCTGTCGGCGGTGACCGTGCCGTCGTGCGCTTCGACCAGGTTCTTCACCAGGGCCAGGCCCAGCCCCAGGCCACCGCCAGTGCGGTCGGAGGAACGCTCGGCCTGCACGTACAAATCGAACAGGCGCGGCATCAGGGCGGCATCGATGCCGTTGCCGTTGTCGGCCACCCGCAGGGCAGCCATGGCGCCGTCCGTCGCCAGGCTGACGGCAATGACGCCGCCCTCGTCGGTATAGCGTATGGCGTTGGTCAACAGATTGCTCAGCACCTGTACCAGGCGCGTGCGGTCGCCCATCACCAGCAGAATGGCGCGGCCCAGGTCATCGCTGATGCGGTGGCGTTTGAGATTGGCCGCCGACTGCACCTGCTCCAGCGCGGTCTTGACGATCTCGCGCAAGTCGACCGGCGCCTTGTCGATTTGCACCAGGCCTCGGCTGACGCGCGACACGTCCAGCAGATCTTCCACCAGCTTGCTCATGTGCTCGACTTGGCGGGTAATCAGCTCTCCCATCTGGATACTGCGCTCGGGGGTGATGGTCTTTGCCTGCAGCAGTTGTGCGGCCATCCCCGCCGCCGACAGGGGACTGCGCAATTCATGGCTGAGGATGGCGAGAAACTCGTCCTTGCTGCGGTCGGCGCGCTGCAGGGCGGCGGCCTTCTCGTCGAGCTCGGCATTCAAGGCTTCGACGCGCTGATTGGTCGCTTCCAGCCGCGTGGTTGCCAGCAGCAATTCGTCCTGCCTGGCCTGCAAGGCGTCGAGAGTGTCGCTCAGTTCGCTGTTTTGCTGGCGCGCTTCCGACAAGGCGGCATTCGCCGGCAAGGCGTCGAAACCATCGACGATGGGGCCGAAATCGCGCGCCGATATCCACGGAGAATGGGCGGGAAAGCGGCGGCCCACGGTGATCCTGGTGCCGCTGGCGCCGCTCGCGATATCGAAGCGGTCCATCAGGCGTCGCGCCGACAAAATGCCCAGGCCCATGCCGGTTGCCGAACGATAGCGGCCCGACAGCACCAGATCGACGTCGGCGATGCCCCTGCCCTGGTCTTCCAAAGTGATTAATAGTTGCTGCGGCGCTTCCTGGCCGGCAATGGCGAAGGACACCGTCCCGCTGCCCGCGTAATTAAAAATATTGCGGGCAAGCTCGGATACGACGGTGCTGATGCGGGCCTGGTCGAGCGCCGTAAAGCCACAGGCGGCAGCGATTTGCCGCGCCCGCTGGCGTGCGGCGATGACGTCGAATTCGGTGGTGACGGCGATCGCCAGGATGCGCTCAATCATGCAGGCAATCCTTTGTCTTCACCATGCGCGCACTTTCGATCAACCGCTCGTGTAGCGACACCTGGCACTTGGCAAGCGCAGACCGCTATTACTAAGGCGATTATAACCTGCGGTATCTGCCATTGACCTGCACTCGCCGGCGGCTATGCTGAAAGCACCGGACTTCGATTCGAGAGGAGTTGCCATGAAATCGCCGATTCTCGCCGCCGCACTTCTGTGCGCCGCCTCCGCCTTTGCCCAAGACCCGGTGTTCCTCAACGCCGACGGTCTGGTGTGGAACGCCGCCCCGCCATCGATGCCGAAAGGCGCGACGCTGGCGGTGCTGCAGGGCGATCCGGGCAAGGACGGCCCATTCACCATCCGCTTGAGGGCGCCGGCCGGCTACATGGTGGCGCCCCACTATCACACCAAGGCGGAGGCGCTGACGGTGATTCACGGCACCCTGTATATCGGCATGGAAGATACGGCCGACAAGAAGAGTGCGAAAGCGCTCAAGCTGGCCGGCTATCACTATCTGCCGGCGCGGGCGCATCACTTCGCGTTCAGCAATTCGCCGGTCGAAGTGCAGATTTCGGGAGAAGGTCCCTTCGATATCGTCTACTTGAACGCCAAGGACGATCCTTCGGCGCACAAATAAAAAAAGCCGCTCGGTGAGCGGCTTTTTTCGGACTACAGAGAACGTCGATTACTCGGCGGTCGGCGCAGCGTCGACGTCGGAGACGTCAGGACGGTCCATCAGTTCGACGTAGCACATCGGTGCATTGTCGCCGACGCGGAAACCCATTTTCAGGATACGCAGGTAGCCACCGTTACGGTTGGCGTAGCGCGGGCCCAGTTCAGCAAACAGCTTCAGGACCATTTCGCGGTCACGCAGACGCGAGAATGCCAGACGCTTGTTGGCCAGGGTGTCGGTCTTGCCCATGGTCAGGATTGGCTCAACAACTTTGCGCAATTCCTTGGCTTTTGGCAGGGTCGTCTTGATCGCTTCATGACGCAGCAGGGAAACGGTCATGTTGCGCAGCATGGCGAGACGGTGGGACGAAGTACGGTTCAGCTTGCGAAGGCCGTGACGGTGACGCATGGTACATCCTTTCGGTTTTATTCCAGTTCTTCGATCGATTTATGCACAATATTGCATAATTCGCGGACCGGTTATTTAGGGTTGAATCCGGCCGGGCAACACGCCCGGCCGGGTACTGCATTTGCTGTTACTGGTTTTTCCTTAAAAAAAGATCTGGCTCTGCCAGTCTTTTTTTCTGGACCCGCCCAAAAGTAGGTGTGTACTTTTGGGCGATTGACTTACTTCTCCAGGCCGGCAGGCGGCCAGTTTTCCAGCTTCATGCCCAGGGTCAAACCGCGCGAGGCCAAAACTTCCTTGATCTCGTTGAGCGACTTGCGGCCCAGGTTCGGCGTCTTCAGCAGCTCGTTTTCCGAACGCTGGATCAGGTCGCCGATATAGTAGATGTTTTCGGCTTTCAGGCAGTTGGCCGAACGCACGGTCAATTCCAGATCGTCGACTGGACGCAGCAGGATCGGATCGACCAGCGGCGCGCGCGATGGCGCTTCGGCGGCGGCTTCCGTGCCTTCCAGGGCAGCGAACACGTTCAACTGGTCGACCAGGACGCGGGCCGACTGGCGGATCGCTTCTTCCGGCGTGATCACGCCGTTGGTTTCGATGTTGATGATCAGCTTGTCGAGGTCGGTACGCTGTTCGACGCGGGCCGATTCCACGAAATAGGACACGCGGCGCACTGGCGAGAACGAAGCGTCCAGGATGATGCGGCCAATGGTTTTATTCGTGTCTTCCGACAGGCGGCGGACGTTACCAGGCACGTAGCCACGGCCCTTTTCCACTTTGATCTGCATGTCCAGCTTGCCACCGGCGGTCAGGTGAGCGATCACGTGATCCGGGTTGATCAGCTCGACGTCGTGCGGCAGGTCGATGTCCGATGCCAGGATGGCGCCTTCGCCTTCCTTCTTCAGGGTCAAGGTGACGGCGTCGCGGTTGTGGACTTTGAAGACCACGCCCTTGAGGTTCAGCAGCAGGTCGACGACGTCTTCCTGCACGCCGTCCAAGGACGAGTATTCGTGCACGACACCGGCGATCGTCACTTCGGTAGGCGCGTAGCCGACCATCGACGACAGCAGCACGCGGCGCAGCGCGTTACCCAGGGTGTGGCCATAGCCACGCTCGAACGGCTCCATCACGACTTTTGCGTGACCGGCGCCCAGGGCTTCGACGTCGATGATACGTGGCTTCAACAAACTGTTTTGCATGTGTAAATGTCCTTTTCAATACCCTCGGCTCGTTACGCCGATAAGGCTGATGGCATTAGTGAAAACGCCCGCTCCTGGGGAGCGGGCGGAGAAAAACGAAAATGCGACTACTTCTGGACTACGAATTAACGCGAGTACAGTTCGACGATCAGTGCTTCGTTGACGTCGTTGGCGATCTCGTTACGCTCTGGGAACGAACGGAAGGTGCCTTCCATTTTCTTCGAGTCGACCGACACCCAGCTCGGCATACCGATCTGTTCAGCCAGCGACAGCGCTTCGACGATACGAACTTGCTTCTTGGCCTTTTCACGGACAGCGATGACGTCGCCGGTCTTGACCGCGTACGACGCGATGTTGACGACGTTGCCGTTCACGGTGAACGCTTTGTGGCTGACCAGCTGACGCGCTTCAGCGCGGGTCGAGCCGAAGCCCATGCGGTAGCAGACGTTGTCGAGACGCGCTTCCAGCAGACGCAGCAGGGTCTCACCGGTGTTGCCCTTGCGGCGCGAAGCTTCAGCGAAGTAGCGGCGGAACTGACGCTCGAGGACGCCGTACATGCGCTTGACTTTTTGCTTTTCGCGCAGCTGGTTACCGTAGTCCGAGGTACGGGCACCGGATTTGACACCGTGCTGACCTGGCTTGACGTCCAGTTTGCATTTCGAATCGAGGGAGCGGCGTGCGCTCTTGAGGAACAGGTCCGTACCTTCACGGCGGGACAGTTTTGCTTTAGGTCCGATATAACGTGCCACAATATTTCCTTTGGTTTTAGATGACGCCCCGACGCGGAATTAACCAACGACAGGCGCTAGTCCAATGTCATCGACGCATCGACGCTTGAACGGTGGCTGAAACACGCCGAATGCAGAACGCATCAGGCGACGACAGCCGGGCAGTATACCCCAAAGGGCCTGCGCCGGCGATCTTTTGTGCAGATTTTAGTCTGCCAACGACGTGTATTAGATACGACGACGCTTTGGAGGACGGCAACCGTTGTGCGGTACTGGCGTCACGTCCTGGATTTCGGTGATCTTGATACCCAGGTTGTTCAGAGCGCGCACAGCCGATTCACGGCCTGGGCCTGGGCCCTTGATACGAACTTCCAGATTCTTGACGCCGCACTCGACAGCAACTTTACCAGCTGCTTCGGCTGCAACCTGCGCTGCAAACGGGGTCGATTTACGCGAACCCTTGAAGCCAGCGCCACCCGAGGTCGCCCACGACAGAGCATTGCCCTGGCGGTCGGTGATCGTGATGATGGTGTTGTTGAAAGAAGCGTGCACGTGGGCGATGCCCTCGGCGACGTTTTTCTTAACTTTTTTGCGGACGCGTGCTGCTGCGGCGCTGCTTTGTTGCTTAGCCATGGTCGTTTCCTATTATTTCTTGAGCGATTGTGCGGCCTTGCGCGGACCTTTGCG
>JACXTT010000989.1_pt1 | contig 48698 bp, 45 predicted proteins | sample 9270951 | NCBI WGS metagenome assembly JACXTT01 (sample SAMN15532306, study PRJNA645909) | rock metagenome | isolation source: weathered quartz diorite | place: Puerto Rico | collected 2017-06-21 | reverse complement strand
ATCGACCCGCCGAACAGCACGTAGTGGAAGTGGGCGACCACGAAATACGTGTCGTGCACCTGCCAGTCGACGGGGAACGCGGCGAGATAGATGCCGGACAGCCCCCCGATCGTGAACACCGAAAGGAACCCCAGGGCGTACAGCATGGGCGTGTCGAGCGAGAGGTTCCCGCGCCAGAGGGTGGCAAGCCAGTTGAAGATCTTCATGCCGGTCGGGACGGCGATCACCATCGAGCTGAGCATGAAGAAGCTGTTCAGGTAGATCGGCAGGCCGACCGTGAACATGTGGTGCGCCCACACGAGCATCGAGAAGAAGCCGATCGCCACCGTGGAGAGCGCGATCGCCTTGTAGCCGAAGATGGGCTTGCGGGCGAACACGGGGAGGATCTCCGAGATGATCCCCATCGCGGGCAGGATCATGATGTAGACCTCGGGGTGCCCGAAGAACCAGAACGCGTGCTGGTACAGGATCGGCCCCTGATGCGACGGCGCGAAGAAGTGCGTCCCTGCGTGGCGGTCGAGGAGGAGCATCGTCACCCCGGCCGCGATGGTCGGGATCACCAGCACGAGCAGCCACGCGAAGACCTCGATCGACCACACGAATAGCGGGATGCGCATCCAGGTCATGCCCGGCGCGCGCATGTTGTGGATCGTGACGATGAGGTTGATCGCCCCGATCAGCGACGAGATGCCGAGGATGTGCAGCGAAAGGATCCACAGGTCCTGGCCGTGGCCCGGACACTGGGTCGAAAGCGGGGGATAGCTCGTCCAGCCCGCGCAGGCCGCGCCGCCCTTGGCCCAGAAGGACAGCATGAGCACGACGCCGGCGAGCAGGTAGAGCCAGTACGAGAGGGCGTTCAGGCGCGGGAACGCCATGTCCGGGGCGCCGATCATCAGAGGAACGAGGAAGTTGGCGAGTCCCGTGAGCACCGGCACGACGACGAGGAAGATCATCGTCGTGCCGTGGATCGTGACGAGCTGGTTGTAGTCGCCCCGCGTGACGATCGACTGGTCGGGACGCATCAGCTGCGTCCGCATCAGCTCGGCCATGATCCCGCCGGCGAGGAAGAAGAAGCCGGACGTGGCGATGTAGAGGATGCCGATCCGCTTGTGGTCGACGGTGACGAGCCAGCCCGCGAGCTTGCCTCGCTGCCACTGCGGGATCGCGACGGCCTCGGGATTAGCTGCCAAAGCGCTCCTTAAGGTAGCCCGCGAGGGCGTCGAGCTGCGCCTGCGTCCAGTCCCGGCCGACCGGAGGCATCGTCTTGCCGCCTCGTGTGAGGCCGTTGCGCAGCAGCGTGGTCAGCTGCGTCTCGTCCTGGAGGATCCCGGAGGCTACGATCGGCGGCCCCACGAGACCCTGGCCCGAGAGGCCGTGGCACTTGCCGCAAGAGCCGGTCCACTCCTCCTCGCCGAGGGTGTCTCTTGCGGTACCGCTCGTCTGCTGCTGGGCGCGCTGCGCCTCCCACTGCTCGAACTGGTCGCGTGGCATCACCTCCACGCTCATCAGCATGGCTGCGTGCTGGACGCCGCACAGCTCTGCGCACCGGCCGCTGAACGTTCCCAGCTTCCTGGCCGTGAACCAGGTGTGGTTGAGGCGTCCCGGAATGGCGTCGATCTTGCCGCCGAGCGCCGGAATCCACCACGAATGGATGACGTCCCAGTCCGGCGCGGTCACGGTGAGGTGCACCGGCTCGCCGAAGGGGACTCGAAGATGGTCGATGGCGACGGCGCCGTTCGGATACGTGAACTGCCAGGAGAACTGCTGGCCGCTGACCGTCACCTCGAGGCGGCCGGCGGCTGCGTTCGCGCTCGGCACGTTCTTGATGCCGGGCAGCTTGACGAAGACGAAGGCAGCGACGGCGACGAGGATGACGACGGGAATCAGCGTCCACATGGTCTCCAGCCTGGTCGAGCCGTGGATCTGCGGCCCCTCGGCGTCGCGTGCGCGGTTGCGCCGCCGGTAGCGCAGGATGAACGTCACCAGCAGGCCTTCGACACCGACCAGGACGAACAGCACGAACCCCGTGATGAACCAGTAGGCGTCCGTGATGCTGTGGGCGTTCGGCGAGTCGGGCGTCACCGGGGCGAAGCCGGCGTTCCCTGCGAGCGCCGGACTGACCGCGATGAGCGCGCCAAGAACGGCGCCGACGACGACAAGGAACAGCTTCCGCACGGGCGCGTGCATTCTATGAAGGTGACCGAGCAGGTGCGCCGCCGAACCCTCGCCCGCCTGCCGTGCGACGTCACCCGCCCTTTCGAGGTGTTCGTCAACGGCGTCCTGCAGGAGGAGCGCGTCGACTACGAGGTGATGGGAGGCGTCCTGCTCTTCGAGCACGATCTGAGATCGGAGGGGAAGCTCGGCTTCTGGCGCTGGGCGTCGATCCTCGTCGGCCTGGCGGGGACGTATCGCCAGAACGACTCGGTCGACGTCGCCTACTCCGTGAACGGCCGCAAGGTGGTGGCGACAAAGCTGCCGTTGGAGCCGGCGCTCGGGTCAGACCTTCCGGTCTGACCCGCACGTCTGCCCTCATGCGCACTGTGAAGGCCGGTCTGGCCGGAAGGCCCGACCCTAAGAACCGAGTGCCCGCCTCAAGATGTCGCGCAGCTCGCGCTGATCGCGCAGCGAGAGCCGCGTCAGCGCCGCCGGAGCGACGTGCAGCCTTGCCAATGCCTGTTCGCGCAGCCGTTCACCCGCTTCGGTCAGGACGATCTGCTTGACACGGCGGTCGTGGGCGGGTACGCGCCGCTCGAGCACGCCGCGGGCTTCGAGCCGGTCGACAAGCCCGGTGATGTTCGAGGCGTCGCAGCCGAAGAACGCCGCGAGCTCGTTCATCGGGGTCGGCGTTCCCGGCTCGAGACGCCGTAGGAGGAACAGCTGAGGCGGGGAGAGGTCGTGCTCCGCCGCTGCGGCGAGGACGTGCGCGCGGTGAACGGTGCCGAGGTCGAAGATCATTCGCCAGGCCTCGGCGGCAGGAGACGTTAGGTCTTCGACGGTCTGAGAAGTATTTGCCACCATAGATATTTGCCTAGGTCAACTTTATTCGGCTAGTGTAACGGAATGGTGCCGGACAACAGCATCCAGGTCGAAAAGCTCGTCAGGGACTTCAAGGCTCTGCGCGCGGTGGACGGCATCGATCTGCACGTCGATCCGGGCGAGATCTACGGCTTCCTCGGCCCGAATGGTGCCGGGAAGTCGACGACGGTGCTGATGCTCACCACGCTGCTGCCGCCGACGTCGGGTACAGCGCGGGTCGCTGGTCACGACGTCGTGCACGAAGGGCCGAAGGTGCGCGCCGCGATCGGCGCTGCGCTGCAGGAGGCGGCGCTCGACCCGCTTCTGACAGGACGCGACCATCTGCGGCTGCAGGCGACGCTCCAGGGGATCCCGAAGACCGAGCGTCGCTCTCGCTGCCAGGAGCTCCTCGACCGTGTCGGTCTCACCGATGCCGCCGATCGCAAGGTTCGGGGCTATTCCGGCGGCATGAAACGCCGCCTGGATCTCGCGCTCGCGCTCGTCCATCGGCCGCGCATCGTCTTCCTCGACGAACCGACGACAGGTCTCGACATCCAGAGCCGCACCGCCCTGTGGAACGAGGTGGCCCGACTCGCACACGACGAGGGCGTGACGGTGTTTCTGACCACGCAGTACCTCGAGGAGGCGGACGTGCTCGCTGACCGGGTGGGGATCATCGACCACGGGAACATCGTCGCGGAAGGCACTCCGTCCGCCCTCAAGGCCGAGATCGGGCGTCCGAGCGTCCACGCGACGCCGACGTCCGACAACGAGGCCGGTCGCATCGCCGCCGTTCTGGGTCGGTTCGGCGAGCCCGTTGCGGGAGCGACGCGCGACATCGCGGTACGGCTCAGCGACGGCACCGCGGGCCTCGCCGAGGTGGTGCGGGCACTCGACTCGGATGGGCTCGTCGTCGCCAACCTCGAGCTCCAGCAGCCGACACTCGACGACGTCTTCCTCGCCAAGACGGGCCGGTCGCTCGAGGGTGCCGGCGAAGAGGAAGAAGAGGCCGAGCCTGCAGGTGCGCCACGACGGTGAGCGCCGCGCTCGCGAGCCAGGTGGGAGCGGTCGCCCGCCGCTCGGTGACCCGGACGGTACGGCAGCCGGCGAGTGCAATTCCCCCGCTCGTCTTCCCGGTCGCGCTGATGGCGGTGAATGCCGGCGGCCTGAAGGCCTCGACACTGCTGCCGGGCTTCCCCACTCACTCGTTCCTGGCGTTCGCGCTCGCCGTCCCCTTCATCCAGGGTGCGCTGTTCTCGACCATGAACGCCGGCACGGATCTGGCGCGCGACATCCAGACGGGCTTCCTGAACCGTCTCTCGCTGACGTCGATGCGTGGCTCTGCCCTGCTCGCCGGACAGCTCGCCGGGATCGTCGCGCTCGGGCTCGTCCAGGCGGTGTTCTACGTCTCGGTCGGGCTCGTCACCGGTGTCGACTTCCACTCCGGGGCCGCCGGGATCTTCGTCCTGCTCGCGTTCGCAGGCGTGGTGTCGCTCGGGTTCGGTGCGCTCGGGTGCTTCATGGCGTTGCGGACGGGCTCCGGCGAGTCCATCCAGGGGCTATTCCCGATGCTCTTCGTGTTCCTGTTCATCTCGTCGATGAACACGCCGCGCAATCTGATCGGCGTCGGCTGGTTCCGGTGGGCGGCGACGGCGAATCCGGTCTCGTACCTGATCGAGTGCGTCCGCAGTCTCATCATCATCGGCTGGGACGGTCAGGCGCTCGCGATCGGTTTCGGCGTGGCCGCAGTGATCGCCGTCGTCTCGCTCGCGCTCTCGGTGTGGGCGTTGCAAAGGAGGCTCGCCCGGTGAGGATCTGGCCAGTAGCGGTCGGTGTGGCGTGGCGCACGCTCAAGAACGTGCTGACGACGCCGTCGCTCTTCCTGCCGTCGCTGATCTTCCCGCTCTTCTTCTTCACCGCCTTCGCCGGCGGTCTCTCGCAGCTGAAGCACGTGCCAGGGTTCGACTACGCGCCCGGATACACGTCGTTCCAGTTCGTTTTCGTGCTGCTCCAGTCCGCCGCGTTCGGCGGCGTCTTCACGGGCTTCGGTGTCGCCCGCGACTTCGAATCCGGGTTCGCGCGGCGGTTGCTGCTCGCGGCGCCGAAGCGGAGCGGGATCGTGCTCGGCTACGGGCTCGCCGCGCTCGGACGCTGGGTGATCACAGGCTCGATGCTGACCATCGTCGCGCTCGCGGTGGGCATGAAGGTCGGCGGCGGCGGGATCGATCTCTTCGGGCTCTACGGGCTGGCGCTGCTCGTCAACGTCTCCGGGTTCCTCTGGTCGTGCGGAGTCGCGATGCGGCTTCGGACCATCCAGGCAGGTCCCTTGATGCAGATGCCCGTCTTCCTGACGCTGTTCTTCGCGCCGGTCTACGTCCCGCTGCATCTGCTTCGCGGCTGGATCCATGGAGTTGCACGCGCGAACCCGGTCACGTACCTGTTGGCGACAGGGCGCGGCTTTCTCGCCGGGGATCCCACGCACGTCGCTCTCGCGTTCGGTCTCGCGGTCGCTCTCGGTGCTGCGTTCAGCCTCTGGGCGCTGCGGGGGCTACGCCGCGCCGAAGCAGCCGGTTGACGGTCTCCCCCTAGGGGCTACAGAGACGGCGGCGACGTATCCGAAACGACCCGCAACACGGCGTCCACGACGCCGGGGTCGAACTGGGTGCCCGCCGCCTCGCGCAACCTGGAGCAGGCTTCCTCGACCGGCAGACGGTCGCGGTACGGCCGGTCCGTGGTCATGGCGTGGAACGCGTCACACGCGAAGATGATGCGCGACTCGATCGGGATCTCCTCGCTGCGCAGGCAGTCCGGGTAGCCGAGCCCGTCCCAGCGCTCGTGACAGGCGCGCACGATCGGCCGCACGTCGGCGAGCTGCTCGATCGGAGAGAGAATGCGCTCGCCGAGCTCCGGATGCGTCTCGATCAGCAGTCGCTCCTCGGCGTCGAGTGGGCCGGGTTTCAGCAGGATCGACGCCGGGATGCCGATCTTGCCGATGTCGTGGAAGAGCGCACCGAGCTCGAGCCGTTTCAGGGCGAGGGGGTTGAGACCGAGTTCGCGACCCACGCGAAGGGACATGTCCGTGATCCACCGTGCGTGCGAATGCGTGTACTCGTCCTTGGCCTCGAGCGCGTTCGCCAGCGCCTCCACCGTGGAGAGGAACGTCCGCTCGAGCTCGCGGAAGGCGAGCGCGTTCGAGACCGCGAGCTTGGCCTGGTTCGCGATGCCGCCGAGCAGCTCGAGCTCTCGCTCGCCGTACTCGTCGGGCGTGAGCGCCTCGACGCAGATCGACCCGGGTCTGCCGTCGATCGTGAACGGCGCGATCGCGTAGATCCCGGTCCCTACCGGCACCTCGTGCATGTCGAGGCCCAGGTAGTCGTCCGGAACCACTATGTACGGCGCGGTGCGCGTGATCAGGTCGTCCACCGCGGTGACGTCGAGCCTGAGGCCCAGGAGGCGCTCGCGCCGCTCCTCGCTCTCGCTGCGGCAGCCGGCGCAAGTCACCTCCCTCTCGCCGCTCGGAAGCCAGACCGTCGCGTGGCCGGAGCCGAGGATCCGCCTCGCGCCGGCGGCGATGCGGTCGGCGACCTGGGAGAGCTCGGTGACATTGGAGAGCTCGCGGGCGAGCTCGAGCAGAGCCTTCGCGCTCTCCGCCTCGCGCCGTTGCCCCTCGTACAGTTGGGCGTTGACAAGGGCGACCGACGCGTGGCCGGCGAGCACCTCGAGCAGGCGCAGGTCGTCGGCGTCGAACTGGTCGAGGCCGAGCTTCGAGATCACGATCACCCCGACGACGCGCGCCCCGTACGTGAGCGGGACGACGATCAGCGATTCCTCGATGGCCTCCGTGCCCGGAATCCGGACGCCGTACTCGCAGTTGGCGGCGTCGCCCGTGATCAGCGGCTTGCCCGTCTGGGCGACGTGGCCCGTGACTCCCTCGCCGACGCGCCGGACGAGGACGTCCATGACCGCGCTCGGGTCGCCCGTGAGCTCGCCGCGGAACGCGATGGGAACCAGCCGGTCGTCCTCGAGCAGCAGGACACGGCAGTTGTGGTAGTCGATCAGCTGCCGGAGCTCGTCGGCGATCGTCATGCCGATCTCGCGGACGTCGTTGAGCCGGTTGAGCTTCCCGGAGAGGCTCTGGAGCATCTTCAGGTGCGCGATCGACCGAACGTCGTCGCGGTGTACGTGTGGCGCGTCGGGTCGTTCGTTGCCGTGCTCGTCGAACACGACGATCTGTTGCTTGCCGAGCGCCTTCGCCGTCATCATCGCGGCCTCGGCGCAGGCGACGAGCTCGCGCGGGTTCGCTGCGTGCTCGGGCCCGAGCGCGACGCCGACAGAGACGCTGACCCGGCCGGCAGCTTCGTACTCGGCCTCGGCGACCCGGGCTGACACCCGCGCCGCGAGCACCTGAGCCGTTGCCAGGTCGACCGACGGCGCGATGATCGCAAACTCCTCACCGCCGATGCGGAAGACGCAATCGGAGTCCCGTACGGCTGCGCGCAGCTGCTCCGAGATCGTGGCGAGCACGTGGTCGCCGATTGCGTGTCCGTGGATGTCGTTGACTTTCTTGAAGTCGTCGAGGTCGAGCATCACCAGCGCCACGGTGTCGTGTGCCGATGATGCGCGGGTCAGCTCCTTGCGGAGGAGCTCGTGGAATGCACGGTGGTTGAGGAGGCCGGTGAGCGGGTCGGTTTGCGCCTGGTGCTCGAGGCTGGCCCGAATATGTGCGTTGTCGAGCGCGAGCGCCGCGGCGTCGCCGAAACGCGTGGCAAGCTTGAACTCCTCCTCGGAGAAGCTTGCGTCCTCTCCCTCGCGGTAGATGTTGAGGGTGCCCTTGAGGTTTCCTCGCGCGATCAGCGGCACGACGATCAGCGCCTCCGGCTCGGCCGGTGTGCCGGGGACGAATCGCACCCGCGGGTCGAGATGCGCCTGGTTCGAGAGCACGGGCTCGCGGTGCTCGACGGCCCAGCCGGTGATCCCCTCGCCGAACGGAAACCGCTCCGCGAGCACCTGCGCCGCCCACCTCGACCGGGCCAGGCGCGGGATCATCTCGCGCTTGACCATGTCGACCTCGTAGACGTGCATGTCGTCGTACGGGATCAGCGCGGTCAGCGCGTCGGCGATGCGGTCGAGCAGCCCTTCCAGGCTCTGCTCTGCGAGCACCTCGTGGAAGACGTCCGCAAGCCGCTGGTACGACTCGACGGTGCTCTGAGAGGGTGCGGCGGCAGTCGGCGCGGCCGGCTCCCGAGTCTCCTCGAGCGGAGGCACCAGCCGAACTGCCGGTGTCGCAGGCTGTTTCGGGCGCGGATGCATGGGCGTACCCATGCGTCATCGGCCGTTCCGCGGCTGCGCTTGATGCTTGCTAGGAGCCGGCCTGTTTCTCCAGATGGCCGCCGAAACCGTGGCGCATGGCGGACAGCGCCTTGTGCGCGAAGTCACCCTCGCCGCGGGAGGTGAAGCGGTCGAAGAGTGCCGCGGCGAGCACGGGCGCGGGCACCGATTCGTCGATGGCTGCGAGGACCGTCCAGCGGCCCTCGCCCGAGTCGGACACGCGCCCCTCGTATGCGCCCAGGTCCGGGCTTTCACGCAATGCTTGCGCGGTCAGGTCCAGCAGCCACGACTGCACGACGCTGCCCCGCCGCCACAGCTCGGAGATCGCCGGCAGATCGAGCTCGTAGCGATAGAGGTCGGGGTCGCGAAGCGGGGTCGTCTCGGCGTCCACTTCCCGCGCGGAGGCGCCTGCGTTTGCATGCTTGAGGATGTTGAGACCCTCGGCGTAGGCGGCCATCAGCCCGTACTCGATGCCGTTGTGGACCATCTTCACGAAGTGCCCGGCGCCGCTCGGTCCGCAGTGGAGCCAGCCCTCTTCTTCTGGCGCGGGTGGGCCGTCACGTCCGGGGGTCCGCGCAGCACCGTCCACGCCTGGTGCGAGTGAGCGGAAGATCGGCGCGAGCCTGGTGACGGCCCTCGTCGCGCCGCCGACCATCAGGCAATAGCCGCGGTGGAGCCCCCAGACACCCCCCGAGACACCTGCGTCGACGTAGTCGATCCCACTCTCCGCGAGCTGCTGCGAGCGCCGCAGGTCGTCGTGATACCAGGTGTTGCCGCCGTCGATGACGGCGTCGCCCGGCTCGAGATGCGGAGTCAGGTCCGCGAGGACGCCGTCCACGACCGCGACGGGAAGCATCAACCAGACCGCTCGAGGGGGCACGAGCTTCGCGGCGACGTCGGCAACGGACGCGGCGCCGGCGGCCCCGTCCGCCACTGCCGTAGCGACCGCGTCAGCACCGCGGCTGTACGCGACGATGTCGTGGCCGTCCTGGAGGAGGCGCTTCGTCATGTTCGCGCCCATTCGGCCTAGGCCAATCATCCCGAGCTGCATGGCGCTCCTCTCCTGGAACGGCGGTAGTCTCGCAGCCTACCGATGGACGTCGTCGCGATCGTCGCTGCCCTCGGTCTCGCGTTCGTGCTCGGCGTCAGCGATGTACCGAACGCCAGCGCCGCACTGGTCGTGTCGCGAGCCGCTCGCTGGCGCACGGCGCTCACCTTCTCGTTCGTCTTCCACGCTCTCGGCACGCTCGCGGGAGGTACGGCAGTCGCAGTCACCGTCTCCACGCTCGTTCGGGTACAGCCCGACCTGCTGCCCTCAGCGTACGCGGCCGCCGCGCTGGCCGCCGTCGGGTTCGTTACGGTTGCTGCACACCGCGGCTTGCCTGCGAGCTCGACGTACGGGCTGATCGGCGGCCTCGTCGGGGCAGCCCTCGTCGCGGGAGGGTTCGGAGCGATCCACTGGGGCGGGCTGCACGGTCTCAGACCCGTCGGCATCCTCGGCGCGCTCGTCGGTCTCGCCCTTTCGCCGCTGCTCGGACTCTCGTGCGGCGCGCTGCTGCGCAAGCTGCTGACGCGAGGACTCAGGCGCGGCACACGGCGCGTACTCGGCCCTGTCCGCGGCGGCATCTGGCTCGCCGCAGCGTTCGTCGCGATCAGCGACGGCGCGAACGACGGCCAGAAGGCGATGGGGCTCGCAACGGCGTCGCTGCTCGCGACCGGCTCGATCGACCGGTTCCGGATCCCGCTCTGGGTCCGAGTCGCAGCTGCCGCCGCCCTTGCGCTCGGCACCGCCGTGGGAGGCGGCCGCGTTATCCGCAGGGTCGGGACCGGGTACTTCCGGCCGACACCGATCGACGCACTGGCGGCGCAGGTTTCGGCGGCGGGCGTCATGCTCGGAGCCGCCTTCCTGGGCGCGCCCGTCAGCACGTCCGAGACGGTCGCGGCGAGCGTCGTCGGCGTCGGTGCCGACCGCCATCCGCGCCATGTTCGCTGGGCCGCTGTCCTCGCGACGCTCAGCGCCTGGGTGATCACGATCCCGACGTGTATGGCACTCGGAGCGCTTCTGTACATCTGTGCGAGGCTGGTGACATGAGCTCGAGTGGCCGCTGGTTCTTGCCGCACAGGCCGGACGTACTCGGGTTGCTTCGCGAGCAGGCCGGCGTGACGCTTGCCGGCCTCGAAGCCTTCGCACTCTGGTCGCGCGACGGCGACGAGGCGGCCGCGAACCGTGTCCGCGAGCTCGAGCACGAAGGAGACGAGAAGCGGCGGGCGCTGCTGGAGGCGCTCGTCGAGGCGCTCGTGACCCCGATCGAGCAGGAGGACGCCTACGAGCTCTCCGAACGGATCGACGAGGTGCTCGATCGCGCCAAGGACACCGTGCGAACGGCGCAAGCGCTGCGTTGGACGCCCGATGCCTCGGCGAGTGAGATGGGCGCGAACGTGCACGCCTCCTTCGTGCACCTCGTCGACGCGATCGGCAAGCTCGGCGACCGCCACGCGCGTCCTCAGGACGACGCCGAGCTCGTGATCAAGCGCGCCCGCCGGATCGAGCACGGTCTCCGGGACGGGCTCGCCGTGCTCTCACCCGCCGGCGATCCGTGGGCGCTCGTGTCCACGCTGGCGGTCTACCGGAGCTACTCGACCGTCGGTGAGTCGCTGCTTCGCGTCGCCGATCGCACCTGGTACTCGGTCCTGAAGGTGCTGTGAAACACCGGGAGGCGGCCAAGGCCGCCTCCTGGTGTTTCTAGGTAGTAGCGCCCCGTGCTACTTCCCGAGCCACTTGTTGACGATGTCCATGTTGGCCTTCACCCACTTCTCCGCCGCCTTCGCGGGATCCACGTGGTCGCCCGCGATCCACTTCGCGACGAGGTTCTGGGCGGTGTTCGACGGCCACTGCATCCGCTTGAGGACGGCCACAGCAGGTGAGCCGCTCGCCGCGAACTTCTTGCTGAACAGCTTCTCCAGCGGATAGGACGCGTACGCGCACTTGTACTGGTTGGCGCTGCCCCCTCCGCTCGCGTCGTCCTTGCAGCCCTTGAAGGGCTTCGGCAGCTTGACCTCGACGAGGTCGAGGTAGGCGTTCAGATACTGCGGTGTCCACCAGTAGAAGATGACGGGCTTCTTCTGCTTGATCAGCTGCGTGAACCGTGCGGTCTCCGCTGCTTCGGCGCCCGCGGTCACGTGCTTGAGGCCCAGACCCAGGGCCTGGATCAGCTGCACGTCCTTCTGCTCGTACGACGGATCGCCTCCGAGGAACATGCCCTGCGGTGCCTCGGGCGAGGAAAAGACCTTCTCATGGCCCTTGAGCCCGGTCCAGGTCTTGAACTCCGGATACTGCTTGAGGAGGTACCTGGGGATGAACCACCCGATGTGACCCGTGAGCCCGTTCGAGCCCTCGAGCACGACCGACTTCTGCTTCGTGGCGTACTTCGCGTACAGGTCGGTGTGCTGCCAGTCCTCGAGGACGGCGTCGACCTTCCCCTTGGCCATCGCCTCGTAGACCGGGATCTCGGCGATGTTCGTGATCTTCACCTTGCAGCCGAGGTACTTCTCGAGCACGTACTTCGCGATGTAGGTGTTGGCGGTCGATCCCGCCCACGCCTGCTGGTTGATGGTTACCGTGCCGCAGCTGGCGCTGCTCTTCGCCGTGGCGGTACTCGCGACGGCGAAGATCGCGACGGCCGCGAGAGCGATCACGGCGGCCAGACGGGCTGGATGCGCCCGAAGCCGATTCGACATGCGACCCTCCTCGTTGTCCTTCGACAGTTTCCTGCCCACGCCATTCCTGCCCATGTCAGTTCTGCCTGCCCTTTCGCCGATTGCCCTGTGTGACACGGTCGAGCGCGATGCCGAGCGCCAGGATGGCGATCGACGCGACGACACCGAACCCGAACTCGTTGCGCTGCAGTCCCTGCGCCACTTCGTAGCCCAGCGCGCCTGAGCCGACGAGCCCGGCGATCGCGACCACCGCGAGCACCATGATGATCCCCTGGTTGACCCCCAGCATGATCGCATCGCGTGCAAGTGGGATCTTCACCTTGAGCAGGATCTGCCGGCGCGTCGCGCCGAAGGCACCCGCCGCCTCGACCGTGTTGGGCGCCACGTCGCGGACGCCGCGCTCGACGAGCCGGACGACGACCGGGAACGCGTACAGCACCGACGCGATCAGCCCCGGCACGTACGAGACCGGGAAGAGGTAGATGAACGGGACCACGTAGACGAGCTGCGGCAGCGTCTGCAGCACGTCGTTGATCGGCCGCAGGATCCGGCTCACGGTCTGGCTCTCGGCCGCCCAGACGCCGAGCACCAGACCGATCGCGACCGCAATCGCCGTCGCCACGAGCACCTGGGAGAAGGTGTGCATGGCGGAGTACCACTCGCCGACGACGACGATCGAGCCGAACATGAACGCGGCGATGATGGCGGGTCTGAGGCCGCTGAGCACGAACGCGATCGCCACGAGCCCGGCGAACGTGACGAACCATGGGGTCTCGACGAGAAACGTGTCCAGCGGCGAGAGGACGTGCTGGACGAGGAAGTTGCCGATCGGGTTCGTGATGTCCCGGAAGAGGACGGTTGACGGCTTCTGAACGTAGTTGAGGACGTTCTGGATGTGTTGTATCAGCCAGTCGCCGGCGGTCCAGCGGGTGTAGACGTCTGCCGCGTGGAACGCATGGCCGAGCCCGGCTGCAAGTCCAATCCCGCAGGCTGCGACGACCGTCGCCAGGCGTGCCCGCTTCTTGCCCACAGTGTCGAGATGCATCTTCGCGGGGTCGGTGCGGTTCGCGACGGCCTCGGTCACGCGGTCGAGCGCGATTGCCATGATCACGATCGCGACGCCTGCGAGCACGGCTTGCGCCGGGTTCGTGTTGAGGCCGTTCGTGACGTTGTCCCCCAGGCCGCTGCCGCCGATGAGGCCGGCGATGACGACCATGGAGAGCGCGAACAGGATCGTCTGGTTGACCGAGAGCAGGAGCATTCTCCGCGCGAGCGGGAGCTGCACCTTGCCGAGTACCTGCCGCGTCGTCGATCCCATCGCGGTTGCGGCCTCCACGGTGTTCGAGGGCACGCCGCGGATTCCGAGCGCCGTGATCCGCACGGCGGGCGGGACGGCGTAGATCATGGTCGTGATCACCGCCGCACCGGGGCCGACCGAGAAGAGGATCACCACCGGCATCAGGTACGCAAACGCAGGAATGACCTGCATCCCGTCGAGCACGGGCGTGATCGCCCGGTTGAACCGGTCCGAGCGTCCCGCTGCGACACCGAGCGGCATGCCCACTGCCAGTGAGAGCGCAACGGCCGCGAGCATCAGCGCGAGCGTCTGCATGCTCTCGTCCCAGAGTCCCATCGCCGCGAACGAGGCAAGCGCGCCGAGCATGATCGCTCCGGCCTTGACCCCGCCGAAGCGCAGCGAGACGAGCGTTCCGAGGGCTGTCGTGCCCACCCAGGTGCCCTTCGTCAGCGCGTCGTACAACCACGTGACGAGCGTGTCCAGACCGGAGCTGATGCCGTTGAGAACGCGGACGAAGAGGGCCGGGTGATTGCCGCTGCCCTGGTCGGAGAGCCAGTTCTGGAAGTTGTCCAGGTAGCGGGTGAATGAGCTCCACTCGAGGTCGAGCCCGGTGCGGTTGAGCAACGGCCGAGTGCCCTCTCCCAGCTGGTACCTGCCCTTGAGCGCGAAGTAGCAGACGATCATGGCACCGACGATGGCGCTGCTCAGCACGAGTCGGCTGCGCCACCAGGGCCGGTGCTCGAGGGCGGCGCCCGCCGGCGCGGCGTACTCGGTGGCGGCGGTCATGTCGGTCAGCCTCCCTCTTCGGCGATCGCCCGAAGAACGACCTCGCGGTCGACGACGCCGACGACCTCGTCCCCGTCGACTGCGTACACCGGGCGGTCGCTACCGGCCAGAACCGGGACGACGTCGCGGACGATCGTCTTCACGTCGAGACGCGGTCCGTCGATCGGCTCGCTCGGCCCGAGCGGCCGCATGATCCAGCGCAACGTCAGAACCTGGCTCCGCGGAATGTCCCGCACGAAGTTCTGGACGTACTCGTCGGCAGGGGAGCCCACCAGCTCTTCCGGGGTGCCCAGCTGCACGATGGCGCCGTCCCGCATGATCGCGATCCGGTCGCCGAGGCGGAGCGCCTCGGGCAGATCGTGCGTGATGAACATCGTCGTCTTGCCGGTCTCGTGCTGGAGCCGCGTCACCTCGTCCTGCATGTCGCGCCGGATCAACGGATCGAGCGCGCTGAACGGCTCGTCGTAGAGCATCACCATCGGCTCCACCGCGAAGGCGCGGGCGACGCCGACGCGCTGCTGCATCCCGCCGGAGAGCTGGTCAGGGAACGAATTCGCCACGTCTTCGAGCCCCACCAGGCGCAGCATGCGGCCTGCGCGGTCGAGGCGCTCCGACTTCGACATGCCCTGCACCTCGAGCCCGAAGGCGACGTTGTCGATCACGCGGCGGTGCGCGAGGAGGCCGAAGTGCTGGAAGACCATCGACACCTTGTGCCGGCGCAGTTGGCGCAGCGAATCGTGGTCGGCGCCGGTGACAGCCTCGCCGTCGATCTCGATCGTCCCGGCAGTCGGCTCGATCAGGCGGATCAGCGTGCGCACGAGCGTCGACTTGCCCGATCCGGAGAGCCCCATGACGACGAACACCTCGCCCGGCCAGACCTCGAACGAGACGTCGCGAACGGCGGCGACGCAGCCGGTCTTGGCGCGAAGCTCGCTCCGAGACAGCTTGGCGTCGGGACTGCCGACGATCCGGTCCGGGTGGGGACCGAAGACCTTCCAGACGCCAGTCGCACGGATGAGCGGCGGACCGCTGCGATCGACCTCGTGGACGCGGTGCAGGCCCGTCTCCGGCGCCGCCGTCACGCTCATCTGCGCCTCCGTCTCCATCTCTCAAAAAAGGCCAACCGTCAGTCCCTCGTCGTCGATATCGATTGCGAACGCGGCCGGCGAGGCGCCGAGCCCGGGCATCGTCTGCATGTCGCCGCAGAGCGCCACGATCCAGCCGGCCCCCGTGTAGGGGCGCAGGTCGCGAACAGTGACCGTGAAGCCCGTGGGGGCGTTCCGCAGCGAGGGGTCGTGCGACAGCGAAAGATGCGTCTTCGCCATGCAGATGGGCAGGTTGCCAAGACCGGTCTGCTCGAACGTGGCCGCCTTCTCTCTCGCCACGGGCAGCAGCTCCACACCGTCACCGCCGTAGACCCTCGTCACGATCGCCCTGATCTTCTCCTCGATCGGTGCGTCCAGGGAGTACGCGAACTCGAACTGGTTGGGCTGCTCGGCGGCGTCGACGACCGCCTCGGCGAGCGCGATCGCTCCCTCGCCGCCGCGCTGGAACGCCTCGTTGATCTCCGCGGCGTGTGCGCCGTGGTCGAGGGCGAGGCTGCGGACGGCGTCGAGCTCCTCGTCCGTGTCGGTGGGGAAGCGGTTGACGCCGACGACAGCCTGGAGGCCGAAGCCGTTGATGATCCCGATGTGGCGCGCCAGGTTGGCCGCGCCGGCCTCGATCTCGGCCAGCCCGCCGTCGATCGAGCCGCCGTGGTGTTTGAGCGCCTTCACCGTGGCCACGAGCACGACAGCGCTCGGGCGCAGATCACCCGCCCGACAGGTGATGTCGAAGAACTTCTCCATCCCCATGTCGGAGGCGAAGCCGCTCTCCGTGATCATGTAGTCGCCGAGCTTGAGCGCCACCCGGTCCGCGACGAGCGAGTTGTTGCCGTGCGCGATGTTGGCGAACGGGCCGCAGTGGACGAAGGCAGGCTGTCCCTCCAGCGTCTGGACGAGGTTGGGCTTCAACGCCTCTTTGAGCAGCACCGCCATCGATCCGCCCGCCTTGATCTGCTCCGCGGTGACCGGCTCCCCCTCGTACGTCTGCCCGATCGTGATCGCCCCGAGCCGAGCGCGGAGGTCGGCGACGTCACGCGAAACCGCGACGAGACCCATGATCTCGCTCGCCGCCGTGATGTCGAAGCCGGTCTGCCGCGGGTAGCCGTTGACGCGGCCTCCCAGACTGGTCACGACGTCGCGCAGGGAGCGGTCATTCATGTCCATGCAGCGCCGCCAGGAGATCGTGAGCGGATCGATCCCGAGCGCGTTCCCGTGGAGCACGTGCGCGTCGATCAGCGCCGCGAGCAAGTTGTTCGCCGCCGTGATGGCGTGGATGTCGCCCGTGAAGTGGAGGTTGAGATCCTCCATCGGCACGACCTGCGCGTAGCCGCCGCCGGCAGCACCGCCCTTGATGCCGAAGACCGGCCCGAGCGACGCCTCGCGCAGGCAGAGCGCAGGCTGCTTGCCGATCCGGCCGAGACCCTGGGTCAGCGAGACGGACGTCGTCGTCTTGCCCTCGCCCGCCGGCGTCGGCGTGATCGCCGTGACGTTGATCAGCTTTGCGTCGGCGCGGTCGGCGAGACGCTCGAGAACGGAGAGGTCGACCTTCGCCTTGTAGCTCCCGTACAGCTCGACCTCGTCCTCGAGCAACCCTGCAGCCGCGGCGACCTCGGCGATCGGTCGGAGCGCGGCCTGCTGGGCGATCTCGAGCGACGTGGGGATCTTCACGGCCACGACGCCATCATCTCATCGCATCTCAGACCGCTTGGCAAACGACGCTCCCTCGTCTTCGCACCGGACCTTGGCACCGGGTATATTTGGGATATATCACAATGGCAACGCCGCTTCACGTGCACCAGCCCGAGGCAGCCGATGCGCGCTCGCTCAGCGACCGTGCCTACTACCGCATCCGTGAGCTGATCGTCTCGCTCGCGCTGCCGCCGGGCTCGATCCTCAACGAGCGGGAGCTGATGCAGGAGCTCGGCCTCGGTCGCACCCCCGTCCGGGAGGCGTTGCGCACGCTGGCCCGCGAGCAGCTGGTCGAGGTGTACCCACGGCGCGGGATCTTCGTCTCCAGCGTCGACGTCCGGGATCTCGCCGGCCTGTCCGAGGTGCGACTCGCCCTCGAGACCGCAGGCGCGCGGCTGGCCGCTGAGCACGCGACCGCGGAGGACCGCGAGCGCTGCGCGGAGCTGCTGGCAGAGCTCGAGCGGGCCGCCGACGAGCGCGACGAGCGGGCGTTGATCGAGCTCGACCAGCGCATCCACCGCCACGTCTACGCCTGCACGCACAACCCGTTCCTCGCGCGAACCCTGGAGGAGTACTACGTCCTCACGCTCCGCATCTGGTTCCTCGCGCTCGAGCGGGTGGAGCGGCTCGAGGATGCCGTTCGCGAGCACCGCGAGCTCCTCGGCGCGATCCGCGACGGCGACCGCAAGCGGGCCGAGGACGTGATGAAGCGACACGTGACCGGTTTCGAGCGCGCGATCAGAGAGGTCTTGTGAGCGGCGGCGCTGTTGGTATACGCTCCCGCCCCAAACTGATATATCAGACGAGGAGACCTTCTCGATGAGCACCGCCTTCCCCTCCACAGCCCGCGCAGTCGTGATCGGTTGCGGCATCGTCGGCAACAGCCTGGCGTACCACCTGACCGACCAGGGCTGGACGGATGTCCTGCTCATCGACAAAGGGCCGTTGCCGAACCCGGGCGGCTCGACCGGGCACGCATCGAACTTCATCTTCCCGGTCGACCACAACAAGGAGATGACGATGCTGACGCTGGAGTCCCAGCGTCAGTACATCGAGCTCGGGGTCAACACCGAGTGCGGCGGCATCGAGGTGGCGCGCACCGAGGAGCGCATGGAGGAGTTCCGGCGCCGCATGGCATCGGCGAAGTCGTGGGGCGTCGACAGTGCGAGGCTCGTCACGCCCGCGGAGATCAAGGAGCTCGTGCCCTTCATCGACGAGTCGATCCTGCTCGGTGGCTTCTACTCCCCGACCGTCTCCGTCGTCGACTCGCTCCGCGCCGGGACGCTGATGCGCGATGCCGGTATCGCCGCGGGCGCGCTCTCCGTGTTCGCCAACACGGTGGTGGCAGGGATCGACGTCCAGGGCGGCCGCGTCACGCGCGTGCGAACGTCGCGCGGCGACGTCGAGGCCGAGTGCGTCGTGATCGCGTGCGGCGTCTGGAGCCCGTCGCTCGCGGCGATGGCGGGAGTCCACATCCCGCTGGTACCGATGGTGCACCAGATGATCGACGTCGGCCCCGTGCCGCGGTTCGCCGGCTCCACGAAGTCGATCGAGTTCCCGATCGTCCGCGACATGGATGTCTTCATGTACGAGCGGCAGGACGGATCTGGTCTCGAGATCGGCTCGTACGCGCACCGCTCGATCCAGCACGAGCCCGAGGAGATACCGTCGATCGAGGCGGCGGCGCTGACGCCCACGGAGTTTCCGTTCACGCAGGCGGACTTCGACCCACAGCTCGGCGACGCGCTCGAGCTGATGCCCGAGATCGTCGGCGACGAGGCCGTCGGCGTGAAGTACGCGATCAACGGCCTCATCTCGCTGACGCCGGACGGGATGCCGATCCTCGGGGAGACGCCGGAGGTGAAGGGCCTATGGTCGGCGGCGGCGGTGTGGGTGAAGGAGGGCCCCGGGGTTGGCAAGTCGGTGGCGGAGTGGATGGTGCACGGCGAGTCGCACATCGACCTGCATTCCTCGGACATCAGCCGGTTCCATCCCCACCAGAAGACGAGGCACCATGCGCGCGCCCGGACGTTCGAGGCATTTCCCAAGACGTACGGCATCGTCCATCCCACCGAGCAGTGGGCGAGCGACCGCAACCTCCGCATCTCGCCGATGTACGCGCGCCAGCAGGAGCTCGAGGCCGTCTTCTACGAGGTCGCCGGCTGGGAGCGTCCGCACTGGTACGCGTCGAATGCACCCCTCGTGGAGCGCTACAGCGTCCCGTCGCGCGAAGCGGAATGGGATGCGCGCTGGTGGTCGCCGATCATCAACGCCGAGCATCTGGCGATGCGGGAGCACGCCGGCATCTTCGACCTGTCGGCGTTCGCGATCTTCGACGTCAACGGCGCGGGCGCGCTCGACGCGTTGCAGCGCGCGGTACTCGCGCAGATGGACGTTCCGGTCGGACGCGTCGTCTACACGCCGGTGCTCGGGCCGGGCGGAGGGTTCAAGTCGGACCTGACGATCATGCGGCTCGGCGAGGACTCGTTCCGCATCGTCACCGGCGGAGCTCACGGGATGGCGGACAAGAAGCTCTTCGCCGACCTGCTGCCCGAGGACGGCTCGGCGAGCCTCGTCGACGTGACGACCGCATGGACGACGATCGGGCTCTGGGGGCCGCGCGCACGCGACATCCTGGAGAGCGTCACGTCCGCGGACGTCTCGCACGAGGGGTTCCCGTTCGGAACGTGCACGACGATCGAGGTCGGCTCGCAGCTCGCGCTCGCGTCTCGCATCTCGTACGTCGGTGACCTCGGCTGGGAGCTGTACGTGCCGATCGAGCAGGGTGCCAGGCTGTGGGACGTTCTCTGGGAGGCAGGTCAGCCGCACGGTCTCACGCCCTGCGGGATCGGCGTTTACGGCACGACAGGGCGGCTCGAGAAGTGCTACCGGGCCTTCGCGGCGGAGCTGGAGACCGAGTACACGGTCGTCGAGGCGGGCATGCAGCGTCCCAGGGTGAAGGATCAAGACTTCGTGGGCAAGGAGGCGCATCTGCGCCACCGCGAGGAGGAGCAGGCGGCGATCCTCTGCACGCTCACGATCGACGACCATACGTCGAAGAGCGGGATCGCCCGGTACCCCCTCGGCCGCGAGCCGATCACGCTCCGGGACGGGACGCCGCTCACGGACCGCAAGTGCCGCCGCTCGTACGTGACGAGCGCCGGCGCCGGCCCCTCGCTCGGGAAGTACATCCTCATGGCCTACCTGCCCCCGGAGCACGCGGTGGAGGGCTCGCAGGAGCTTGCCGTCGAGTACATGACCGAGCCTTTCCCCGTCACCGTCGACGTCGTCGGCGCGCGCCCGATCTTCGACCCCGACAACACCAGGATCCGCTCGTGAATGTGTTGACCTGTGTGAAGCGGGTTCCGATGACCGGCGGGAGGATCGTCTTGACCGAGGACCAGCAGGCGATCGAGACACGGCATCTCGGCTTCACGATCAGCCCGCACGAGGAGTGCGGGGTCGAGGAGGCGGTACGGCTCGTCGAGGCGCACGGAGGCGAGTCGGTCGTGCTGACGCTCGGGCCGGCCGAGGCGGAGGAGCAGCTGCGCGACTGCATGGCCATCGGCGCCGACCGTGCGATCCACCTGGTCACGGACGAGGACGAGTGGGATCCCCAGGCGACTGCGGGCGCGATCCTCGACGCGATCGAGTCGGAGCGTGCCGCCGGTGTGGAGTACGACCTGGTCCTGTTCGGCAACGAGTCCGCCGACTCGGGCAACTACCAGGTCGGGATCCGAGTCGCCCACGCGCTCGGCCGTCCGGTCGTCACAGGGCTCAAGGGCATCGCGGTGGTGGGCGGCCGCGTGCGCTGCGAGCGGGAGGCGGCCGGCGGCCGCGACGTCTATGAGGTGCCGTTGCCCGCCGTCCTGACAGTGCTCGAGGGTCTGAACCTTCCCCGCTATCCGTCCGTACCCGGTCGCATGCGGGCGAAGAGCAAGCCTGTTGCCTCGTCGACTCCGACCCGGCCGCCCTCCCGGCTCGAGAAGGTCCGGCTGATCGTTCCCGAGGGCCAGGGAAAGCAGGCGGAGGTGCTCGGGCACGGCGTCGACGCCGCGCCTCGCGTGGTCGAGCTGCTCGCCGAGATCGGAGTCCTCTGATGGCGGCGCTCGTCTTCGTCGAGCACGACGGCGGCGAGCTGGCCGAGCCGTCCGCCCAGGCGTTGACGCTGGCACGTGGGCTGGCGTCGGACGTCGCGGCCGTTGCGGTCGGCAACGCAGACGGTCTCGCGGCCGAGCTCGGGAGGTACGGAGTCGGCACGGTCCACGTCGCCGAGATCGAAGGCTCGTACGCACCGGCTGCCTGGGCAGCCTCGATCGTCGAGCTGACCGGCCGACTCGAGCCCGAAGCCGTCGTCGCTGCCGGTACCGACGTCGGCAACGAGGTGCTGGCGCACATCGCCGCCCGCCTCGGCCTGCCCTTCGCGGCCAACTGCATCCAAGCCGGTGCCGGCGACGGCGCGGAGGTGACGAGAACGCGTTGGGGCGGCAGCCTCTTGGAGCGGGCCAGGCTGCACGGCCCGCTCACCCTGTTCACGGTTCAGCCCCACGCTGTCGTAGCCGTTGAGGTGCAGGGGAGCGCGCCGGTGGTGGAGCGCTTCACCCCCGCCCTCGAGGAGGACGACCTCGTCGTCCGCATCGTCGAGCACGTCGCCCCTCCCTCGGGCGGAGTGTCGCTGGCGGAGGCGAAGGTCGTCGTCTCCGGCGGGCGCGGTGTCGGGTCTGCGGAAGGCTTCGCGATCGTCCAGGAGCTCGCCGACCTGCTCGGCGGCGCCGTGGGCTGCTCGCGCGTCGTGACGAGCGCCGGCTGGCGGCCGCACACCGACCAGGTCGGGCAGACGGGAACGAAGATCTCGCCCGAGCTCTACATCCCGTGCGGCATCAGCGGCGCCACGCAGCACATCGCCGGCTGCCGGGGGGCGAAACGGATCCTCGCCGTCAACGCCGATCCAGAGGCGCCGATCTTCGCGAGCGCCGACTACGCCGTGATCGGCGACCTCCACGAGATCCTGCCGGCGATCTCGGCTGAGATCAGGAAGGTCAGGGGCAGATAGCGATTCTCGCGGGAGCGCTCGTCCTCGCGGCGCTCCTCGCCGTGGCGGGAGCGCTCTTCGCACGGCGCGCGTGGCTGCTCTGGCGGCTCGTGCGGAACGGCAAGCCCGTCGAGCGGTTCGACGACGTGCCGAAGCGGCTTCGCGCGGAGGCCGAGATCGTGCTCGGCCAGCGGAAGCTCTTCCAGCGGCTCGTCCCGGGGGCCCTGCACGCCGTCATCTTCTGGGGCTTCCTCGTCCTGCTGCCGACGATCCTGATCGCGCTCATCGGCGCCGTCGACCGTCACTCGACGCTGCCCTGGCTTGGCCGGCAGGGATGGTTCGCGTTCTGCGTCGACCTCTTCGTCGTGCTCGTGCTGGTCGGCGTCCTGGGCGCATTTCTGATCCGCAAGGTGCAGCGGCCCGACCGCTTCCGAGGGAGCCATCTCGGCGAAGCAGATCTGATCCTGGCCCTGATCGGCGGGATCGTGACATCGCTCGTGCTCTGGCACGCGTCCCGGATCGCGCTTGGGCTCAACGAGTGGCCGTCGGACTGGTCACCGATCTCGAGCCGCGTCGCGCACCGCTTCGGCTCCGGCGAGACCACAAAGGTGCTTGAGCGCGTCTTCGTCTGGACGCACGTCTCGATCATTCTCGGCTTCCTCGTCTACCTGCCGTATTCGAAGCACCTGCACATCTTCACCGCGGCGATCAACGTCTTCTTCGGCCGCACGAGGGCGAAGGGCCGGCTGGAGCCGCTGCGGTTCGACGAGGAGCTCGCCGAGGCGGACATGCGCTTCGGCGTCGGAACGGTTGCCGACCTGACCTGGAAGCAGATGGTGGACGCGTTCTCCTGTACCGAATGCGGCCGCTGCCAGGACGTCTGTCCCGCCTGGGCGACCGGCAAGGTGCTCTCGCCCAAGCTCTTGATCATGGGTGTCCGCGACCAGCTCTTCGCGGAGGGGCCACTCGCTCTCGCCGGCGGCGACCTGACGCCGATCGTCGGTGGGGGCGTCCCGGAGGAGATGGTGTGGGACTGCGTCACGTGCGGCGCGTGTATCCACGAGTGCCCGGTCGAGATCGAGCACGTCGACCACATCGTCGACCTGCGCCGGCAGCTCGTCATGGTCGACTCGCGCTTCCCGGCCGAGGCCGGCACGATGCTCCGCGACGTCGAGCGCGGCGGCAACCCGTGGGGCAAGCCCCAGGTAGACCGGGCAGGGTGGGCGGACGGCCTCGGCGTCCGCGTCCTCGAGCCCGGCGACCCGGCGCCCGAGGTGCTCTACTGGGTCGGCTGCGCCGCATCGTTCGACGAGCGAGCGCGTACCGCAGCGGAGTCGACCGCGAAGCTGCTGCAGGCGGCCGGAGTCGACTTCGCCATCCTCGGCCCGCGCGAGTCGTGCACGGGTGATCCCGCTCGCCGGATGGGGAACGAGTACGTCTTCCAGTCGTTCGCGCAGCAGAACGTGGCCACGCTCGACGAGGCCGGCGTCAGCAAGATCGTCGCCTCCTGCCCGCACTGCTTCAACACGCTGGCGAACGAGTATCCGGACTTCGGTGGGCACTACGAGGTCGTCCACCACACCGAGCTTCTCGCCGGTCTCGTGCGGGACGGCCATCTCTCGCCTCGAGCCGGGAAGGAGGAGATCACCTACCACGACTCGTGCTACCTGGCGCGGCACAACGACGTGCGCGCGCAGCCCCGCGAGCTCGTCGCCGCCGTCGGCCGGCCCGTCGAGATGGCACGGAGCGGGCAGCGGACCTTCTGCTGCGGCGCAGGCGGGGCGCACATGTGGATGGAGGAACGAGGCGGGGCGATCAACGCCGAGCGTGTGCGTGAAGCTGCCGACACCGGCGCCGGCACGCTCGCCGTCGCGTGCCCCTTCTGTACGGTCATGCTCGACGACGGCGTGCGGAACAGCGGTCGCGACCTTCGCGTGGTCGACGTTGCCACCTTGCTCGCGGAATCACTCGAACCGAACACGACGCTCCAGGAGGTCGACGATGGCAGTTGAGCAGCACACCCGGCTCGCCGACAGCCTTTCCCGGCTCGGCACCGAAACGGCCTTCAGCGTGCTCGCGCGGGCACGGCAGCTGGAACGCGAGGGTCGCGACATCATCCATCTCGAGATCGGCGAGCCCGACTTCGACACGCCGGCTCACATCTGCGAGGCGGGCGCGGCGGCGATTCATGCCGGGCACACCCACTACTGCCCGTCGGCGGGGCTGATCGAGCTGCGGGAGGCTGCTGCCGAATACCTCTCCCGGACGCGCGGTGTCTCGATCCGCATCGACGACGTCCTCGTCGCCAACGGCGCGAAGCCGTTTCTCTTCTTCGGCATCCTGGCCACCTGCAATCCCGGCGACGAGGTGATCTATCCCGACCCCGGGTTCCCGATCTACGAGTCGGCGATCAACTGGGCCGGCGCAACACCGGTGTCGTTGCCGCTGCACGAGGAGCGCGACTTCGTCTTCGATCCGACCGAGCTGGAAGCGAGGCTGAGCGCGCGCACAAAGCTCGTCATCCTCAACTCGCCGCAGAACCCGACGGGCGGGGTGGCCTCGCGAGACGAGCTGGCCGCAGCGGCCCGATTGATCGGCGAGACGGACGCGTGGGTCCTGACGGACGAGGTGTACTCGGAGATGCTCTACGAGGGCGAGTTCGCCTCGATCGCGAGCGAGCCGGGAATGCTCGAGCGGACGATCCTGCTCGACGGCTTCTCCAAGACGTTCGCGATGACCGGCTGGCGGTGCGGCTACGCCGCGGTCCCGCAGCCGCTCGTCGACCCGCTCGTGCGCTTCTTCGTCAACTCGACGTCGTGTGTGCCGCCGTTCGTCCAGCTCGCCGGCGTTGCAGCGTTGCAGGGGCCGATGGATGCCGTGGCGGCGATGATGGCCGAGTTCCGGGTGCGCCGGGCGCTGGTCGTCGATGGTCTCAACAGCCTGCCGGGCGTCACCTGCCGAATGCCCCGCGGTGCGTTCTACGCGTTCCCCAACGTCGCCGGGACGGGCTTGGACGCCGACGAGCTCGCCCGGAGGCTTCTCGACGAGGCCGGCGTCGCGGTCCTCGCGGGATCGGCCTTCGGGCAGGTAGGCCGTGACAACCTCCGGCTCTCCTACGCCAACTCGCAGGCGAACCTGACCGCCGCGCTCGAGCGGATGCGGGCTTTCCTCGCCGAGAACAACGCTTAGCCGGAGGCGGGGCCGAGCGCGTACCGGGTGTCGTCGAGCACGCGCACCGTGCGGAGCAGCGCGGTCGACTCGAAGCCGGCGACGCAGAAGTACACGCCTGTCGATGCGCAGTCGCCCGACGGCCGCACGACGGTGATCTCGCACGAGAAGCGCCGGTAGAGGCGCCGGCCGTCGTCGAGCCTCGCGCGACCGAGGCCGTCGCACGCGACGTAGTCGACGTGCCACTGTCTCTGCACCCAGGCCCGGGGCGGCGCGGCCTGGATCCAGCTCTCGGCACGCGCGACCGACCAGAGCGCCCGACCGGCCGGCCGGGCGTCGTTTCCGCTCCGGAGTGCGGTGAACGCGACCACGGCTGCCACGCCCGCGACCGCGGCGAATCCGACGGCGGCGACGACGACGAGCCTACCTTGCACTGCTTGTACTTCAGCACAACGTGCCAAAAGACCATTGTGTGGAACTGTAGTTTCACATTATGATTCAGAACGTGAGCGTCAGAACGGGCACGCAGTCGATCGATCGCGCGGCCGAGCTGCTCGTCCGCGTGGTCGAGAGCACCGAGCCGACGAGCGTCGGCGAGCTCGCCGAGACGACCGGGCTGCCGAAGTCGACGACGTCGCGGCTCGTGGGCGCACTCGAGCGCCAGGGTCTCGTGCAGCGCGACGGTCGGGCCAGCATACGCCCCGGGCCGGTGCTGCTCCGGTTTGCGGGCCGCGACGACTTCGCCGACCTCGTGGCAGCCTCCGCGGAAGCGCTCGACCGTCTCGCAGCCGCGAGCGGGGAGACGGTGAACCTCGGAGTGGCGACGCCGGTCGGCGTCGACCAGCTCGGCGAGCGGGACAGCCGGCATTTCATCGGTTCGACGAACTGGATCGGCAAACAGGTGCCGTATCACTGCACCGCACAGGGCAAGGTGTTCCTCGCATTCGGCGCCGCCGCCTTCCCGGAGGCGCCGCTCCAACGTCACGCGCCGCGGACGATCGTCGACCTCGACCTGCTGGCCGCGGAGCTGGAGGGCGTCCGCTCGCGAGGCTATGCGACGACGCTCGACGAGCTCGAGCCGGGGCTCTGGGCGGTTGCGGCTCCGATCGTCGACGGCGGGGACGTGATCGCGGCGGTCAGCATCTCCGGCCCGACCACGCGCCTGCGCGACGGCCTCCTGGGCGAGCTCGGCCGCCTGCTCGTCGACGAGATGCACTCGATTTCGGTCCGGATGGGAACCAACGACGCAAAGCGAGGTGCCGCATGACGCACGAGGAGATCCTGCAGGGCCTCTTCGACAACACGCTCGTCGGCAACGCACCCGAGGTGCGCGAGCTGACCGAGCGAGGGCTCGAGGAGGGGCTCGATCCGGAGAAGATGCTGTACGAGGCGTTGATCCCGTCGCTCGAGGAAGTCGGTGCGCGCTTCGAGCGCGGGGACTTCTTCGTCCCCGAGATGCTGATAGCGGCGCGCGCGATGCAGGGCGCCCTCGACATCCTGCGACCGTTGCTGGCGCTGACCGGTGCGAAGCCGATCGGCACCTTCGTCATGGGCACCGTCAAGGGCGACGTCCACGACATCGGCAAGAACCTCGTCAACATCATGCTCGAGGGCGCCGGCTTCACCGTCCACGACCTTGGTGTCAACGTCGCACCCGAGAAGTTCGTCGAGCAGGTGGAGGAGCACAAACCCGACATCGTCGGCTTCTCGGCGTTCCTGACGACCACGATGCCGATGTTCAAGGCGAACATCAACGCGCTCGAGAAGGCGGGGCTGCGGGGCGAGGTGATCGTTATGGTCGGCGGCGCGCCGGTCACGCAGGCATACGCGGACGCGGTGGGCGCGGACGGCTATGCGGCCGATGCCTCGACGGCGGTGCGCCTCGCCAAGGACCTGATCGAGCGGCGACGGGCAGCTCTCGTTCCGGCCTGATGGGCGTCCTCACCGCAGTCGAGCATGCGGTCAAGGGGCCGATCTTCGGCTGCCAGATGTGCGGTCAGTGCGTCCTGCACTCGACCGGGATGACCTGCCCGATGAACTGCCCCAAGACGCTGCGCAACGGCCCGTGCGGCGGCGTTCGCCCCGACGGCGGCTGCGAGGTGAAGCCGGAGATGCGCTGCGTCTGGCTCAAGGGCTGGGAGCGCTCTCGCAAGCTGCCGCTCTGGCAGGACCACTTCAACCATCTCCGCCCACCCGTCGACAACCAGCTCGAGGGCACGTCGTCGTGGAAGAACCTCGTCACCGGTCGCGACCGCGTCGTGCCCCCCGGGTGGCCCCAGGAGGGACACGACCACTAATGTCACGACTCGAAGAGGCGATCGACGCCGGGCGGTTCGTCGTCACCGCGGAGCTCCTGACCGTCGACACCGGCGGTCTCGAAGCGGTGCACGAGCGCTTCGCTCCGTATACGGACTGGGTCGACGCCGTCAACGCGACCGACAACACCGCCGCCCACGCACACGCGTCGTCGGTCGGCGTGGCCATTGCCCTCGAGCAGCTCGGGATGGAGCCGGTCATGCAGCTCGTCTGCCGCGATCGCAACCGCCTCGCGCTGCAGGCGGACATCATGGGCGCCGCGCTGCACGGGATCGAGAACATCTGCTGCCTCACCGGCGACGACGTGACCGCTGGTGACGAGCCCGAGGCGCGGCGCGTTTTCGATCTGGACGGGCCGCAGCTCGTCGCGACGGCGCGGTCGCTCGCCTCCGGTCATTACCTCTCCGGGCGCACGATCGATCCCGCGCCGCACCTCTTCATCGGCGCGGTCGAGAACCCGGGGGCGCCTCCGTACGAGTACCGCGTCGAGCGCGCGCTGAAGAAGGTGGAGGCGGGAGCCCGCTTCCTCCAGCTCCAGCTGTGCTTCCACAACGACATGCTCGAGCGGTTCATGACCGAGGCCGTCGCGCAGGGGCTTGCCGAGCGTGCGGCGATCCTGCCGTCGATCTGCCTCGTTCGAGCTCCCGGGGCGCTCCGTTTCGTCAACGACAAAGTCCCGGGCATCGAGGTGCCGCAGGAGCTCATCGAGCGCTGCGAGCAGGCCGCCGATCCGGAGGCGGAGTGCTTCGAGCTCGGCTGCGAGCTCGCCGAGCACGCGCGGTCGCTGCCGGGGGTTCGCGGGTTGCACCTGATCAGCTTCCGCCGCGAGGCCGGCATCGCGCGCCTTTGCCAGCGTCTTGGCATCCCCACACGAGCAGAAAGGGAGACGAGTGGAGACAGTTCTCGAGTCACGGTCTAGGACCGTTGCCATCAGCGCCGACGGGCCGTTCACGATCATCGGTGAGCGCATCAACCCGACCGGCCGCAAGACGTTTCAGGCGCAGCTGCAGGCCGGCGATCTCTCGCAGGTCGAGATCGACGTCGCCGAGCAGGTCGGGAGCGCGGACGTGCTCGACGTCAACGTCGGCGATCCGATGGCCGACGAGGTCGGGCTGATGGCGCAGGTCATTCCCCTTGTGCAGGGGCTGACGGAGCTGCCGCTCTGCATCGACTCCTCCGTGATCGAGGCGCTCGAGGCGGGACTCTCGGCCTATGAGGGCAAGGCGCTCGTCAACTCGGTCACGGGAGAGGACGAGCGGCTGGAGACGATCTTGCCGATCGTCGCCCGGCACGGCGCTGCTGTGATCGGGCTCGCGAACGACGACGAGATCCGCATGGAGCCCGAAGACCGTGTCGCGATCGCGAAGAAGATCGTCTCGGTTGCCGGCGACCACGGCATCCCGCCCGAGGACGTCGTCATCGACCCACTGGCGATGCCGATCGGCGCCGAGCCGCGCGCGGTCACGGCGTTTCTCGAGACGCTCCAGCTGCTGCGCAACGAACTCGGCGTGAACACGACCTGTGGCGCGTCGAACACATCGTTCGGGCTTCCCGGGCGACACGTCCTCGGCGCGGCCTTCCTGTCCGTGGCGCAGAGCCACGGGCTGACGAGCGCGATCATGGACGCGCGCTCCCTGCAGTGCGTCGAGGCGGTACGGGCGGGCGACTTCCTGCTCGGCCGGGACGAGTGGGGCGCGCGCTGGATCGCAGCGCATCGCGCGAAGCAAGCGGCGGCGGCAGGCTAGATGCTGTTGGACGGCGCAGACGAGGTCGGGACCCAGGCGGGAGCCGGGCGTGTCCTGCTGCGCTTCCTCGACACTGCGTCGGAGGCGCGCACGCTGGGTGAGACGCGCGTGCCGAGCGGGACGACCATCTTCGACGCCGCGAGCTGGAACGCCATTGCCATCGACTCGACGTGCGGCGGTCACGGCACGTGCAAGAAGTGCAAGGTGCGCGTGGTCGACGGTGCCATCGGCGTGTCCGACCTCGATCCGCGTGCGTTCTCGCCGGACGAGCTCGCGGACGGCTGGCGGCTCGCGTGCAGGGCAGACGCGCACGACGACCTGATCGTCGAGGTGCCGCCGCTGCAGACGCGCCCCAAGGCCGCGCTCGTGGGAGTCGGCCGCCACGTGATCCTGCGGCCTGCTGTCCAGAAGCGGCACGTCGTGCTCGACGAGCCGAGCCTCGAGGATCAGGTTTCGGATCTCGAGCGGGTGTTCGCGGCGATGGACGACCTGGAGCTCCACGCGTCACTCGCTGTCGTCCGCGAGCTGGGCGGAGTTCTGCGGAGGTCTCACTACGACGTGACGGCGGTCGTCGTCGACGACGAGCTGATCGCGGTGGAGCCGGGCGACACGACCGCGAGCTGCCGTGCGCTGGCCTTCGATCTCGGCACCACGACAGTCGTCGCGACGCTGCTCGACCTGACGACGGGGCAGCCGCTCTCGGTGCGCTCGCGGCTCAATCGCCAGCACACCTACGGCGCCGATGTGATCGCCCGGATCTCGGCGACCATGATCGATGGCGACGCGCTCGAGGATCTCCGCCGGCAGGCGCACTCGACGCTGGCCGAGCTGACCAAGGAGGTCTGCGCCGAGGCCGGCGTCGATCCGACCGAGATCTACGAGATCGTCGTCGCCGGCAACGTGACGATGATCCAGCTCGCGCTCGGCATCGATCCCGAGCCGCTCGGGATGGCGCCGTTCATCGTCGCGTCTCGCGCTCCCGTTCCTGCGCTCGCGTCGGATTTCGGCGTCGACGTTCACCCGCGGGCTCCCGCGGTCACCTTCCCCGCGCTCGGTGCCTACGTGGGGCCCGACATCATCGCCGGCCTGCTCGCAACTGGGCTCACGCGCGATCGGCGCACGCGTCTCTTCATCGACGTCGGCACCAACTGCGAGATCGTGCTCGGCTCGGCCTCCGAGGCCGTCGCCACGGCTGCGCCGGCCGGACCGGCGTTCGAGGGGGCGACGATTCGCTGCGGCATGCGTGCGGCGGACGGCGCGATCGAGGGCGTCCGGATCACGGACTCCGATGTCGAGATCCAGGTGATCGGGGATTCCGAGCCGACCGGGATCTGCGGCTCCGGCCTCGTCGACGTCGTCGCCGAGCTCCTCCGCATCGGTCTGCTCGAGTCGTCGGGCCGTCTGCTCGGCGAGGACGAGGCGGCCGAGCTGGCGCCCGGCCTCGTCTCGCGGTTCCGCCGGGTGCCGAACGGCAAGGGCGGCGAGGAGCGCGTCTTCGTGCTCGCGTGGCGGGGCGACGATCCGGCCGAGTCCGTGTACCTCTCGCAGGTCGACGTCCGCCGGCTCCAGGAGGCGAAGGCTGCGATCGCGACCGGCTGGAAGATGCTCGTGCGCCGCCTCGGGATCGAGGAGACGGAGATCCAACAGGTGCTGCTCGGTGGATCCTTCGGTGCCTACCTGACACCCGCGAGCGCAGTCCGCATCGGGCTCGTCCCCCCGCTCGCCGTGACGCGGATCGTCGCTGCCGGCAACGTCGCGGGAGAGGGAGCGAAGATCGCCGCGCTCTCGCTGCCCGAGCGCCACGCGGCGACGGCTCTGCTCGACGAGATCGAGTACGTCGAGGCGTCGGGCAACGCCGACTACAACGACCTGTTCCTCGAGGAGCTGACGTTCCCGGCATGACCTCGCGCACCGCCGTACTCGCCTGTGGCGCGCTCGCGCTGCATGTGCGGGCGATCACCGCGCGGCGCGGCTGGCAGCTCGAGGTTCACCCGCTGCCGCCGGCGCTGCACAACCGGCCGGAGCGCATCGCGCCGACGGTCGCGCATGAGCTCGGGCGTCTTCGCGACCGCTACGACCGCGTCGCAGTCGCCTTCGCCGACTGCGGCACGCGCGGAGAGCTCGATGCCGTCCTCGCGGGTACCGGCGTCGCGCGCCTGCGCGGCGACACCTGCTACGACGTGCTCGCACGCGACGAGGTCCGGGAGCTGCTGGCCCGGGAGCCCGGCACCTACTTTCTGACGGACTTCCTCGTCCGCACGTTCGAGCGGAGCGTCGTCCGCCCGCTCGGCCTCGACCGCCATCCGGAGCTCCGCGACGCATACTTCGCCAACTACACCCGGGTCGTCTGGCTTGCACAGAAGCCAACACCGGAACTACGCGCCGCCGCGAGGGCGGCCGCCGACACACTCGGGCTCCCGCTCGACGAGCGGGACGTCGGCGACGGCGGCCTCGAGCGTCAGCTGGAGGAGCTCGTCCTCGCCCCCGCTACGATCCGCGCCGGCGCCGCCTGAGAGGAGACGACAGTGATCCAGAACACCCTGCCGCGCTACGAGATCCTGTCCGAGGAGGCGGTGGAGACGCTCGATCGCGGCTGGCGCCGCATCGTCAGCGAGATCGGCGTCGAGTTCATACTGCCGGACGCGGTCGAGGAGTTTCGCAAGGCCGGGCAGACGGTCGAGGGCGCCGCGGTCAGGCTCGACCCGGAGTTCGTGCTCGAGCAGGTGGCGAAGGCGCCGCGCGAGTTCGACGTCCAGGCTCGCAACCCGGAGCATTCCGTACATATCGGCGGCGACAACATGGTCTTCGCCGCGGTCTACGGCTGCCCGTTCGTGCGCGAGGGTGACGAGCGGCGTGACGCCTCGATGGCCGACTTCGAGAACCTGGTGAGGCTCTCGCAGGCGTTCCCCGAGCTCGACTCGCCCGGGGGGACGATCTGCGAGCCGAACGACCGGCCGCTCGACTCCCGCCACCTGGACATGGTCTACGCGCTGCAGACCCTGTCCGACAAGCCCTACATGGGATCGGTCACATCAGGTCCGAACGCAGCGGACACGATCCGCATGACCGAGATTCTGTTCGGCGGCCGCGAGACGATCGAGCAGACGCCCGCCGTGATCTCGCTCATCAACGTCAACTCTCCGCTTCGCTACGACGACCGCATGCTCGCTGCGATGTTCGAGTACGTTCGCGCCGGCCAGCCGGTCGTGATCACGCCGTTCCTGCTGATGGGCGCGATGTCACCGGTCTCGATCCCGGCGACGCTGGCGCAGCAGCTGGCGGAGGCGCTCGCAGGCATCGCGCTGGCGCAACTCCTCAGACCGGGAGCGCCGATCATTCTCGGCTCATTCCTGTCGAACACCGACATGCAATCGGGCTCGCCGAGTTTCGGTACCCCGGAGTCGGCCACGGGCCTGCTCTGCACGGGCCAGCTCGCGCGTCACCTCGGTCTTCCCTGGCGGAGCGGTGGTGGCTTCACGTCCAGTCAGACGGTGGACGCACAGGCCGCCTACGAGGCCGCGATGACGATGATCCCGACCTTTCTCGCGGGGACGAACTACGTCATGCACGCGGCCGGCTGGCTGGAGTCGGGTCTCGTGTCGTGCTTCGAGAAGTTCGTCGTCGACATCGAGTTGCTGCGCATGCTCCAGCACGAGTTCCAGCCGCTCGAGGTCAGCGAGGAGACGCTTGCCTTCGGGGCGCACGAGGAGGTCGGGCACGGAGGACATTTCCTCGGCGCTGTCCACACGCTCGAGCGGTTCCGCGAATGCTTCTACCGGCCTCTCCTCTCCTCGACGGAGAACTTCGAGCGCTGGCAGCGCAACGGCGGTCGAGATGCGGCAGCGCGGGCCGGCGAGATCTGGCGAAAGACGCTCGACGAGTACGAGCAGCCGCCGCTGGACGAGTCGATCCGCGAGGAGCTGGCCGAGTACGTTTCCAGGCGGCGGACCGAGCTGGGCGACTAGGAGGGCAGGATGGCGACGGTCGAGACCATCATGACGAGCGATCTCCTGCAGGTCGGGGCGAGCTCCACCCTACGGGATGCTGCGCGGGAGATGGATGCGCGCCGCGTGGGGGCGGCTCTCGTCTTCGACGGCGAGCGGCTGGTGGGCATCTTCACGGAGCGCGACGTCATGCGGGCGGTCGCGCGTGGCGACCTCGAGGCCGGGACGGTGTCGGAGTGGATGACGCACCACCCCGAGACGATCGAGTCCTCCGACACCACCGGGCACGCAGCGGCGATGATGATCCACGGCGGCTTCCGGCACCTGCCCGTGGCCGACGGCGAGAAGGTGGTCGGGATCATCTCGATCCGCGATCTCATGCGGGTAGTCCTAGACGACGAAGCTCCGCGAGGGGCCTAGTCCAAAATCGATAAGTCGATTTTGGACTAGCTATAGCTAGAAAAGGAGTCTGATGGCTGTTGAGGTCGAGAGGGTGCGTGCGGTCGAGGTGCCGACCAGGCTCGTTCACGGGCCGGGGGCGCTCGCACAGCTCGGCGAGGTCGTGGCCGCTCTCGGGATCACGCGTCCGATGCTGGTCAGCGATCCGGGTGTGTCGGCCGCCGGGCTCGTCGACCGCGCGGTCGACGCCCTCGACAACCCGATCGTCTTCGCCGAGGTTCGCCCCAACCCCGACATTGCGCTCGTCGACCGCGGCGCCGAGATCTACGCCGCCGAGGGCTGCGACGGGCTCGTCGGCCTCGGCGGCGGCTCCTCTCTGGACACGGCCAAGTCGATCGGCGTCGTCGCGCGCCACGGCGGCTCGATCCTCCGCTACGAGTGGGGTCACGACCCGATCGAGCACCGCATCCCTCCGATGGTTGCGATCCCGACGACGGCGGGAACCGGGAGCGAGGTCACGCTCTGGGCCGTGATCACGGATCACGAGCGCCAGATCAAGTTCAACGTCGGCGGCACGCCGCTGATCGGTCCGCACGTCGCCCTTATCGACCCTGAGCTGATGCTCGGGCTGCCGCCGGCCGTGACGGCCGCGACCGGGATGGATGCGCTTTCGCACGCGATCGAGTGCTACACGTGCGACTACCACCAGCCGTTCAACGACGCCGTCGCTCTCCAGGCGATGGAGCTCGTTGCGAAATGGCTGCGCCTCGCCGTCCAGGACGGGTCGAACCTCGATGCGAGAACGCACATGGCGCACGCGGCAACCCTGGGTGGAATGGCGTACGGGACCGAGAGCGCAGGCGCTGCGCACGCCATGAGCCAGTCCGCGGGCGGGGTCCACGACTGCCCGCACGGGGCGCTCACAGCGCGGGTGCTCGGGCCGGTCTGCGAGTACAACGCTGCGGCCGATCCGGAGCGGTACGCGAGGATCGCGCAGGCGCTCGGCGTCGACGTGTCCGGCAAGAGCCCGGCCGAGGCCGCGCTGGCCGGTGTGGAGGAGCTCTATCGCCTGACGGACGACGTCGGCATCCCGACCATGGCCGCGCTCGGCTTCTCCGAGGACGAGATCCCGATGCTGGCGCAGATCGCCTTCGACGACCCGCAGACGATCGGCAACCCGCGCGAAGTGGACGTCGCCGGCTACGAGGAGATCTATCGCAACGCGTTCTCGCGCGGGGTCTGAGCCCCGAGGGCTACGCGGAGCCTTCGGCAACGCCGAGAACGGCCTTGACGATGCCGTCGTAGCCCGTGCAGCGGCAGAGATTGCCGGACAGTCCGATACGCACCTCTTCCTCGCTTGGGTGAGGGTTGGCGCGCAGGAGCGCGGTCGCAGAGATCAGCATGCCGGGCGTGCAGAAGCCGCACTGGACGCCGCCGTAGTCGAGGAACGCCCGCTGCAGCGCGCTGAGCTCGCCGCCGTCCGCAAGCCCCTCGATCGTGGTGACCTCCCGACCCTCTGTCTGAAGCGCGAGATAGGAGCACGAGTTCACCGGCTTCCCGTCGAGCAGCATCATGCAGGCGCCGCACTCGGAGTCGTCACAGCCCTCCTTCGATCCCGTGAGCCCGATCACGTCTCGCACCGCCTGGAGAAGGCTCGTTCCCGGATCGAGCTCGACCGGGTAGGACGTGCCGTTGACCGCAAGGGTGGCTGCGACCTTCACGACAATCCCCCGTGCAGCGCGGGGCTCGCGGGCACCGGGACGACCTCTCCCCACGCACGTCGCACCGCCGCCTCGATCGCACGCCGGGTAATCACTGCGGCCATGGCCCGGCGGTAGGAGACCGAGGCGCGGACGTCGGAGATCGGCTCTGCGGCGAGAGCTGCCGCCTTCGCTGCCGCCTCTGCCGCCGTGCGGCCCCCGTCGGTTCCGACGAGTGTCGCCTCGGCCTCGGGAACGCGGCGGATCGTCGGCGCCAGCGCCGTGATCGCGATCCTGGCCTCGGAGACCTTGCCCTCGTCGAAGGCGACGACGGCGGTGGCGCCGACAACCGCGATCTCCATCTGCTGCCGGTACTCCAGTCTCACGTAGCAGCTGCCCGTCCCGGCCGGCGGGAGGGGCACGTCCACCGTCGTGAGCAGCTCGTCGGGGTGGGCGGTCGTCTGCCCTGGTCCGTCGAAAAGGTCGGCGACGGCGATCCAGCGGACGCCGCTGGGTCCGTGCAGCGTGACCGTCGCGTCGAAACAAACGAGTGGTCCGCCGGTCTCCATCGCCGGTGAGGCGTTCATCAGGTTCCCGCCGAGCGTTCCCTGCGCACGCGTCGCGAGCGAGCCGACGATCGCCGACGCATCCGCGAGCGCCGTCAGCCGCTCACGGACGACCTCGCTCTCGGCGATCTCCTCGTGACTCGCGAGGGCGCCCAGGCGTAGCGCCCCGTCCATTGCCTCGATGCTTCGAAGCTCGTCGAGACGATGAATGGCAACGAGGCTCCCCGGCAGGGGCGCCTTTCCCTGACGCGCGCCGACAACGAGATCTGTGCCGCCGGCAACCGGCCGCGCGCCGTCGGCCATCGCCGCAATCGCCTCGTCGACCGACGTCGCCACGACGTACGAGCTCGTCATTCGGTCGCCGCCTCCCAGACGCGCTCAGGTGTCATCGGCAGCGTACGAACGCGGGTCCCCACGACCTTCGCCACGGCGTTGGCGATGGCGCCCGCGGTTGGCACACAGGGCGGCTCACCGACGCCCTTCGAGCCCTTCGGTCCCGCGTTCGGCGTATCGGTCTCGATCCAGGCGACATCGATCTGTGGTGCGTCCGACGCTGTGACGAGCTTGTAGTCGAGCAGGTGCGCGTTCCGGTGACGTCCGTCGTCGTCGAGCAGTGTCCCCTCCGAGAGCGCCTGGCCGATCCCCATCACGACGCCGCCGTACACCTGCCCGTCGGCTCCGATTCGGTTCAGGATCTTGCCGCAGTCGTGCGCCGCTGCGACTTGCAGGACCCGCACGACTCCTGTCTCGCGGTCGACCTTCACGCGCGCTGCATGGGCGATCAGCTGAGGAGCATGGAACGACTCGAGGCCAAGCCGGCCCAGGCACCCCTCGGCCGGTGCCGAAGGGCCCTCCGGGAGCTCGCCGGCTCCCTTCCCATGGAACGTCCCGGAGCCGGCCAGATCGACGATCGTCACCGTCTTCTCGGGGGAGCCCTTGACGCGAACGGAGCCGTCGGCGAGCTCGAGATCCTCCCGCGCAGCCTCCAGCCGGTCGGCTGCGGCGTCGAGAAGTTGATCGCGGAGGTCCACTGCTGCGGCGATCACCGCACGGCCGCTGTTGAACGTCGTCTGCGAGCCGCACGAACCCATGTCCCAGGGCGCCGCGTCGGTGTCCTGGTACAGCATCGAGAAGTCCTCGGGCTTCATGCCGAGCTCGGCAGCAACGAAGGCAGGCATCGCCATCACGGCGCCTGTGCCGTTCTCCTGCGCGCCCGTGACGATCGTCCCACTCCCGTCGGGGTTCAGCTTCACGTAGGCGCCGGCGTTCGCGCTGAAGCAGGGCCACCAGCCGCACGCAACCCCGATCGCCTCGTCGGCGGGCAGTTCCCGTCCGTAGCCGATCAGCTCGACAGCCTTCTCGAGCGTCTCCTTCATCGCGACGCGCTCGAGCTTCTGACCGGTCGGCGTCTCCGAGCCCTCCTCGACGAGCGTGCGGCGGCGGAGGTCGACGGGATCCATGCCGAGCGCTTCGGCGAGCTCGTCCATGTGCTGCTCGAGCGCCCAGCAGACCTGCGGTGCCGTCGGTGCGCGGATCGACGACGACGGCTGGTTGGTCGAGTAGTTGAGGAAGGACTCGAGGTTGACGGTCTCGAGCTCGTACGGGCCGAGCGCGTGCATGGCCGCCATCTGGGCGAAGAAGCCTCCCTCACCGCAGTAGGCGCCTTTGTCGAGCACGAGGCGACCGCGGCGCGCAACCAGCGTTCCGTCTTTGCGGGCGCCGGTCTCGAGCTCGATCACCATCCCCTCGCGCCGGTGGCCGACTGCGAAGAACTCCTCGCGCCTCGAGAAGACGAGCTTCACCGGGCGACCGGCCGCGCGGGCGAGTGCCGCGACGTGGCCCTCGAAGTGGAAGTCGCACTTGGCGCCGAAGCCGCCGCCGAGCAGCGGGACGACGACGCGGACGTGGGACTCCGGGATCTGCAGCACATGGGCGACGCCCGACCGCGCCGCGTAGGGAACCTGGGTGGACGACCAGACCGTGACGCGGTCGCCCTGCCACTGGGCGATGATCGCGCGCGGCTCGATCGGCACTCCTTGCATGGGGTCGGTGACGAACCGGCTCGAGACGACGACGTCGGCCTTCGCCATCGCCGCATCGGCGTCGCCCTTGACGATGGTCGAGTAGCCGAGGGTATTCCGGTTGCGGAGCAGCGCCTCGTCGGCCTCGTATCCCTCCCAGTCGGGATGGACCAGGGGCGCGTCGTCCGCCATTGCCGCGTCGAAGTCCCTGACGGCGGGAAGCGGCTCGTAGTCGACCTCGATGAGGGCGGCGGCGTGCTCCGCGATCTCGGCGGTGGTCGCCGCGACGCCGGCGACGATGTCGCCCTCGAAACGCACCTTCTCCTTCGCGAAGAGCCGGCGGTCCTTGACCATGCCGCCGTAGAGAACGTCCGGCACGTCCGCGTGCGTGACGATCGCGAGGACCCCCGGCAGCGCGTGTGCCTTGGACGCGTCGATCCGCGTGATCCGAGCGTGTGTGTGGTCGGCGTAGCGGAACTTCGCGTGCGCCTGACCCGTCAGCGTGAGATCGGCCGTGTAGCGGCCGATGCCCGTCACTTTCTCCTTGCCGTCCGGGCGAATGAACGCCCGTTCCTCGACAGTCGTCACCCGCGCTCCTCTCGTCGAAGCTGCACCGGGAATCCAATCAGGAAGTGACCGTCTGCGCGTCAGACCAGAAGGTCTGACCCTTAGCCGATGCTGACGAGCACCACGCCGGTCACGACGACGGCGGCGCCGGCGAGCCGCGACCAGCCGACGCGCTCCTTCAGCAAAGGCGCCGCTGCGGCGGTGGCGATCACGACGCTCGTCTCGCGTACCGCCGCGACCGAGGCTGCAGATGCTCGCGCGAGCGCCGCCAGAACGAGCACGTAGGCGCCGAACTGGGTGATGCCGGCCACGATCGGCCCCGGCCGGAGCTCGGAACGAACGGAACCGCGACCGCGGCGTGCGACGACCATCGCCGTGTACCCCACCGCGGTGGGAGTCATGCCGAGCTCGAGGTACGGGATCGGGCCGGCGTGCCGGATCCCGTGCTTGTCGACCAGCGTGTACGCGGCGATCGTCGACGCGATTCCGAGGGCGAAGGCCGTACCGACGAGGTCTGCATGGCCGCGCAGGCCACGAACGAGGATCACGCCCAGCCCGACCAGGCAGACGCCCACAGCCTGCGCCGCCGAGGCCCCTGTCCCGAGCGCGACGACGCCGACGATCAGCACGAGGACCGGGGCGGATCCCCGGGCGATCGGATAGACGAGCGACAGCTCAGCCCGCGCGTACGCCGCGGCGAGCAGCACGAAGTAGAGGAGCTGCAGGACCGACGTCACGGCGATGAAGGGCCAGACGCTCGCCTCGGCTCTCCAGACCACCGCGGTCACCGGCGCGAAGACGATCACTGCGGACACGAGTGCCACGGCCGCCGCCCCCTCGGGGTCGCGGGCGCGAGCGAGCAGCAGGTTCCAGAAGGCGTGCAGGAACGCCGCCGCGAGGGCGAGTCCGAAGGCAAACGCCGGCATCGTTGGGGCAGCGTACGATGGCCGGCCGATGAGCACCCGCCCACGCGCGATCGCGTTCGACTTCAACGGCACGCTCTCGGACGACGAGCCGATCATGTGCGCCATCTACGAGCAGCTGTTCGCTGAGCACGGCCGGCCGATGAGCCGGGACGACTACTACGGGACGCTCGCCGGCAACACCGAGGAGGCGATCATCGGCGGCTGGCTCGGCGTCAGCGGAGAGGAGCTGGCGGCGCTGGTCGCCGACCGGATCAAGCGGTATCGAGAGGCGGTTGCGGACGGCAGCACGGTCACGCCGGGGCTTCGCGAGTCCGTTCGCTACGCAGCCGCGCGCGTCCCGGTGGCCGTCGTCTCGGGCGCCTTCCGCGAGGAGATCGTGCCCGTCCTCGAGGCTGCCGGGCTCGGCGATCTCTTCGCGTTCCTCGTCACGGCGAACGACGTCGTCAGGGGCAAACCCGACCCGGAGTGCTACGAGCTCCTCGTCCGCCGCCTCGGCGACGGCGTGGCGCCCGCGGACGTCCTCGTCTTCGAGGACACGGAGGCCGGAGTGGCGTCGGCAAAAGGCGCCGGAGTGCGGTGCATCGCGGTTCGCGGGACACTTCCGAGCGTCAGGCTCGCACGCGCAGACGAGATCGCCGATCGCATCGACGTCGGTCTCATGCGTCGCCTGCTCGGATGACCTGGGTCATCGCCCACCGCGGCGCGTCCTTCGCCGAGACGGAGAACACGCTGCCGGCGTTCGAGCGAGCGATTGCGGACGGCGCCGACTTCGTCGAGTTCGACGTGCAGATGTCCGTCGACGGCGAGCCGGTCGTGTTCCACGACGAAGACCTGGACCGGCTGACGCCGCTCACCGGTCCGCTCCGTCGCCGCCGCGCCGCCGAGCTTCGGGAGGTCGGGGTGCCGACGCTCGACGAGGTGCTCGACCTCGTTGGCGGTCGGATCGGGGTCATGGCCGAGTTGAAGAACGCCCATCTGTACCGGTCGTTCCCGTTCGTCGAGCGCGTGGCCGCGAAGCTCTCGCCGGAGCACGTCGTCATCTCGTTCCAGCAGCGTCCGCTGCTCGAGGCGCGCCGCCTCGCGCCGGAGCTTCGAATCGTCCAGCACGTCGGCCCCCGTGTCTCGATCCGGGCTGCGGCGCGGTACGCCTGGGGCGTCGGCTTCTGGGACGCCGCCGTCACGCCGCGCGGCCTCTCACGAGCCCGCGCGCTGGGCCTGGTGACGACCGTCTTCACCGTGAACGACGACGCGCGGATGCTGGCGCTGGCGACGCTCGGCGTCGACGGGCTCTTTACTGATCGTCCGGATCGACTACGGGCAGTGCTTCGTCGGCCAGGCTTAGGAGCCGTGCGCTCTCGGCCGGGAAACGCGCGACCACCCGCGAGCCGACCTCGATCCGCGCCGCCTGCGAGCTCGAAACGTCGGCGGTGAGCCCGCGTCCGCCGCCGCCGTCGTCGATCCTGATCCTCGTCACGGCACCGAGGAACGTGTGCGAGACGACCTCGCCGACGACGGTGCCCTCGGGCTCGACCCCGCTCGCGGCCGGCTCGAGATCGACCGTCTCCGGGCGCACGAGCAGGAGCACACGCTCGTTGGCGGGCAGTCCCTTGGCCGCGTCGACTCTGAGCCGCCGCCCCGCATACTCGACCACGCCGTCCGTCGCAACTCTGGAGACGAGCCTGTTCATCGTGCCGATGAACTCCGCCACGAACGGGGTCGCAGGGCTTCCGTACATCTCGGCAGGGGACCCGACCTGCTCGATCCGCCCCCCGTACATCACGGCCACGCGGTCCGAGATCGACAGCGCCTCCTCCTGATCGTGCGTGACGTAGATCGTCGTGATTCCCAGCTCGAGCTGGATACGGCGGATCTCCTCGCGCAGCTGCACCCGGACCTTCGCGTCGAGTGCGGAGAGCGGCTCGTCGAGCAGCAGCACCTTGGGCTCGATCGCGAGGGCGCGTGCGAGCGCGACGCGCTGTTGCATCCCGCCGGAGAGCTGGTGTGGGTAGCGCTTCGTCGCGTGACCGAGGCCGACCAGCTCAAGCAGCTCGCCGACACGCGTGCGCCGCTCGCCACGCGGCTGGCCGCGTACCCGGAGGCCGTACTCGACGTTCTGCTCGGCCGTCATGTTCGGGAAGAGGCTGTAGGCCTGGAACACCATGCCCATGTCGCGGCGGTTGGGCGGCACGCCGGAGACGTCCCTGCCGTCGACGATCACACGGCCGGAGGTCGGGCTGTCGAACCCCGCGACGAGACGGAGGGCCGTGGTCTTGCCGCACCCGGACGGCCCGAGCAGCGACAGGAACTCACCCGTCTCGAGGGTGACGGTGATTCCCTTGAGCGCCTCGAAGTCGCCGAACGACCGGCGCAGATCCTGCAGCTCGACGTGCGGCATCAGCGACCTCCGGCGAGTTGCGCGCGATTCCGCGATCCACGACCGACGAGCAGCAAGCCGAGCATCGCCACCCAGGTGATGCCGAAGCTGATCAGCGACAGCGACGACGCCTCGTAGATCTTCTCCTGGTTGATCAGCGCGATGTAGGTGGGGAACGTCGCGAATGCGGCGAGGCTCGCGATCGTGAACTCGCCCATGACGATCGCCAGCGTGAGGAACGCGCCGCCGAGCGCGGCCGTGCGGATGTTGGGGACGATCACACGCAGCATCGTCGTCCGCCAGTTGGCGCCGAGGCTCTGCGACGCCTCCGTCAGCGTGTGGATGTCGATCGCCCGGAACCCCGCGTCCAGCGAGCGGTAGACGTACGGGAACGCGAGGATGACGTAGGCCGAGACCAGGAAGTAGTACGGCTTCTCGAGGTACCAGATCGGGGCGTGGACGGTGCCGTTGTAAAACCGGAGCAGCCCGACGACGAGGATGATCGGCGGCACCACGAAGGGCAGGATCGTCATGAACTCGACGTACGGCTTCAGCTGCGGGAGCTTCAGGTGCACCCAGTACGCCGTGGGGACGAGGAGTGCGAGGCTGATCGCGATCGTCTCGAGCGAGAGCTCCAGCGACAGGCGAAGCGTCTTCCAGAACGTGTGATCGTGCAGGACCGTGCCGTATGCGCTCAGGCTGTAACTCGAGTTGCGGCCGCTCTGGAGGCTGAAGAGCAGCGTGGCGACGAGCGGCACCACGAAGTAGACGGCGCCGAGGAACAGCCACGTCGCGGCGGACAGCGAGATCCGCGGCCTTCTCATCTCATCCACCTCGACGTCCGCCGCTGCACGAGGGCGTAGAGGATCATCGAGACCGCGATCACCACGATCATCCCGAAGGCGAGCGCCTGGCTCAGGTGCGGGTTGGAGAGGACGTCACCACCGATGTTCTGGCCGATGATGATCGGGACGAGGTTGACGACGCTGCCCGTCAACTGCGACGCGGTCGCGTAGGCGGCGAAGGAGTTGCCGAAGAGCAGGATCGACGCGCCCAGGACCGACGGCAGCAGGACGGGAAAGCCGATGTGGCGCCAGTACTGGAAGGCGCTCGCCCCGAGGTTCGACGACGCTTCACGCCACTCGGTGCGCAGCCCGTCGATCGCGGGTGCGATCACGAGGATCATCAGCGGGATCTGGAAGTAGAGGTACACGATCGCGACGCCGGTGAACGAGAAGAGGTTGAAGCCGTGCTGGTAGATGTTGAGGCCGAGGTGGTCGCTGAGGAACTTGGTCACGATCCCGAGGTTGCCGATCGTGGCGATGAACGCGAACGCGAGCGGCACGCCCGCGAAGTTCGCCGCCACGCCTGAGAACGTCGTCAGGATCGGTCTGATGAACCGCGGTGTGTCCGATCGTGCTGCGGCGTACGCCAGCAGCAGGCCGAAGATGCCGCCGCCGATCGCCGTCACGAGGCTGAGCTCGATGCTGGTGCGGAAGGCGTGGATGTACTCCGGTGTGTGGAGCACCGTGGACATGTTCTCGAGCGTGAAGCTGCCCTTGTCGTTCTTGAACGCTCCGACGAGGACGACGGCCGACGGCAGCAAGAGAAACGCCGTCGCGTAGACGAAGAAGGGGATGACGCCCAGCCACGCCAGTGGCACGCGCCTCCGGCCGGACACCGTGATGCCCGGCCGGACGACGCTGTCGGCTTCCGTCCCGGTCAGGTTCTAGTGCCTCTTCGGGTGATGCTGCCTCGTTCCTCGGGAGCGAGGAGCAAGCCAGCCTAGGACGCAGGGAGCGTTTGGAAACAGCGTTGGGGTCAGGCTTAAGCCTGACCCCAACACGTTTTCCCATACTGACGCGACCGAGGACGACGAATGGCGCCGCTCATCGCTCGCGAGGGACCTGGATTGCCTCGCCTGAAGGGGCACTACGCTCCGAGAACCTTCGGGCCCCACTGCTCGGCGACGACCGCCTTCGCCTTCGCGATCTGCGCGAGGTTGGCGAACTTGGCGTTCGCGTAGATCGACGCCGGCGGCAACTGCGCGAGCAGCGCCTTCGGGATCATCTTCCGCGCGACGAGGTCCGGGAACCGCGCCGGATGTGCGAAGCCCGCCAGGAACAGCAGCTGCCCCTGGTCGGAGTAGAGGAACTCCTCCCACAGTCGCGCTGCCCACGGGTGCGGGGCGGTCGCGTTGATCGCCTGGCAGTAGTACCCGCCGTACGTCGGACCGGTCTTGGGTACGGCGACGTCCCACTTGAAGTTGGTGTACGACTTCTTGTAGCCGAACTGGTTGTAGTCCCAATCGAGCGTCACGGGCGTCTGGCCCGATGCGACCGTCTGCGGCGTCACGTTGACGGCCTGGAACTTCCCCGCCTTGTTGAGCTTGGCGAAGAACTCGATCCCGGGGCTGATGTCGTTGAGCGAGCCGCCGTTCGCGAGCGCGGCTGCGAAGACGCCCGAGAAGGCAGCGTTCGCCTTGCGCGGGTCGTCGTTGAGGGCGAACTTGGCGTCGAGCTTGAGGAGATCACTCCAGTCCTTCGGCACGCTCTTGACGATGCTCAGGTTGGCGCCGAACGCCGGCACGCCCCAGTAGTCGCCGGTCCAGAAACCGCGGCCGTCTTTCATCGAACGGGGGATCGTCTTGAAGTTCGTGACGAAGTACTTCGCGTAGAGGCCCTGGTTCGCCGGTCCGACGGCGAAGCCCGGCCCGACGTCGACGGCGTCCGGGGCGCGACTCTGACCCTTGAGCGAGATGACGGCTTGGACCTCTTCTCCCGAGCTGCCCTCGGGGTTGTCGACCGTGTTCGGGATGCCGTACTTCTTGCTGAAGGTCGGGATGATCACGCCGTAGTTCGACCACTCGGGCGGCGTGGCGATCAGATTGAGATGCCCTTCCTTCCTGGCCTCCTTGACGAGCTCCGCCATCGTCACGTCCTTGCCCCGCAAGGGCGGGTTGGCGAGCGCCTTCGTGCGCGCGGCCAGAGCCACGTCCGAGAGCGAGAGGATCGTCAGACCGACCCCGGCCGCGAGCCCGCGCTTGAGCAGGCGGCGGCGGTCGATCAGCTCCTCGTCGAGGCGACGCAGGAACTCGTATTCCTGCTCCTGATAGTCCTCCATGTTCCCTCCTGGGATGGTGGAGATCGATCCTAGGAGCGTGTCGTGTCAGTTGCAATAGGGTGCGGTGCGCGATGCCAGGCGGAGACAGGGATTTCACAGGATGGCAACCGTGGTGTACGCCTGGTGAATGGCTGCGCTGTGCTCTTCACGCGCATACGACGGAGTCGGACGGCGAGCTCGCACCGGACCTGCTCGCAGCGCACTACGAGCGCGCCGGCTACGACGTGCTCGCGGTAACCGACCACTGGAAGCGGACCGATGCCGGCGGCGAGCGCATCCTCGTCGTCCCGAGCGTCGAGCTGAACTGCGTGCTACCGGGCGCCCGCGATGGGCACGTGCTCGGCTTCGGTGTCCAGTGCGAGCCGGCCGAGCTGGAGGTGCTCGCCGGGGACTACGCCGATCTGGCGACCACGGCCGACTGGATCGAGCAGCGCGGCGGTGTCGCGTATCTCGCACATCCGTACTGGACGGGCGTGACGCCGGGCACGCTCGAGCTCCCGGCGAACGTGACCGGGATCGAGGTGTACAACGCCGGCTGCGAGCTCGACGTCGGGCGTGGGCTCTCGGTCGTCCACTGGGACGAGCTGGCCGAGGCGGGGCGGCTCTGTCCGGCGATCGCGACCGACGACTCGCACCATCCGGGCTTCGACTCCGACGTCGCGTGGACGTGGATCCGGGTGAGGGAACGCACGACCGCTGCCGTGCTGGCGGCGCTCGGAAGCGGGACGTTCTACTCCTCCGCCGGCCCGGTGCTGCACGACGTGACCCGGCAGGATGACCGCGTCGAGATCGTCTGCAGCCCGTGCCGCTCGATCGTGCTCGTCTCGGGGAAGTCGATCGGCGCAGCGGTCAACGCCGGCCGGTTGGGTTACGTCCACCGTGGTCACGTCGTCGCGAGCGACGGCGAGGGACTCCTCACGGGCGCGTGGCTCGAGATCCCGCCGTCGGCGCGTCACGTGCGCGTCGAGGTCACGGACGGCGCCGGGAGAAAGGCGTGGTCGAATCCGTTCCCGGTGTAGCGCCGCATCTGAGCCGCGGGGACTCGATCGACCGCCTCGGGTCACGGCAGTTCGACCTGCTCGTCATCGGCGGCGGGATCATCGGCGCGGCGACCGCGGCGCATGCAGCGCGGGCCGGGCTCGCGGTGGCGCTCGTCGACGCGGGCGACTTCGGCGGCGGCACATCGAGCGCCTCGTCCAAGCTGATCCACGGCGGTCTTCGCTACCTGCGTCTCGGCGACGTCCGGTTGGTGCGGGAGGCCCATCACGAGCGTCGTCTGCTGTCGCGGCTCGTCGCGCCACATCTCGTTCACCGTCTGCCGTTCCTGTTTCCGCTCTACCGAGGGGGGCCCTATCGGCCGTGGGTCGTCCAGAGCGGGATCCTGTTCTACTCCGCGCTGGCCCAGTCGCGGCTGAACTGGCTCGTCGACGCCGGGCAGGCGCAGGCGCAGGTTCCGGGTCTGCGGGTCGAGGGACTTCGCTCCTGTGCGCTCTACGCGGACGCCTGGACGAACGATGCCCGGCTCACGCTCGCCAACGTGCGGGCCGCCGCAGACGCCGGCGCGGTAGTCGTCAACGGCGCCGAGGTCGTCGCCCTCAGGATCGTCGACGGCAGCGTCGCCGGCGCGGAGGTTCGAGTGGACGGCGAGGATGTTGCAGTTGCGGCGCGGGCGATCGTCAACTCGGCAGGCCCCTGGGTCGACCGTGTGCGAAAGCTCGAGGATGCCTCGGTCGGGACGTCGGTGCGGCTGAGCAAAGGCGCCCACGTGGTGGTCGAGGCCGAGACCGAGTGGTCTGCGGCGCTCACGGTCCCACAGGATCTCGTGCGCGTGACCTTCGCCGTGCCGTGGTATGGGATGCTGTTGCTCGGGACGACGGAGACGCCGTACGACGGAGACCCGGGAGGTGTCGCTGCCTCCGCCGAGGACGTCGACCAGATCCTAAGCGAGGCCGCGGTCGCGCTCGACCCGGCGCTGGTCGGCCACGATCGTGTCCGTGCCACGTTTGCCGGGCTCCGCGTCCTCCCGGTCGGGGCGGGGGCAAGCGTCAGCGCGCGGCGGGAGACCGTGTACGCCGTCGGCCGGGCAGGAATGTTGAGTGTCGCGGGCGGCAAGTTGACGACGTACAGGCGGATCGCGCTCGGTGTGCTCGAGCGCCTTCGCGGTCAACTCGGGCTTCGCGACGTGGACAGGGCGCCGTGGCCGCTGCCCGGCGCCTCGATTCCCGCCCAGATGCGGCCTCCGGAAGGGCTCGACTCCGACGTGTCGGCGCATCTGCGGCACCTGTACGGCAGCATGACGGGCGAGGTGCTCGCCCCTGCCGAGCAGGACCCTTCGCTCCTCGACCGCCTCGATCCGGCAGGGCCTGACATCGCGGCGCAGGTCCTGTACGCAGCGACGCACGAGTGGGCGCGGTCGAGCGACGACGTGATCCGCCGCCGGACGACGCTCTTCTACCGGGGCCTGGCGGGCGACGAGGTCGTGCAGCGCGTCAACCGTCTACTCGCCCGACAGACGAGCGTCAGGCCTGAAGCACGCTCAGGACGGTGACGCCCACTGCGATCGCGACTACTCCGAGCACCTGGAGTCGGGTGAGCCGTTCGCGGAACAGGAAGAACCCTGCGAGCGCTGCGATCGCGCCGAACTGCGATGCCAGGACGGCGCTGACTGCGATCCCGTGCCGTGCGCCGACCGTGTACGCGGTGATGCCGATCACCTCACACGTCCCGCCGGCCAGCGCGAACGGAAGCGCGGGGCGCGGCAGATGCAGCCGTGAGGTCAGCGCGAGCGGAAGCGCGACGGCTCCGACGCCGACCGCGCGCGCGGGCAGGAGCGCCCAGGCGAGCGGCAAGTCCCGACCGACTCGTCCGACGGCGTACAGGCTCGCTCCGAAGGCCACCGCGGCGAGAATCGCCAGGACGACCGTGTTGAGCCCGTCCGCTCGTGGCTCTTCGTTCGGGGTCGTGTGACCCGTCGAGGCGAGCAGGATCCCCGTCACGATCACGGCGAGTGTGAGCGCCGACGCCGCCGCGAGCTTCTCCCCGGCGGCGATCGAGATCAGCGCGGCGATCGCGCCCTCGGTCGACGTGATCGGCGCGACGAGCGCGACCTTTCCCGAGCGCAGCGCCATGTAGGTGAGGACGAGCCCACCGACGTTCCCGAACCCGGCCAGCGCGAGCCAGCCCACCTCTACGGCGTCCAGCCCTCGAGGCACACCGGCGACAGCGACGAGCGGAATCGTGATCGCGAGCCCGACCAGCATCACCCAGGCGAGCACGACGTACGGCCCGATCATCCGCGAGAGCCGCACGTAACAGAGTGTGGTGGCCGAGAATGCGAGGGCGGCGCCGATCCCGCCCGCGACCGAGATCACCCGCGCTTCCGTTCCGTCACGCTGCGCATGCCAAGTGACAGACTGTCACTGATGACCGAGATCGCGGGACGACGGGTGTTCAGCGCCCACACCTCACCTTTTCTCGAGTACGACCTCGAGGGAGAGGTACAACCGGAGATGAGCTGGCTGCCGATCAGTTACGACCGCAACACAGGGCAGGGGTGCTATCTGATGAGGATGCAGCCCGGTGCCGTGACGATCGCCCACGATCATCCGTTCATGGAGGAGTTCCTGATGCTCGAGGGCGACCTCGTCGACTCGGACGGCACGTCGTTCGGTCCCGGCGACTTCATCTCCTACGACGCCGGTACACACCACAACTCCTGGACGGAACGTGGCTGCCTGATCGCGGTGTTCGAGTGGCAGCGACCCGAGGGGTCAGGAACTGATCTCAGAATGACCTCACGAGGATGAGGATCATTGCCAGCTGGAGGAAGGCGAGGTAGTTGTCGGGTTTGCGATCTCGGCGGGTGGCGATCCGCCGTCGTGC
>JACXTT010000988.1_pt1 | contig 48720 bp, 42 predicted proteins | sample 9270951 | NCBI WGS metagenome assembly JACXTT01 (sample SAMN15532306, study PRJNA645909) | rock metagenome | isolation source: weathered quartz diorite | place: Puerto Rico | collected 2017-06-21 | reverse complement strand
CAGAGCGTACAAAAAACATTGCAGGCAGGTAAAGACCTGATGTTCCTGCTGGTGAACGACGATAACAAAGTTGTTCAATACAGCAAACAGCTGATGTGCGAAGATACCGGCATCAGTTACGAGGAGCCCTCTCCCAATACGTTTTCCTTCAACTCGCCTTATGGCGCCTGTCCCGAATGCAAGGGACTGGGCACCATCAACCAGGTGAGTATGGATGCCGTGATACCCGACTGGAACCTCAGCATTAACGAAGGTGGCATTGCCCCCCTGGGTGAAGAGCGGGAAGCTTACGTGTTCAAACAGGTACAGCAAATAGCCAAAAAATACAAGATCAGCCTCGACAAACCCCTGAAGGATTTACCGCAAAAGGCACTGAATGTATTGCTCTATGGCAGCGAGGACGCTGCTTCCAAAGACATTCTTCCCGAATTTGATACCACGGAAAGCACCATCTATACCACCGAATATGAAGGCGTGGTAACCATGCTGCGCCGCTGGTTTGCCACCAACAACAGCGAATCGCTGCGCGACTGGGTGGAAAAATTCATGGAGCTGAAAACCTGCGACAGCTGCGGGGGCGCACGCCTGAAAAAAGAAAGCCTTTGGTTTAAGGTAGCCGATAAAAACATTGCTGAACTGAGCGCGCTCAATCTCGATAAACTGATGCAATGGTTTAACGGTATTGAAAAACGGTTGTCCTCCAAGCAAAACGCCATTGCCAAAGATGTTTTAAAAGAAATACGCGAGCGCCTGCAGTTCCTGCTGGATGTGGGGCTCACCTATCTTACCATTAACCGGTCGTCACGCACGCTGAGCGGCGGCGAATCGCAACGTATACGGCTGGCTACCCAAATCGGTTCACAGCTGCAGGGCATTACCTATATACTGGATGAACCCAGCATCGGGCTGCACCAGCGCGATAACCACCAGTTGATAGTAGCGCTCAAGAACCTGCGTAACCTGGGCAACAGTGTGCTGGTAGTGGAGCACGACAAAGACATTATGCTGGCAGCCGACCACCTGGTGGATATTGGCCCCCGGGCAGGCAAATACGGCGGGCAGATTGTATCGCAGGGAAACCCCAACGATATTTTTGCTTATGAGTCGGAGACCGCTAAATTCCTCAACGGCGATAAATCGATTGCAGTTCCCGCCGAAAGAAGAAAAGGAAACGGCAAGACTCTTGAATTAAAAGGCGCCAAAGGAAATAACCTGAAGAACGTAGATGTAAAATTACCGCTCGGCAAACTGATCGTGGTAAGCGGTGTAAGCGGCAGCGGCAAATCTACCCTTATCAATGAAACGCTCTACCCTATTCTTTCCAAATACTGCTACGAGTCGAAGGCCAGCCCGATGGAATACAAATCGATCAAAGGCCTTGAAAATATTGATAAGGTAATTGAAATAGATCAATCGCCCATAGGCCGCACTCCGCGGAGCAACCCCGCCACCTACTGCGGCTTTTTTACAGAAATACGCACCCTGTTTGCTTCGGTGCCCGAAGCCAAGATTCGCGGGTACAATGCAGGGAGATTTTCCTTTAATGTAAAAAGCGGGCGCTGCGAGCTTTGCGAGGGCGGTGGCATGCGGGTTATTGAAATGAATTTTTTGCCGGATGTTTACGTGCATTGTGAAAAATGCAATGGCAAACGCTACAACCGTGAAACGCTGGAAATACGCTATAAAGGCAAATCCATCAGCGATGTGCTGGATATGACGGTTGACGAAGCCGTGGAGTTTTTTACCAATGTGCCCTATATCTACCGCAAAATAAAAGTGCTGCAGGATGTGGGGCTGGGTTATATTACCCTGGGCCAGTCGGCCGTTACGCTAAGCGGCGGCGAGGCACAGCGGGTAAAACTGTCTACCGAGCTGGGAAAGAAAGATACCGGCAAAACTTTTTACATCCTGGATGAACCTACTACGGGCCTTCATTTCCAGGATATACAGCACTTGCTGGACGTACTGAACAAACTGGTAGACAGGGGCAATACGGTATTGATTATTGAACATAACCTGGATGTGATTAAAGTAGCCGACCATGTTATTGACCTGGGGCCGGAAGGTGGCGACGGCGGTGGCACTATCCTTTTTGAAGGAACGCCGGAAGAAATGATAAAAGCGAAAGGAAGCCATACGGCAAGATTCTTAAAAGAAGAATTAAAATAAACGATGAAAATTGTATTGCTAGACATGGACGAAGTAATAGCCGACACTACTGCGGCTATGGTAAGCTGGTATAAACAAACGTTTGGCGGCGATATCAACTACCAGAAAATGCTGGAAGGCCAGTCGCTCGTAAAGGGATTCCCCGAAGAACACCAGGCTGTAGTACGGCAGCAACTGTATGAACCCGGCTTTTTCCGGGGCCTGCCGGTAATGCCCGGCAGCCGCGACGTGCTGGAGCAAATGAACAAACGGTATGAAATCTATATTGTATCGGCCGCGGTGGAGTTTCCCAACTCCCTGAAAGACAAATACGACTGGCTGATGGAGCATTTCCCCTTTTTTACCTGGCAGCAGCTGGTATTATGCGGCAGCAAAAAAATGATGCTCGGCGATTATATGATTGACGATCATGCCCGGCATTTACACTATTTCAGGGGAAAGCCCTATCTCTTCAGCGCCCCCCACAACCTCAACGAGAAGAGCTTTGACCGGCTAAACAACTGGAAAGAGGTGGGAGAGGTATTCCTGGGCTAAGAGCTCCATCCAAATACAAACAGCCGGCAATTACTCATCGCCGGCTGTTGTGGATACTGGATAGTGAATCTTTTTATTACTGCTTTATTGCGTACTTCCCAATAAGCTGTGGCGGGAAGTGATTAATAAAATCTTTAATAGTAAGGGTACTAAGAATAGATAGGGAACGGATCAGGTTTTCTTCAAACCGGATATTAGGATTTTACCAATTTTCCCGCCGCTTATTGGATACATTTATGGCAAATAAAGAGCTAATTCTTTTATCGTACTACCATAGTGCCATTTTCAATCCTTTCATCATCACTAAACACATCGAACATGTAGTTTCCTTTTACAAAATTAGCGAGCAGGGTTGTTTCCTTATTATGTATTTGCGTTTGCTTCACCAGTTTTCCGTCCATATCAAACACATATAGCTGGTACACCTTCCCCGATTCACCACTTGCCGTAAAGAACAATACTTCGTTCGTGGCACTGGGATAGATCTTTATCTTGTATTTTTTACTGGTTTGCGATTTGTTGATTAAAATAGTGTCATTCACCTTTGGTGGGTGAAGAGAAGCGCTGGCCCGGGTCTGGCTCAACAGTAATACGACCAGCAGCAACAGGCAATAGAACAGTGACTGTTTCAGGTAAATCGTACGGATTGTTGTTGTTTTCTTCATTACAGGCCTCTTTACAGGTTGTAAAAAAAGGGTACGGTCTAAGCAACCAACTTTTTTAACAAGCTATTTTAATTAGAACCGGATAACAGGGCAACGGGTGGAGTTTCCCCAACGGTCGCCACCACCCAGCCGGAATCCTAACTTAAAGCCGAATGAGTAGTAACTGTCGTTGTGGGTAGCGTCACCGCGTTTGTCGCCGGGATTATTAGTACGGCCTACTCCGCTTATATTCGATTTATCGGCCATCCGTGCTGCCAGGGCTGCCTGTGCAACGGGCAGGTTATTGTAGAACTCCTGCGGATCGATGTAAGTAGTGCTTACATCATCAATATAATCGGTGAAAGTTTTACGGTGAATTACTTCCAGGCCAAGACTGAAGTTCTCGCTCAGCCAGTATTTAATACCTACACCCATGGGAATGTTCAGCTGCCACAGGGAATATTCCTTGCGACCAGGAAAATCTTTAAAGCCTTCTCCTTCGGTATGCAACGGGCGAAGATACACCCACTGACCGGTAGCGGGGTCAATGCCCTGCGGGTTAAAATGGAATACACCCACACCCAATACACCATACGGGCGGATTTTATGAAATACATCGGAAGGATCATCTTCAAGGAAGGTGGTAGGATAGAATTCTCCTGCAACAAAAGTTTCAAATATGTTTGTTTTAAAACTCAGGTTACGTACACGACGGGCTTCTTCAGCGCCGCCTTTTCCTTTAATGATAGCATCATCGCCTGCCAGCGAACCAAAATTCATATCAATGCGGATACCATACCAATCTCTCGGATAGATACTTAAATGTCCGCCAAACATCACTTTGGTTTCCGGGAAGTTATTATCTTTTATGAAAGTGGTGCCCTTTCCTACGTTACCTCCCAGGTCACCCAGGAAGTTTGACGGCCCGAATACGAAGCCAGCCTCTTTGAAAGGGCCACCGGCGTCCTGCGCCTGGCAGGTGGCCGGAAAAAGCTGGGAGAGTATAATAATGACACACGTTCCCCCTAAAGAAAGTAAAAACTTTTTCATTGAATACCAGATTTTAGTTTTCGAATAGTTAATGGATTCGGGTACTAAAATAATTAATTCCCCTAAAATTCCCCTTACATACAGAGAAACGTCCAAATGTTACTTTGTGGTGTGCGGTAAGGAAAAAAATATAAATAAAACGGCTTACCTCGTAATCCTACGTAGCAATAAATAAGGGTTTCTACGAGAGAATCATCTCAACATGCTGAATACCATCTTCCAGGTATAATTCACCCACCGGTACAAAACCCAGTGAACGGTAAAATTTTTCCAGGTATACCTGTGCGCCTATACGTATCGTAGTTTTACCAAACAATATATAACATTGATTAATAGAATATACCATCAACTCCCTTCCCAGCCCCCCGCCCCTTACTCCCGGCGAAGTAACCACGCGGCCAATGGCGGGCTCCGCATATGAAATGCCGGGCGGCACCAGCCGGGTATAAGCCGCCAGCAATGCGTTATTCCAGCCCATAATATGCCAGGAGACCTGGTCTTTATTATCCATGTCCTGGAAAACACATTGCTGCTCTACTACAAATACTTCACTGCGCAATTGCAGTATGGCATACAATTCATGGGGGGTCAGCCCATCAAAATCTTTCGATGTCCAGGTTATCATACAACTAATATAAGGGTTTTATTACCTTCCCACTGCAGGTACCACCGGCAGGCTCTCATTGCCGTCTTCACTTACCGACTGAACAGCAAAAAAATAATTGTCTTTTGAATAAGGCAGGCTGATGCTGGTTTGCGTGGTGAATAGCTTTTTTTGCCAGAACGCGCTGGTAGTTTCGCGCATCATTACATAATACCCTTTTAGCTTTCCTGTTTTGGGACTTTTCCAGGAAAGATTTGTAAAGTTGGTGAGCCGCTTTACCTCGATGGTTACTTCCTGTGGCATCGATGGCGATTTGGCCAGGTTGGCCAGGTTGCAAAGATTGAGCGCAGTATTTTTTCGCAGGTATTCAAAATCGATATGCTCGGGCAAATCACCGTATTCAATTCCATTCTCCTTACGTACATCCTGGTGCTGCCGGTAATAATTTTCATCCATTTCGGTAATGCGCACTGCCGCATAGCCTCTTTGAACATAAGGCAAATGATCACCGCCACGCAGGAAACGATCATTGCGGTATACCATTACCACCTGCAGGTTATCAACATAACGCTCACCTGTTTCTTTTACATAACGGGCCAACTGTCTTGCCTTGCCATCATTTTCCAATCCCAGTTGCCGGATATTGGCAGCTGTCTTTTCCGTTTCGTATGCCGGCAGCCCTTCGCTGAACACGCGGATGCGCGTATTGTCAATAATATTGGTTTCGCTGCTGTTGTTGCTTCCCATAATATCATTGTTCAGCACGGCTTCTATATTGCGGTTTTCCTTCTTTGCTTTTTCGGCCATATAGGTAGAGCCCAGCAATCCCTGCTCTTCGCCGCTTACCGTTACAAAAATAACCGTGGCCGGGAACGCATTTTTACTCATAATACGCGCGCATTCCAGTACAGCAGCCGAGCCACTTCCGTCATCATCGGCCCCGGGGGCATCGCCCGTGCGGTCCATTACATTGGTACGCATATTATCGAGGTGACCGCTGATAATAAAGATGCGATCATCATTGGGATCAGTGCCCTTTAACGTAGCCACCACGTTGCCCAGCAAAAGCGGTACATCTACCCGGCGCCCGTCGGGCTGCAGGGTGGTAGTATCTATAAATGCAGACAGGCGGCCGCCGGATTGTTTGGCAAACTCGTTGAATTTGCCCAGCACCCAATTACGCGCAGCACCTATGCCCCGTTTGGGATCGGTTTGCGTACTCAGCGTATTGCGGGTGCCGAAAGCCACCATTGTTTTAATGTACGATTGAAGCGAGTCGGCCGACACTTCTCTGACCATCTTTTCTATCAGGGGATCTTTTGCGATGATGACCTGTGTAAAGCCTGGAAAAGCGCAGGCCAGGACTATTAACACCAATAAAACTTTTCTCATGTTGCAGTATGTTTTGAGTGCTAAAATTAGCGGATAATCAACAGCAACGGGTGCCGGGGCATTAAAAATGGATGAACGGCTCAGTAAGAATATTTTTCCTTCCAAAGCATCCGCAAATGTTTTCTCAGCTCCTCTTCGCGGGCATTCCTGCCGGGCTCGTAGAATTTTGTGCCGGCCAGTTTTTCCGGCAGGTATTCCTGCTGCGAAAAATTGTTTTCGTAACTGTGCGAGTACTGGTAGCCCTTTCCATAGTCCATGTTCTTCATGAGTTTGGTGGGAGCGTTGCGGATATGCATGGGCACCGGCAAATCGCCGTAGCGTTTTACCGCGGCCATGGCATCACCAATAGCCACCACGGCAGCATTGCTTTTAGCAGAGGCTGCCAGGTAGGTAGCACATTGCGAAAGGATAATATTGGCCTCCGGGTACCCGATTTTGTTGACTGCTTCAAAACAGGCATTGGCCATCACCAGGGCCGTAGGGTTGGCATTGCCAATATCTTCGCTGGCCAGGATAACCATGCGCCGGGCAATGAATTTTACATCCTCTCCCCCTTCAATCATTCTTGCCAGCCAGTACACCGCGGCATTGGGATCGCTGCCACGCATCGATTTAATAAAAGCGGAAATAATATCGTAATGCTGCTCGCCTTTTTTATCGTACAGGGCTACCCGCTTCTGGGCAATAGCCACTACTTTTTCATCGGTAATCACCGGTTTGTTGCCCAGGGTACCGGCCACCAGTTCCAGCAGGTTGAGCAGCACACGTGCATCGCCGCCGGAAATATTGAGTAGGGCGCCTGTTTCTTTGAGTTCAATTTTTTTGTTGCGCAGCCATTCGTCTTTTTCCAATGCATGCTGCAGGAGTTGCACCAGTTGCGCTTCGTTGAGCGGCTTCAGCACATATACCTGGCAACGGCTGAGCAAGGCCGAATTGACTTCAAACGAGGGATTTTCGGTAGTAGCGCCAATGAGCGTAATAATGCCTTTTTCCACCGCGCCCAGCAGGGCATCCTGCTGCCCTTTGTTGAAACGGTGAATTTCATCGATAAACAGGATGCAGCGGTCTTTTGTTTTTGCTTCTTCAATCACTTCCCGTACATCTTTTACCCCGCTGCTGATGGCGCTGAGGGTAAAGAACGGAACGCCCAGGGTATGCGCAATGATATTGGCAATGGTGGTCTTACCCACACCCGGCGGCCCCCATAAAATCATGGAGGGAATATTGCCGTTTTCGATGGCCGTGCGCAGAATACTTCCCTTGCCGGTAAGGTGTTCCTGCCCAAAAAGATCATCCAGCGTGGAAGGGCGGAGGCGTTCTGCTAATGGAGCTGTCATACAGTGAAAGTAACAAAAAAAACAGCAGGAAAGTTGATGGTTGATAGTTGGTGGTTGATGAGCAAATCCCAACCATCAACTATCAACCATCAACCATCAACTATCAACTCCTAAATAAACCTGTTGATAATATTCTCCAGGTATTCCTGCTTTCCGCTCTTCACTGCCGGCTCACCATGTTTGATGGCATAGGCGCGCAGTGCTTCCAGGTCCAGCTGGCCTTTCTCAAATGCCGCTCCTTCGCCACTGTCGAACGATGCATAGCGGTCTTTGCGTATCTTTTTATACTCCGACTTATTCAATACCGCATCCGCCACTACCAGCGCACGGGCAAAAGTATCCATGCCGCCAATATGGGCATGAAACAGGTCTTCCGGGTCGGTAGAGTTTCTCCTGATCTTGGCATCGAAATTAATACCGCCGCCGCCAAAACCGCCTGCTTCCAGTATCACAAGCATGGCTTCCGCCAGTTCATTGATGTTATTGGGAAACTGGTCGGTATCCCAGCCGTTCTGGTAATCGCCGCGGTTGGCATCGATAGAGCCCAGGACGCCGGCGTCGGCCGCTACCTGAAGTTCATGCTGGAAGGTATGACCGGCCAGGGTGGCATGGTTTACTTCTATGTTCAATTTAAAATCGTTCAGCAAATCAAACTGCCGCAAAAAGCCAATTACCGTAGCCGAATCATAATCGTACTGGTGCTTGGATGGCTCGCAGGGCTTTGGTTCTATAAAAAAGGTTCCTTTAAACCCGTTTTTGCGGGCATAATCTTTCGCCTTGTGGAGGAACATGGCAAAATGCTCCTGTTCACGCTTCATATTGGTGTTCAGCAGGCTCATATAGCCTTCGCGGCCGCCCCAGAACACATAGTTTTCTCCCTTGAGGAAAATAGTAGCGTCCAGCGCTGCTTTCACCTGCGCTGCACCATGGGCCAGTACATGAAAATCGGGATTGGTAGATGCGCCATTCATATACCGCCGGTTGGAAAAGAGGTTGGCTGTGCCCCATAATAATTTAATACCGCTGGCCGCCTGTTTTTGCTGCGCGTATTCCGTCAGCGCCTGTAGCCTTTTCTCATTGTCGGCCACATCATTGGTATAGTCTACCACATCCACATCGTGAAAGCAATAATAGGGCAGCCCCAGCTTGGTCATAAATTCAAACGCCGCATCCATTTTATCTTTTGCACGGGCTACCGCATCTGCTTTTTCATTCCACGAAAAGATATGGGTGGGCTCACCAAAAGGATCGGCGCCGTTTCCGCAAAACGAATGCCAGTAAGCACATGCAAAACGCAGGTATTCTTTCATGGTTTTGCCTGCTACCACTTTGTTTTCATCGTACCAGCGAAAAGCCAGCGGGTTATCCGTACCCGGGCCTTCATATTTAATGGCCCCGATGCCTTTAAAATACTCTCTGTCGCCTTTTAGTATTGACATATATGTTGATTTGAAAATTTTGAATCTACAATTGTTTTTCCAGCAATGCCTTCCATTCCTGGTAAATGGCCTCATACGCCTGCTGTTTTGCCGCATCGGGCGCTGCCAGCCCCAGCGGTTTCATCTGCCGGAACGCTTCTTTGGCCGAAGCAAAGCTGCCCGCACCAATACCAGCGCCAAGGGAGGCGCCTATGCTGCCATCGCTTTGGTACAGTTCAACCGGCACACCGGTGGCATTTACAAAGGTGCCGGTAAACAGATCGCTTAAAAACATATTGGCCCTGCCGGCGCGGATGACCTGTGGATTCATCCCGTTTTCCCGCATAATATCCAGCCCATACCGGAACGCAAAGGCAATGCCCTCCTGCGCGGCGCGAAACAGGTGCGCCTGCGTGTGTACATTAAGGTCGATATGGTGAAAATGAACGCCAATAATTTTATTGCCCAGCATACGCTCGGCCCCGTTGCCAAAAGGAAGCACGCGCAACCCCTCGGCTCCTGGTTTTACCTGTTGCGCTGCCTGGTTCATTTCCGTATAGCCCAGGCCGGGAGAAAAAACATTTTTTACCCAACGGTTTAAAATGCCCGTGCCGTTAATACATAATAATACGCCCAGGCGTTTATGGTCGCCGGCATAGTTTACATGCGCAAAGGTATTGACACGCGATTGCGGGTCGCAGGTAAGCGCATCGCTTACCCCATAAATAACCCCGGAGGTACCGGCGGTAGCAGCCACCTCGCCGGGCTCCAGCACATTTAATGAAAGGGCATTGTTGGGCTGGTCGCCGGCCTTGTAAGTAACCGGGAGGCCTTCTTTCAGCTGCAATGCAATGGCCACGCTGCTGCGCAGGCGTCCATGCTCCGCAAAAACCGGTTTAATATTCGGTATAAATCCTTTGTCAAAATGAAAATAATCAAACACATCGTCCGACAACTGGTCCTCCTTAAAATCCCAGAAAATTCCTTCCGATAATGCGGATATGCTGGTGGTAACGGTTCCCGTCAGTTTGAGGGCAATAAAATCGCCCGGCAGCATTATTTTATAAATACGCTCGTAAATGGCCGGCTCATGCTCTTTTACCCAGGCCAGTTTGGCGGCGGTAAAATTGCCCGGCGAGTTGAGCAGGTGCGCCAGTGCTTTTTGATCGCCAATGGCATGAAAAGCGCCGTCGCCAATATCCACTGCCCGGCTATCGCACCAGATAATGGAATTGCGCAGGCTTTCGCCGTTTTCATCTACCAGCACCAGGCCATGCATCTGGTAGGCAATGCCAATGGCCCCGATATCCGCCGGGTTATAGCGTTTGGAGGCATGTGCTTTCAGGATGGCCTGTTGCACATGCTCCCACCACATTTCCGGCGATTGCTCGGCCCAGCCGGGCTGCAGGACAATAATCGGCGATTCTGTTTCGGGGTATTGCGCGGTAACCAGGCATTGCTGCGTGGAGGCATCGGTAACCGCTACTTTGATAGAAGAAGTTCCTATATCAATTCCAAGGAGTAACATATAATGGCAGCCTCGTTTTTTTGAGAAAATAGTGGCCCGAAGGTACCGGACCGGCACTAGAAAGGATGCTACTTTATTGTTGAAAACTGAAACTATTTTGCTAAAAATGCTAAATTTATACCTCAAATCCGCTTAATATAGTTCAGATATGAAGCCATTGGTTGAAAAGCTCCCGCTTTCGGGCGATACCTCTTTTGTAGCCCGTACCTTTCGCACCCCGCAGTTCGAAGTGCCCTGGCATCAGCATATTGAATACGAACTGATTCTTTTTACCGAAGGGGAAGGCGTCAGCTTTATCGGCAATTATGTGGGTGAGTTTAAAGCCGGCGATATCTTTTTTCTCGGGGCCAACCTCCCGCATACGTTTCAGAAAGCGCATAAGGATATTATCACTGCGGCAGTAGTGGTTCAGTTTAAAGAAGACTTCTGGGGCGGTAATTTTATGCAGCTTCCCGAATGCAGGCTTATCAAGAACCTGTTTGTTACTTCCATGCAGGGGCTAAAAATAAAGGGCGAAAGCCGGCAAAAACTTAACCCACTGATCCGGGAGCTGGAATACCTGCAGGGCTTTGAACGCATTATCCGGCTCTGCGAATGTCTTTTACTGGTAGCCCGCGAAGAAGAATATGAAACCGTGTCCACCCAGGAAATGGAACAATTTCACCCCAGGAACAAAGAGCGTATTGATAAAATCTTCCAGTACACCATCGATTATTTCCAGGAACCCATCCGGCTGGATGATATTGCAAAAAATGCCGGTATGAGCGTGCCTGCATTCTGCCATTATTTTAAAAAAAGCACTAAAAAAACATATATAGATTTTTTAAACGAGGTAAGAATCGGTTATGCCTGTAAACAGTTGATAGACACACGAAAAAGCATAGAAACAATTTGCTATGAAAGCGGGTTTAATACATTGGCCAACTTCAACAAACAGTTTTTAAAATTAAAGCTGCATACCCCCTCCGGGTACCGGAAAAATTTCAGTGCCAGGATACCTGTAATCTGAAAGAAAATTCGTATTTTTCCCTGCTGCGGCTTGGGGTTTACCCTTGCAGCAGCAAGAAAAGTAGCTAATTGTTAAAATTTTTATAATAGACTTTTCGTTACTCAACAAGGGGAAGATTAATGCGTTATGAACTTCCCCCCGTTGAAATTCTCTGGACTATTAAAAACCGAATTGTGTAATGCTAAGGCTGTCTGTTACCTCTTTAACCACTTTTATTGCCCGGTGCGCGCTTGTGCTGGCGGGTTTGTGCACTCCTTTTGTTATGCCCGCGTCTTCAAAGGCAGGTAGCAGGGCTGCTCACGTATACAATAACAATTTACCGGGTAAGGAAGAAGGCTACGGCATGCTGTACGATGAGTTGCAGCTCGATACCCTCAACCTGTCCCGCAAGGCATTTACCTATGCCGTCAAAGGCTACTCCCGCCTGCAGGCGCAGGGCCAGCTTCAGAACGACAATGTTATTTCCATTATCGATTTCAGCCTCCCCTCCAATAAGAAAAGGCTGTTTGTCATTGATATGATAAGCGGGAAATTATTGTTCAACACCTTTGTTTCGCACGGCAGGAACTCCGGCAAAGCAATAGCCACGCGCTTTTCCAACAAGCCCGGCAGCTATATGAGCAGTCTCGGGTTTTACATTACCGGCAGCACCTATTTTGGCGAACATGGCTATAGCCTCCGGCTCCAGGGCATTGAAAAAGGCATAAATGATAAGGCCCTCAAAAGAGGCATCGTTATGCACTCGGCCGATTATGTAGAAGAAGACTATATCCAGCAAAGAGGATACAGCGGCCGCAGCGAGGGTTGCCCCGCCATTCCCGCTGAATTTCAGCAACAGGTCATTGAAACCATCAAAGACGGCAGCTGCCTCTTCCTGTACAGCCCCAATAAGTTTTACACGGCCCATTCCAAAATCGTTCCCCGCAGAACGATTGGGTAATCGGCTTACCGCGCCTTCGGCGCGGTAATTATTTTACCACAGAGGGCACAAAGGTTTTTACACAGAGAACACAAAGCTTTTGCTTAGAAAAAGGCTTTTGCGAAACCTTCCTTTTAAGGAACACAAAGGCCGCTTGCTGTGCAGGCAGGCAGTTTGCGCAGCAAACCCTCTGTGCCCCTTAAAAGGAAAACGAAGAACAAGCCTCTGTGCCCTCTGTGTAAAAACCTCTGTGCCCTCTGTGGTAAAAACGCTTTGCGCCAAAGGCGCATCCTCCCCCTGGCATGGTTTTTTAAAGAAAATCATTTTAACTCAAAAAACGACAACTATGTTACGCTGGACGCTTACGTTTCTCATCATCGCCCTTATCGCGGGCATACTGGGCTTTACCGGTATTGCAGCCGGCGCGGCCGAAATAGCCAAAATTATCTTTTTCATCTTTCTTGTATTGCTGCTCATTTCCCTGGCTATGGGCCGCCGCAGCAAAATATAGCAGCCACGGGCAGCTGCCGCTTTTACAGGGCAACGTGCTTAAACAACAAAACCGGTTATTGCTAACCGGTTTTTCCCTATACACTGTTGTCTCCGTAATTATTTTTTCGGTACCACCAGTATATGCGCGCTCATCGTGTCCCGTTTCTTGGTTGTATCCTTTTTGGGTATGGTGTCTTTTGCAAGACCATCACACTTTACAGGTCCCCCGTAATTGGATGTAGTAGCCGTAGCAACTGTGTACACGCCTAATCCGATCATTAATGCCAATAAGATCCTTTTCATAGTTTAACCATTTTTAAAAGTTGAAATAAAAAATACACACTCATTTCGGGGATCTACGGCCTTCCGCATGGCGTGGGACAATCGTTTGTTATAATCAACCAATAACAACAGTTGAACATTTATACGTATGTAAGAATTGTGCCAAAATAGAATGTGTGCATTAAAAAGTTATTAACCAAAAGGCTCCTGTTCAAAAATACCAGTGGGGATATTTTTTCCCATACATTCTGAACCCCGCTGCTGTAGCGGGGTTCAGAATAAATAAAAAATCATTTATTATTATTCTCACATTTCTATCGCCCGTAATCATCATAATTCTCACTGGCATATTTTTCATATTGCTTTATCAGCTTTTCATTTTTCATCTCAATGGCCGTGAGCTTTTTGCGTACGTCGGTAGATACGGGCATGTACCAGTCCTGGTTGTCGAACAACTCGCGCATATCTCTCAGCTTGAATGAGTAGCCATGGCGCGCATATATTTCATTGCGCATGACCCGCAGCTCGCTTTTGTAGAGGTTGTTCACATCATCAGCCGTGAGCTGCTTTATCGAGCTTTCAGTAAACTGGCCTGCCGTACTATAATACATGAAATTCCTGCGCACGAGCGTATAATGCCGGGAAGCCTGTACGTGGTTGTAAGGTGTCCATTTGCCGGTAAGCGAAAGCGGCTTCCTGGAAATGACCAGTTCAAAAATACCGTCATATTTATTATCGCCCGGTTCTTTAAGTGTAGCGGTTATTTTATCACCGTCTTCCGTGTACTCGCCCCTGAACGGACGGTCATTGCCGGCGCATACGCTGTACCCGAATATAGCGCCGTCTTCCATCTGGTCGATAAAGAGGGTGATTTTATTGGAAGGCACCGGGATAGAATCGCCGGTTACTTTGTCCAGTACCCTGTCATTGCCCGCAGGCTCAAACATACCGCACCAGGTACCGGTGACGGAAGTTTCCGGTGCAGCCAGCGTATGCGCTGCTGTACTGTCTTTGGCAACGCTGGCCGCAGATCGATGTTTACAACCGGGAGTAACCGAAAAAAGAAAGACGACGGGCGCTAACCACCTGGCGGAAGACATAGGCATAAAATTTGGCAGAAAAATAAGCAATTTTTACTAAGCTGCAAGCCACAAGCTCCAAGCCACAGTTTTTTTTGCCTGCAACTTGTAGCCTGCAGCTTGTGGCTTGCAGCTTATTCTGTTATCTTTACCACACCCATGCGCACCTTTTACCCTTATATACTGCTGCTCCTCCTCGCCTTCTTCTTTGTGCTGATGGCGCAGATTACGCTGCAATACATCCCCATTCGTACCGACGCGGCTTTTTTGCAAATCAAACAGGAATACATGGGTATTATACCCTGGCGTATAGCTTTTTTCGTACATGTATTTACGTCTGTATTTGTACTGGCGGCCGGCTTTACCCAGTTTTCCCCGCGCATACTGGGGAGGTACAAAAAAATACACCGTACCATGGGCAAAGTTTATGTTATTGTTATCTTGTTTATCACCGGCCCCGCTTCCTTTATCATGGCCTTACTGGCCAATGGCGGTATTCTATCCCGTATAGCTTTTACCTGCCTGTCGGTATTATGGATGTACACTACCGCCAAAGCCTGGCAAACAGCCCGGGCCCGGCAGTTTGCAGAACACCGCAACTGGATGTACCGCAGCTACGCGCTTACCCTTTCTGCCATTACCCTGCGCGCCTGGAAATGGCTGCTTATTGCCCTGTTTCACCTGCGCCCGCTCAATACCTATATGATAGTGGCATGGCTGGGTTTTGTGCCCAACCTGTTGATAGCCGAATGGTTCATCCGTAAGCATTATTTTTGCGGGTATGCACCTGTACCTGCTCACAGCACCACAGACAACGGAGAATGAATTACCGCTGGTACTGCATTTCCTGGAATGCGGCCTGCACAAATTGCATATCCGCAAGCCGGGGTTTGACGCTAATGATTACCGGGATTATATCAGCGCCATACCAACGGCCTATCATAACCGGCTGGTTATTCACGGCGCCTTTGAACTGGTGCAGGCATTCCCGGCCCTGGGCATTCACCTGCGAAGCCACGACCGGCAGGATTCCCGGCTAATACAGCAGGTTCAGCAACTACAACCGGCTTCCCGCTCTTCTTCTTTTCATGCCTGGGAAGAGATAAGCGATAATGAAGACCCCTACGATTATGTGTTTATCAGCCCTGTATTCGACAGTATTTCTAAAAAAGGATATAATGCCGGGATTGATTTGGAGGGTTACCGGCGGCTGAAACAATGGGCTGCGGGGCGTAAAAAACAACTACCCGGTATTGTTGGATTGGGAGGTGTGGGGGCCACTACCATTTCCCGGCTCAGGGATACCGGTTTTGATGGCGGTGCATTATTGGGCGCTATCTGGGAAGCAGCCCATCCAGCCACTGTCTTTGCCGCCATACAGCAGGCTATCGGTAACCCGGCAGGCTCCTGATGCCTCCCTGCAGGCTGCTCACCTGCTGCAATCCCCGCTGCGCCAGCAGCGCTGCCGCCCTGCTGCTTCTTACCCCTGAAGCGCAATAGACTACAATATTTTTTTCTGCTGTAAGCGGCGGGCAGGCATTTTCCAGTATCGACAGCGGAATATTGATGCCCCCGATATTAAAAAGTGCGTGCTCCGCCGGCTCCCGCACATCTATTAACACAAAGGCATCTGCCGGCAATTGCTGCAACGCGGCATAGCTGGTAAAAGCAATACCTGTTTCACAGGAATCTTCATAACCGGCCCGGAGGGTATGAATCGTTTTATTGGCCTCCACAGCATTAAAATGAAATACCTGTGTCTCCATATCCAGCGCATCCATTACCAGCAGGCGCCCGCTTAACGGCCGGCCCGCTCCCGTTACCAGTTTAACCACCTCGGTAGCCTGCAGGCTGCCGATAATGCCGGGCAAGGAGCAGAGCACGCCGATAACCGAGCAATTGGGGCTTTCCTCTTCTCCCGGCGGGGAGGGAAAAATACAGCGATAGGTAGGCCCGCCGGCATAATTAAATACCGATACCTGCCCTTCAAAACGAAAGATGGAGCCAAATACCCAGGGCTTACCCAGCATTACACAAGCATCGTTAATAAGATAGCGCGAAGCAAAATTATCCGTACCGTCTGCTACTATGTCATAGCCTGCCAGTAATTCCGGTATATTGGCGGGGGTAACCGTAAACGGGTAAACGTTTACCTGTATATGCGGGTTGATGGCCTGTATTCGTTTTTGCGCTACCAGGGCCTTACCCTGGCCAATATCATTTTCGGTGTACAATACCTGTCGCTGCAAATTGCTCGGCTCTATGCTATCCCCATCTGCAATACCAATAGTGCCCACCCCGGCAGCCGCCAGGTATTGCAATACGGGGCAGCCTAATCCGCCCGCACCAATGACCAGCACTTTTGCCCCTGCCAGCCGCTCCTGTCCTTCGCGGCCTATTTCGGGAAGCAGGAGCTGGCGGCTATAACGTATTTCCTGTTGTAAGGATAACATGATTAATTTTATTTAAATGCTTCCCAGTCCTTCCACACGGCTTTATACCCGCTTCGTTCTATCATTGCGGCTATCTCCTGCGGGCTGCGATGATCGTCTATTGCAAATTGCTCCAGCGATTCAACGTCTGTCACATACCCCCCGGGGTTGGTGCGTGAGCCTGCGCTGATACTGGTAGCGCCAAGACTAATAATATGATCCCGGAATCCGGCATTTTCGCGGGTGGAGACCGACAATTCAATTTCTTCGTTAAAAATACGCCAGGCGCAGATAAGCTGTACCAGCTCACGATCGCTCATCATTACTTTCGGGTCCGGTATGCCGGCTGCCGGCCGTAGGCGGGGAAACGAAATGCTGTAACGGCTTTGCCAGTACTTCTTTTCAAGATAGCCAATGTGCAATGCCGTAAAAAAACTATCAGTTCGCCAGTCTTCCAGCCCTATCAGCACGCCAAGGCCTATTTTATGAATACCGGCCCTGCCTAACCGATCAGGGGTATCCAGCCGGTAATAGAAATTGGATTTCTTTCCTTTGGGATGATGTTTTTTATACTCCTCCCGGTGATAGGTTTCCTGGTATACCAGCACCGTGTGCAGGCCTTCGCCAACCAATGTAGCATACTCTTCCTGTTCCAGCGGCTGCACTTCCATGGAAAGCTGGGCAAAATGTGGGCGCAGCAGGCGGATGGCATTTTGCAGGTAGTCCACGCCCACGGTCATATTGGCCTCGCCCGTTACCAGCAGCACATGCTGAAAACCCTGCGCCTGCAGGTATTGTGCCTCCTGCAGCAGCTCTATGGCCGTTAATGTTTTGCGCTTTATCTTATTATCATAGCTGAACCCGCAATAGGTACAAATATTCTGGCATTCGTTGCTCAGGTACAAGGGAATGTACAGCTGCATTGTTTTTCCAAAACGCTGTTGCGTAAGGCGGCGGCTCAGGCGGCACATCGGTTCAAGGTAGGCCAGCGCCGCAGGCGATATCAATGCCTTGAAATCTTCTATACTGCGCTTTGCCTTGTGCAGCGCCGTCTCCACATCGGCTGCTTTTTTGGCATAGATGCTTTCCCGGGCCTCGTCCCAATTATAAGTATCAAACAGATCTCTGAACATATATATTATTATTAGCCGCTACTTTTTCATTTCCCTGTTTCTTATTCCCCTGTTTTTATTCTTCGAGAAACCCGGTCAACGGGCTGCTTGCTTCCGCATGCTCCTTTACTGCGCCCAATCCTGCCTGCCAGGCCATGCGCCCCGCTTCTACCGCCTGCCGGAAGGCCATGGCCATTTGTACGGCGTTGGCGGCTGCGGCAATGGCAGTATTGACCAGCACCGCATCCGCACCCAGCTCCATAGCCGCTGCTGCATGCGATGGCGCACCAATGCCGGCATCCACTACCACCGGCACACTGCTTTGCTCTATGATGATTTGCAAAAAATCGAGTGTCTTCAATCCCTTGTTGCTGCCAATGGGAGCACCCAGGGGCATTACCGCGGCCACGCCCACCTCCTCCAGCCGTCTGCATAATACCGGGTCGGCATGTATATAGGGCAAAACAACAAAGCCCAGTTTTACCAGTTCTTCAGCCGCTTTAAATGTCTCTACCGGGTCCGGCATCAGGTATTTGGGGTCGGGATGTATTTCCAGTTTTACCCAATGCGTTTCCAGTGCTTCACGCGCCAGCTGCGCCACAAATACGGCTTCTTTGGCTGTACGCGCACCCGAAGTATTGGGCAGTAACTGGAACTGGGTTGTAGGAAGGTAATCCAGTATATCTTCTTTTTCTTCGCTCGTAGCTTTTACCGCTACGCGCTTCATGGCCACCGTTACCAGTTCCGTACCGGATGCGGCCAATGCCTCCTGCATAAGCGCATGGTTGCCGAATTTACCGGTCCCGGTAAACAGGCGCGAATGAAATTGCCTTCCGGCTATTACCAATACATCATGCATAATAAATCATTTAACGTGAAAAATAATGTTCGCAAAGCCCTGCCAGTAGTCCCGCTTTCTCAGCTACCTGCACGGCGGCGGAAATACTTCCCGATACTGCTACGCCACGCAAACCGGTTGCCGCCAGTTCCGGGATATCCTGCTCCGTTATACCGCCAATGGCAACAACAGGGGGCAGCTTTAACGGTAGTATGCTCAATTGCCGGAATATAGCCTGGTAGCCTTCCAGTCCCAGTACAGGGCTCAGCTTTTGCTTGGTAGTGGTAAACCGGTAAGGCCCCAGCCCGATATAATCGATGTCTTTGTAGCAAAGCTGCACTACATCCTCTGCCGTATTGGCCGTGCAACCGATAATAAAACCTTCCTGCAACAGGTCCCTTGCAATTTCCGGCTTCATATCTTCCTTGCCCAGGTGTACACCATTTGCCCCCAGCTCCAGCGCCAGTATCGGGTTGTCGTTAATGATAAGCGTACAGTTATACTCGCGGCAAACGGCCTGTACCTCCCGCGCTACCGCGCGGTAATCATTGTACCCGGTATCTTTCAGCCGCAGCTGTATCCAGTCAATACCTCCGCGACAGGCTTCTTCGGCAAGCCCGGGGCCGGTACAGATATAATGTAGTTTACTTATTTTTTTCATGGCTGTTGTTGATAAATGAATGATAACCCAGCAGCGTTTCATTGCTGGCCAGGAATTGATGGGTATAGGTATTGGCGTATTGTGCGGCGGCAGGCATATCCATGCCCAGCGCCAGCCCGGCAGTTAAGGCAGACGATAATACGCAACCGCTGCCATGCTTCTCTCCCCTGGGCAGGCGCGGGTTGGAAAACGTATACGTGCGCTGCCGGTAGTACAGCATATCGGCAGCGGTTGAAGTGCCCGAATCATGTCCTCCTTTCAGGTACACGGCGGTTTGCCGGCTCTGTTCCAGCAGGCGCTCATGCAAACCATCTGCCCCAAACAATTGCTGCGCCTCGGGCTTGTTGGGCGTAAGACAGGCTACGCAGGACAATAGGTTGCTGAATAAACGATGGTTGATCAGATCGTGAAAAGAAAAACCGGCGCTGGCTTTTAGCACAGGATCCCATACCATGATAGCGCCCGGTATATGCTCCTGTATCCAGCCGGTTAACTGTTTCAGCACGCCAAAATCTTCTATCAATCCGATTTTTATATGCTGAATGCTAAACCGGTCCTGCAATACGCGCAATTGCTGAAGTATCTTTTCGGGGGCTGTCCATTCCAGTCTTTCAAAGGTAATATCGTTCTGGTACGTTAATGCCGATACTACCCCCAATCCATACACGTCACTGGCCTCCATCGTTTTAATATCCGACAGCAGGCCTGCCCCCCCGCTGGGGTCAAAACCGGCAATAGACAACGCGTATGGTCTTATGCTGCGCATAGTTTTTAGTTGATGGTTGATAGATGATAGTCGATAGTCGAAGCATAGGCCCATCAACTACCAGCTATCATCTATCAACTACTTATAAATTTCCCCTCCCTGCTCCACAAACTCCCTCGATTTTTCCTGCATTCCTTTTTGCAGCAATTCCTCCTGCGCGGTATAATCGCGGATATCCTGCGTTATTTTCATACTGCAGAAATGCGGGCCGCACATAGAGCAGAAATGCGCAATCTTGGCGCCTTCTGCCGGGAGTGTTTCATCGTGAAAAGCGCGCGCCGTATCGGGATCCAACGAGAGGTTGAACTGGTCTTCCCACCTGAATTCAAACCGGGCCTTGCTCAGCGCATTGTCGCGGTACTGTGCACCCGGGTGCCCTTTGGCCAGGTCGGCTGCGTGGGCTGCTATTTTATACGCTATCACCCCGTCTTTTACGTCTTTTTTATTGGGCAGGCCCAGGTGCTCTTTCGGCGTTACATAGCAAAGCATGGCCGTGCCATACCAGCCAATCATGGCGGCGCCGATGGCTGAGGTAATATGATCATAGCCCGGGGCAATATCGGTGGTCAGCGGTCCCAGCGTATAGAATGGCGCTTCATGGCATTCCTTCAGCTGTTTGTCCATGTTCTCTTTGATAAGGTGCATAGGTACATGCCCCGGCCCTTCTATCATTACCTGTACATCATGCTTCCAGGCTATTTTGGTGAGCTCGCCCAGTGTTTCCAGTTCGGCAAACTGTGCGGCATCGTTGGCATCGGCAATAGAACCAGGCCGCAGGCCATCTCCCAGCGAAAAGCTCACATCATATGCTTTCATGATAGCGCAGATCTCTTCAAAATGCGTGTAGAGAAAACTTTCTTTATGATGCGCCAGGCACCATTTGGCCATAATGCTGCCCCCGCGCGATACAATGCCCGTAAGGCGTTTTGCCGTAAGAGGAATATAGCGCAGCAACACGCCCGCATGGATGGTAAAATAATCCACCCCCTGCTCGGCCTGCTCTATCAGTGTATCTTTAAATACTTCCCAGCTCAGGTCTTCCGCCCGGCCGTTTACCTTTTCCAGCGCCTGGTAAATAGGCACCGTACCTACCGGCACGGGACAGTTGCGAATCACCCATTCCCTGGTTTCATGAATATGTTTTCCGGTAGAGAGATCCATCAGGGTATCCCCTCCCCAGCGGCAGCTCCACACCGCTTTGTCTACCTCTTCCTCGATGGAAGAGCTGACGGCGGAATTGCCGATATTGGTATTGATCTTGACCAGGAAATTGCGACCTATGATCATCGGTTCGGCTTCCGGGTGGTTGATATTGGAGGGTATAATAGCCCGCCCTGCCGCTACCTCCTCGCGTACAAACTCCGGGGTTATGGCTTTGAGCGGGGTCCGGGCGCCAAAACTATCGCCGGGGTGCTGCTGCGTTAATGCCTGCTCCCGGTATTCATTCATGCGCTGGTTTTCACGAATGGCGATGTATTCCATTTCGGGCGTGACAATCCCTTTGCGGGCATAATGCAACTGGGTCACGTTTTGTCCTGCTTTGGCGCGCAGCGGTTGCTTTTTGTGTTCAAACCGTAAATTGCTCAGGCTCTCGTCCTGCAGGCGCTGGTTACTGTAGGCCGATGTAAACTGCTGTAGCTGCTCCGTATCGCCACGCTCCTGTATCCATGCTTCACGCAGGCGGGGCAGCCCTTTTTTAAGATCGATGTTTACAGCGGGGTCGGTGTATGGCCCGCTGGTATCATACACGGTAACCGGGGCATTGGCTGTTTTTTCTTCCACTCCAAATAGTTTGGTAGTAGTATCGCCCACCGCTATCTCCCGCATGGCTACACGTATATTGTGCAGCCGGCCGGGTATGTATATTTTTTTTGAACCAACCAGCGGGCTGCGGCTAATAATAGCTTCTCCCGGTGGCATTGTTGCATTCTTTTTCATATTGAAGATGATTTTATTGAAGATGAGTGTTGCTTTTATCCTCCTTTGGAGGCGCGTATCAGCATTATTTTATCGCCGGGCTGCAGTAAATGCACCTCCCAGGTGCCCCGGCCAATTACCTGGTTGTTTACAGCTATCGCCATGCCGCGCAGGGAGGGCAGCTGGCAGGCCGCCAGCAATTCGTGCAGCGTGGCGGGCGCGGCAAGTTCCCTCGGTTCATTGTTTACATAAACGGTCATACGCCTTGTTTGAGGTGTAAAAAAATAAACAATAAACTCCAGGGGGAAGATGCCATCACGGGATGCAGAACGCTTTCCCGTTTTACTTTTTCCTTCGCAGGCATTATCCTGATCAGGTTAAAAGGGTATAATCTCAGCCATGCGGTTTAAACATGGCACCCCTAAAGTTTCAGGTCAAATGTAGGAGTTTTTTGGATAGGACCTGAATTTTTAATGGTTCACTAATTCATGAACAGGTTTTGCAGGTATGGATTAATTTGCGGATCAACTAAGAATATATGCGCATCAATTATTATTATATAGCCGCCCTGCTCCTGCTGGCCTCCTGTGCCCCCAAATACAAAAACCCGCATGTTGAAATACAAACGCAATTCGGCGCCATTGAAGTAGAACTCTATCCTGCCCGGGCGCCGAAAACAGTTGCTGCTTTTTTGTCGTATGTTGATTCCGGCCTTTATAAAAAAGGAACTTTTTACCGCGTGCTGACCGACGATAACCAGCCTTCCAATGCTCCCAAAGCGGAATTAATACAGGGTGGCATCTGGAAAACCAATCACCGTAAAGCAGTGTCCCTTCCCGGTATACCGCACGAAAGCACCCGTCAAACGAACCTGCTGCATACCAATGGTACTATTTCACTGGCCCGGCAGGAGCCGGGTACCGCCACCACTGAGTTTTTTATTTGTGTTGGCGACCAGCCGGGTTTTGATTATGGCGGCGCCAACAACCCCGACGGGCAGGGCTATGCCGCCTTTGGCCGCGTGGTAAAAGGAATGGATGTAGTGCTCCGGATCTATAACCAGCCGGAGAACGACCAGGCATTGGACCCCCCGGTTTATATTGCCGATATTACAAGGTTATGAGCCCGTTTAATAGCCCTGGTTAACCCGGTTCCCGGGGGTATTCGTATGCTTTTATGCCCTCTTTGACACTCCCCCTGTAGTATTCCTTCTACGGAAAATCCTGCATTTAGTGTATGCCTGAATAATATAATGCTCTATTTTCCGAAATACAGGGCTTCGGTTCCTTTGCAATACGTACCAACCAACATCCATCTAATAACCATCAAAATTGCAATGTTTATGAAACCGTCCAGCCCAAAAACTGATTGCGAGCTGATCCGCCTGTTTAAAAACGGCGATGTCCCGTCCCTCGAACTGCTCATTCTCCGTCACAAAGACAAAATTTATACCTCTATTTTCCTGCTGGTAAGAGACAAGCACCTGGCAGAGGATATATTCCAGAACACCTTTATTAAAGTAATTGAAACCATACGCGGGGGCAGCTACAATGAAGAAGGAAAGTTTTTGCCCTGGGCAAGCCGCATTGCTCACAATCTTTGCGTAGACCATTTCCGTAAAGTAAAACGCTCGCCCCTGGTCAAAAACAGCGATGCCCTTTCTATAACGGAAGAAGTACTTGATTCCGAAGACAGCGTCGAGCAGAAAATGATGAAACGCCAAAGCCATGAAAAAGTGCGCCGCATGCTAGACCTGCTGCCGGAAGACCAGCGCGAAGTGATCGTTTTGCGTCATTACGCCGGGCTTAGCTTTAAAGAAGTAGCGGCGTTAACCAATTGCAGCATCAATACAGCGCTGGGCAGGATGCGTTATGCCCTGCTGAACCTGCGCAGGATAATGGAAGAAAAACAGGTGGCGCTGTAATATGGAATAGCGGAAAGGGAAAATCAAAGCATTGATTCAAGGGCCTTGTGCAGGGCATTATAATCATGGCCCCCGTTGTACTTATAGCCGTTGATGAAAAGACCCGGCGTACCGTTTACCCCGCTCCGGGCGCCGCCTTCCAAATCTTTCTCCACCCTGTCTGTTACTGCCGGGGTAGAAATATCCTTACTGAGTTGTTTTATGTCCACGCCTGCGCCTTCCGCCAGCGATAACAAGGATTGCGTGGAAAGATTTTGCTGGTGCTCAAAAATCGAATCATGCACCGGCCAGAATTTTCCCTGCAGGCCTGCTGCTTCCGCCACATAAGCGGCGGCAATGGCGTGCGGATGCGATTCCGCCAGCGGGAAGTTGCGAAACACAAATAACAGTTTATCGGCAAAATGTTGCTGCAACTTTTTGATAACAGGATAGGCCGCCCCGCAATGGGGGCATTCATAATCGCCGTACTCCACCAATACAAGCGGGGCGTTTTTATTGCCCTGGCTATGGTCGTTGTCCCCTACGGGTATGCGTAAATTCATGAGATATGTTTTATTTCATATTTTCCAGGGTGTCCAGTATGCCATCCGCCCCCGGGTTCATACCGGTGGGCGACAGGTAGCTCCAGGCTATGACCCCTGCTTCGTCAATTACAAACAAAGCACGGTTGCTTTCCCCTTCTTCCGTGTTAAACACGCCGTATTTCCGTGCCACATCGCCCTTTGGCTCAAAATCGGCCAATAGCGGAAAATGCAGGTTCCTGCTTTGCGCAAAAGCAAGATGGCACCATTTACTGTCCACGGAAATACCCAGTAATTCCGCATTCTGTTTGTGAAACAGTTTGAGCATTTCATTGTACAGCGCCATCTGGTCGCTGCATACCGGGCTCCAGTCCGCCGGGTAAAAAGCCAGTATCACTCTTTTACCCTTTAATTCACCCAGTTTTAATTTCTGGTCGGGAGTTGAAAACAATTCAAACTCCGGCGCTTTATCTCCTTTTTGTAACATGGGTAACAATTTAGCATTTTATTCCCACACCTGCACCTTTGCCGGGCACATCCTTAAAAATGTAAAACAAAAATCATAAAGAATGCAGTCATTCCTATTTTTAACATTTTGGCTGTTCCTTACAGCTTTGAAGCCGGTTATACTATTCCTAACTTTAAGTCAAATATTAAATTTTATTGTATGAAAAATAGTTTACTCCTGCTGTTTACAGCCCTGCTATTCACTTCAGCTGCTTTTGCACAGCAGGAAAAGCGCAGCGAATACATGACGGTTACCATCCTGAGCAACATGTTCTACTCAGACCATATCTTATACATTGTAACGAAAGAGGACCAGGCACAGGAAGAAGATACACTTCTGTACAAAGCGCTGAAGCCCTCCCGGAACAAAATGGCAATGGGCATCAATGATACCGATCCGGTAGGCCATATAGCAGTATTATAGCCACTCAGTTTGCCATACGTAAGCACCGCCCCGCTGTCTGATATAACCTGCGTAATGCCCGGGGCCGTTTTCCGGTAATCGAAGTTTTTCAGGCCAAACACGGTTGATATCGTGTAAGTTGACGGGGTAAACCAATCAGAATAAGTAACATTGGCCGTACCTGCCGGTCCCGCCGGGCCGGTATCGCCTTTCTTGCAGGAAGCGAAGAAAAGGACAATAAAAGCAATAAACGAAAAGCCGATGATCTTTTTGAATGCTGGTACATGATTAATAGGGAATGTTTGCATGGTTGATTTTTTTGGGTAAAACAATACGAGTTAGTCGCATACGTATCAACCTGGCAAACATGCAAAATAAAAACTACCTATTTGTGGTATACTATACTGGTGGGGTAACCGCTGTTTTAATGCATCAGGGCAACGCGAATGCCATATAGGCATCGCCCGAAGGTTGGCGCAGTTTACCGCCCCCGCAGGCGATAACAATATATTGCCTGCCGTTTACCTCGTATACTGATGGAGTAGCAAAACCGGCGGCGGACAGGCGGGTTTCCCACAACAGGACGCCGGTACGTTTGTTGAATGCCCGGAACATGGCATCGCGGGTGGCGGCAATGAATAAAAGCCCCCCGGCCGTGACAACCGACCCGCCGTAATTCTCCGTACCGGTATGAATGCCCCTTGCTTTAAATTCCGGGTAATCGCCCAATGTGTCTTTCCATATTACCGCACCCGTATTCAGGTTAATGGCCGTAAGACTGCCCCAGGGCGGGGCTACCGCCGGGTAGCCTTCTTTCGTAAGAAATTTATTGTATCCCGTTGCCGTATAGGGCATACTAAACCAGGGGTTTTCAGGCTTTGCAGCAGGAATGAATTTTTCCTGCTGTTTATTTTTAAGGTCAAGAATAAAAGAAGCCAGCGCCTGCTTTTCGCTTGGGGTAAGCTGCTTAAAAGCAGGCATCATTCTCCTGCCGGTAGTAAGCAACCCGGTAAGCTGTTCTTCATTGTATTTTTTACCGGCATCCGCAATGGATGGGTTGTTGCCGCTGCCCTGCCTGCCGGGGCCATGGCAACCCATACAGTCAGATGCGTATAATTTTTTACCGGCGTCCAGGTTAGTTACCGTCATGGTTATGGGTAATGCATCTTTTTTGGTATATACCATGGTAAGCACCCAGGGCATTTCGCTGGCATTGATATATAGTATGCCGGTCGTGGGATCAAAGGAGGGGCCGCCCCATTCAGCGCCTCCGTCAAAACCGGGAAAAATAACGGTGCCCTGCCTGGAAGGGGCATTAAACATATTGCCTGTTTTATACCCCGCCAGCCGTTGTTGAATATCCCGGTAAGAAGAATCCGGCACCAGCCGGTTAAGATCCTGCTCCGCCAGGGACTGCCGTACAAAAGGCGGGAGCAGGGTGGGTATGGGCTGGGTGGGAGCAAGCTGCTCACCGGCAAGTTCAGTGGCAGTGGGCACCGGCCGTTCTTCAATGGGATAAACGGGCCGGCCGGTTTGCCGGTCCAGCAAAAAAATAAATCCTGATTTGGTGACCTGCGCCACAGCCTCCGTTGTTTTACCGTCTTTTTGCAGCGTTACCAATACCGGGGCGGTGGGCGGGTCGCGGTCCCATACATCATGGTGCACGGTTTGAAAATGCCATATACGCTTACCCGTAGCCGCATTTAATGCCAGCACGCAATTGGCATACAGGTCATTTCCTTTACGTTTACCGCCGTAAAAATCATATACCGCAGAACCTACCGGCGCAAATACAATACCTTTTTCTTCGTCCAGGCTAAAACCGGCCCATGCATTGGCGCCGCCAACGTTTTTATACGCGGCGGTATCCTCCCAGCTTTCATATCCTTTTTCGCCGGGATAAGGAATGGTATGAAACAGCCACCGCAGCCGGCCGGAATGCACATCGTACGCCCTGATATAGCCCGGGGCCGCGGCGGCTTCTTCCGCTACGCGGGTACCCATAATAAGCAGGTCCTTGTAAATAATGCCGGGAGTAGTGGAGGTTACATACAGGTCTTGTACGTCGCGCCCGAGATCATGATGCAAATCTATCGTTCCGTTATCGCCAAAGCCGGCAATGGGCTTACCGTTCATGGCACTGATACAATAGAGCGAGGAACCGGCAGTATAAAACACGCGCTGGTCGTCATCGCCACCATTGTACAGGGTAACGCCGCGGCAGGCATTAATAGCAAACCCCGAACGCAGCACTGCCGCGGGGTCAACCGAAGCAGCCGGGTCAAATACCCATTTTTTCTCGCCAGTAGCGGCATCCACTGCAAAGAGTTTCAGCTTCGGGGAAACACCGTACAGGATGCCGTTTGCAATAACGGGGTTTACCTGTACCTGTGAACCGGGATCGCTATCGCCGGTATGGTATATCCATGCCGGCTTCAATTCCTGTACATTGGAAGTATCTACCTGGGTTAAGGAAGAATAATGAATGGCTTCTTTGCTCCCGCCGTACACGTTCCATTCCCTGTACTTACCGGTACCGGCACTATGGCAGGACACTAACGCAAATAACAGCAGCGTTGAGGGGTATAAGCAAGACCTGGTATTCATGGCAAGAAGGTAATGAAAGTTTTTGTATCCGGGTAAAATCTCCTTTTAACCCGGTCCTTGCTATACTTACCGGGAGACAGGTTTGTGGTATATACATTGTATAGGTTTAAGTTGATATAGCGGGATGGTTTCACCAAACATAGGTAGCTACCGCCCCGGCATTTAGGGTAGCTGTTGCTGTTTTTTGATTAAACCCGATACGGAATGTTTTGGAGCTTTTCGTGGCATTCAGCACCACCAGTACTATTTGCCCGCCCGGGGTTTTAAACGCCACATTGGGAAGCGCATCGCCCGAATTGGAAGCAATGCGCACAGAACCGGGCCGTATAAATTTTGCCGCATGGGCAATGATATAATAAGCAGGATTGCGGGTTATGCTATCGCCCGAAATGGTAACCGCGCCAAGACAACGATCACATCCTCCCCTGTCGGTATGGGGCTTATAAAAAGGATCGGCGGCCAGGTTCCATTCAATAACGGTACGGCACCAGTTGCGCGTAGCGCCGATAATTAATTTTTGTATGTGCTCGGGTATATCCCGTTCAAAATTGCCGGGCGCCCCCACCCATTGCTCGGTAAAATAAAGGTTCTTATCGGGATACGCGTTGTGCACGGAAGATAATGTTTCAATCGTGCCGCCGTACAGGTGAAACGCCGACCCGTCGATATATTTCCTCGCTTCGGGATCGCCTAAAATGGAAAGCGGGTATTCCGGCTTATCGGCATTATGATCGTAAATGATAATTTTAGAGTGAATGCCGGCCTGTTTGAACGCAGGCCCCAGGTAATGCTTTACAAACAATCCCTCCTCCGGCGCAGGCATAAACATACTCGGATTATTGCCGGGATGCAGGGGCTCGTTCTGCACGGTAATGGCATCGATGGAAATGCCTTCCTGCTGCATAGCGCGTATATAACGTACAAAGTATCGTGCATAGACAGGGTAGTATTCCGGCAGCAGGCTTCCGCCCCGGGTATCCTTATTTGTTTTCATCCATGCCGGCGCCGACCAGGGAGAGCCCAGTAGCCTGATATGCGGGTTAATGGCCAGTATTTCTTTCAATACGGGAATAAGATCCAACCGGTCGGGCACAAGATCAAAATGCTGCAGGGCGGTATCGGTTTGGCCCGCCGGGAGATCATCATAGGAAAATGCTTTTTCATTCAAATCGGATGCGCCGATACTGATACGCAGGTAGCTGGTACCGATAGCGTTGGGTTCGGTATCAAACAATTCTTTTAAAAGCGCGGCGCGGGCAGGGGCGCTCATTTTTGAAATATGCTGCGCGCTGCCCCCCGTTAAGGCAAATCCAAACCCGTCTATCGCCTGGTATCGCTCTGCATCGTTTACAAGAATAGCAGCAGTATCGGTAGCAGCCTGCCCCGGGCCCGCGGCAGGAATGAATACCAGCCCTGCCGCCTGTTTTTTAAAAAACACCTGGTTTGCCGGATCGGTAAGCCAAACGCCGGTATTGATTTTGGATTGAGCAACGGCGGTAAAGACTACCGCCATGGAGCAGGCGGGCAGGACAATGTATTTGCTATAAAAACGCATTATTGTATAATTAGGGTAGTAATGGAATGCGGCAGGCTTTCAGCATTAGCGGCCTGGCCTTTCAGCCATAGGTAATAAGGAATTTTTTTATCCGTGGTATTCATAACAATAACTGCAATGCTGCCATCGGTATTGGCAAACGCCGTGGTTTGCAGTTGCGCCCTGTTGGACGAAGCCGCAATGCGTTTTGCCCCGGCATGGATGAACTTCGAAAAATGCCCGATATAATAATAGGCATTGGTATAAATAAGCTTGCCGGTCCGGGTATCGGCATGCACCGGCGCAAAGCAAAAATTACCTACATGGTTGGGACCGCCTTTTTCATCAAGCACAATATTCCAGTCGGTCCAGGCCACGGTGCCGTTATTAAAATCGTTGATCATCGAGTAGCCGTAGCGCTCGCCGAGCGACCAGTTGAAAACACTGTCTATATTAAACGATTCCTTGCAGCCTTCGGTAAATACCAGGTTGGTATTGCGAAACGCCTGCGATACCAGTTTCAGGTTCTCAAACTGCATCGGTCCGCCGGTCCAGGTTTCATACCAGTGAAACCCGATGCCCCACACATATTTGGCTGCCTGTGGGTCTTCCAGGATAACGCTGGCACGCTGGTAGAGTAAATCGCGGTTATGATCCCATGCTATCAGTTTTTTATTGCCCAGCCCCTGCTGCTGCAGGGTGGGCCCCAGGTAATGCTTAATAAAATCGCGTTCGTCTTCGGCACTGTACACGCAGGATTCCCATTTTTGTTTGGCCATGGGTTCGTTTTGAACCGTCAGTCCCCATACGGGTATTCCTTTTGCCTCGTAGGTTTTTATAAACTTCACATAATAGTTGGCCCAGGTTTGCCTGAAAGCATCTTTCAGCTTTCCGCCATGCGCCATGTCATTGTTATCTTTCATCCAGGCGGGCGGGCTCCAGGGGCTTACAAACAAACGCAGTTTTCCTCCTGCGGCAGCCATGGCCTGTTTAATAAGCGGTATGCGGTACTGCTCATCGTGCGCCACGCTAAACGTTTTCAACAATGAGTCGTTATCGTTTACATACGTATAGCTTGCGCTCGAAAAATCGCAGCTGTGAATACTGGTGCGCCCGATGGTATAGCCAATGCCTTTGCCCGCATCGTAATACGCGGTCAGCAGCTCCTGCTGCTGCGCTTTGGGTAGCTGGGCAAATGTTTCCGCCGCCGCATCGGTCAGCGCCCCGCCAATACCCAGGAACGACTGGAACGTAGCAGAAGGATCAAGGAATATGGTGGGCTCTGATTCCAGCGGCTGCCGGTATGCTGCAAACGGCAGCTTGCCGTTTTCCGACAGGCGCAGGTTGGTTTGGCTGGCCGTGGTATAAACGGTTACCGTGCGGACCGCGCCCTTTTTTGCGGTGGCCACCTGTGCCACGGCAAGGCCGGTGGCCCCGCTCAGCAGGAGTACAAACAATGTCTTCTTCATATATGCAAATCAATTGGTGAACCGTAAGGTACAATTCTAAGACACATTTACCACCGGTTTAATACTCCCCGGCCGGGCCCTTTTGCGGGCGGTAATCAATACCACTCCCCCGGCCACGCTTGCCAGGCATGGCGGCAAACCGGGCCATGGCTGCCGCCTGCCGCCTGGTTTATGCAGGCGGTAACCCAGCTGTGCCGGTACATGGTACTGGTTTTTGAACAAAATTAAAATGCTCCCCCTGCCCTTCTCCCTTTCCCTTCCAGGTATTATATTTATACTGAAAACCAACCCCTACACCTCATGAAGCACCTTGTTTGTACCGCCCTGTTCTTTTTAACCCTTGTTATAACCGGCTCCGCCCAGGATAACTACCGCCAGGCCTGGGATGCCCTCAACAATGCAGACCGTACCAAAGCCATCCGGCTAATGCAGGAGGTAATGAATGAAAAACCTGTCTCCGCCGACAAATTCATCACCAACCTTTATTTAAAAACCTATAACGGGCAGGAAACCACCGTAACAGATTTTGATGCCGCGTTCTACGATAAAACGGCTAATCCCTACCCCTACATCTATGCGCTTTGGTTTAACAACGGCCTGCTGGGTACTTATGGCAAAAAGAAATTCCCCCACCAGCTGCGGCTTATAGATAAGCTCATTGCCGACCCCAAAGCTCCCGGCACCCTGGTAGGGGCAGCGCATTACCAAAAAGGCATGCACCTGCTTTTTTCCAACGATATTGACGATGCGCAAAAAGAATACGATAAAGTGGGCAATATCCGGAACTGGCAGTATGTAGGGCCATTTGAAAACCTGTCGGAAAGCGGTTTTTATAAAGAATACGGCCCGCTCAACCATCCCGGGCCCGACGCTGTATTTGCCTCCAATACCAATGCAGCAATAAAATGGTTTGCCCCCGCCGCTGAAATAAGAGACGGGTGGACACCCACTTCCTTCCAGGTGGATAAACGTACCGCCGTGGTATACGCGCAAACATTTGTGAATGCACCCGACAGCCAGGAAGTGTATTGCAATGCCGGGGCCACGGGGGCTATCAAAATCTGGGTCAACGACGAGCTGGTGCTTTCCGAATTCAAGGAAAGGACCACCGAAATGGATGCTTATACCATTAAATGCAAACTGAAAAAAGGCGGCAACCGCCTGCTGGTACAATTGTGCTTTACCGGCGAAAACTATCCCAATTTCAACATACGGCTTACCAACGACAAATACATGCCCCTGCCGGGACTGGCAGGCAGTAATGTGTATATGCCTTATACTAAGGTAACCGATACCCCGGCTACCTATACCCTGCTGCCTCATTTTGCCGAAGCCTTTTTCAGCAGTCATATAGCCGCCGAACCCGATAACCTTATCAATTACCTGTTGCTGGCAGACGTTTACCTCCGCAATAAAAAGACACTGGAAGCAAGAAACACCATTGAAACCGCCCTGCAGAAAGCGCCGCACAACTGCCTGCTGCGCATGAAACTGGTAGAAGTGCTTTCCAAAGAATCCAACCGCAGCAAAACACTGGAAGAAATAGAACAGCTTAAAAAAGACGACCCGCAGAGTCTTTTCGCCCTCTACCTTGCCATAAAAGACGATATCGACAACCAGAAATACGAAGACGCCTCGCGGGATATTGCCACAAAGGAAAAGCTCTACGGCGAAGACGAAACCACCGTAGCCTACAAACTGCTGATACTCTACAAAACGAATAAATACGATGACATGGTAAAGGCCGGGGAAGAAGCCTATAAAAAATACCCCGGGCAGGAAACCCTTTTACCCATGATGTACTCCATAAAAAAAGACGTGTATAAAGACGGTAAAGGCGCCCTGAAACTGTATGAAAACTATCTGAAGAATAATTTCAATGCCGGCGTGGTACGCAAATACGCCGAGCTGCTGCTGGAACAGGGACAGACCGATAAAAGCATGCAGCAAAAACAGCGCATGTTAAAAGATTTCCCGTACGATCCCGAAATGCTTTCCGATGTGTCTAACTATTACTATGGTGTAAAGCAATACGATAAAGCGGAAGACTATACCAATAAAGCCCTGCTGCTATCGCCCTATAACCAGTCCTACTGGGAGCAATTGGGCGATATAAAAAGCCAGGCCAATAAAACCGCCGAGGCAACCGATGCTTACAATAAATCACTGCTGTACGACCCCAACCAGTACGATGTGATCAATAAAATAAGAAAGCTGCAGGGCAAACCGGAGTCGTACAAACTGGTGCCCGAAACCAATATCGACTCTATTATAAAAGCCGACAAGGTGGTGGAAGCCAAAAATACCGACTACGGTTATTACTATATTGACGACGAAAAAAATGTGATTGTCCATCCCGGCGGCGCTACCGAAGAATACTACCTCTTTATCGTTAAAATAACCAATGAAAAAGGCATCGATAAATACAAGGAATCCTCCATTGGTTATGGCAGCACCCAGAACCTGCTCATAGAAAAATCGGAGGTTATTAAAAAGTCGGGCGCTAAAATTGAAGGGGAGCGAAACGATAACCAGGTTGTATTCACCAACCTCGAAGCCGGCGATGTCATTGTATTTAAATACCGGCTGCAGAATTTTGTGTACGGCAGGTTCGCCAAAGAATACTGGGATAAATATTATTTCGGCGGGCAAATTTATACGGCGCGCACGCACTACTCCCTGCTGCTGCCCAATAACCAGCCCGTTCATTACATCTTTACCAACACCACGCTGAAACCCACCATTACCGAAGTTGAAGGCTTTAAGCAATATACCTGGGAAATGGTAAAGCCCGAACCACTGAAAGACGAGCCGCTGATGCCCAATAACTGCGATATAGGTACGGTGCTGCACATTTCTACTCTTTCTTCCTGGCAGGATATTGCTTCCTGGTATACCGACATCATTAACAACCGCACGGAAGAAGATTTTGAAATAACCGCCCTCTTCAATACTCTTTTTCCCGAAAAGCAAAAAACCAAACTGAGCCAGTTTAAACAGGCGCAGCTGATTTATAATTATATTGAAAAAAACATCCGCTACAGCTCGGTGTCCTTCCGGCAAAGCGCCTTTGTGCCGCAACGTGCCTCGGTAACCCTCAATACCCGGCTGGGTGATTGCAAAGACCTGTCCAATTTATTTGTCACCCTCTGCCGCATGGCCAATATAGAATGCCAGATGGTGCTGGTAGATACGCGCAACAATGGCGCAAAGGATCTTATCCTCCCTTCGGTGGAGTTTAACCACTGCATTGTAAAAGCCAGGCTGGACAACAAAGATTATTATATTGAGCTGACCGACAATTATCTTCCCTTTACCAGCCTGCCCAATAGCCTGCCCGGTGCGCTGATACTGGAAATACCGGTTAAAAAAAGCACGGCCATATCCGATCTTAAACCCCTTGCCGATGCCAACCGCACAAAGGATATCATCAAAAGGATCATAGACATAAAACCAATCGACAAGGATTTGGCCACCACCGTAACCACTGTTAAATACGGTCACTTTTCGGGCGATATCCGCGAAACATACGCCAGCCTCAGTTACGACAAGCAGGTAACCGAAATGGAAAAATCCGTTGCATCCTCCTATAAAAACAATATTAAAATAGAAAAGCTGTCCTTTACCGATTTAGACCAGCTGAACGATTCGGTGAAATACGTGTACAGCGTTAAAGTTAAAAATGAAATTTCCGAAATCGGTACTATACAAACCTTTAAGATTACCTATCCCGATGTGGTGGCTACCCTGAGCAATTTTTCTGCCGATACGCGTACCTTCCCCATTGAGTACAATACTTACGAGGATGCCGACCGTTACGAAACCGTGGTGAACATTGAAGCGCCGGCCGGTAAAAAATTCATCGAGCTGCCCGCCAACGAAAACCTGCAATTTAAAAACCTGTCGTTCTCCATCAGCTACCGCCTGGCCACGCCCGGCAAACTGGTGGTAACAAGAAAGTTTTCGAGCGACCGCAAAGTAATCCCGGCCGAAGACTATACCGCATTCAAAAGTTTCTTTGAAAAGATTATCACCGCCGAGCAAAAGCTGATAGCGTATAAGTAATACAATTGGCACACAGAGTTAAAAGAGAAAAAGAGGTACCGCAAATACCTCTTTTTTCTCCTTTTTCTCCTTTGAGCTCTTAGCCTTTAATATTCCTGCCGAAGGCACCTGCTTACTGCAACACCGGCACCGTTTGTTCCTCCACGTTCCACCCGCTTATAGCCACCATTGGCAATTCTTTTGTACCAGCAGCGGAATAATCAATTCGTACCTTTTTCTCATTGCCCGGCAAAACGGAAACATAGTTATCCGAATAAAACACCGGCATTATCCGCTGCTTTGTTTGGGCATCCACGACCGACAAGCGGTTAAAGAAAGCAAGCGGCTGGTTGCCTGCATTGGTTAGTGTTACTTCAATAGTGCCCGGCTTCAGCAGTTTTGCCCGCACGCCCAGGCTTGCTTTGCCCATGGTTTGCAAACCGGAATAGCTGCCGTTTTTATCGGTCAGCCAGTAAAGATTATCACTAAGCACTTTTTTGTGCTCATCCAGCAGCTGCAGCGAAAGAAACGCGCCTTCGTCACCGCCAATCGCTTCACCCTTTGGCAGGTTGCCCAGTTTCTTACACATGCCCGCACCGATATAGGTAATGACCTGGTTAACCAGGGTATCCTTACCCGAAACCGTCCATTTCTTTACCAGCAGCATCAGGTTGTTCTGTCCTTTAAAATAATTGTTTACCAGCATCAGCGCACCGTCTGCCGGGTTATACATAATATGCAGTGGTTCGCTGCCCGAATGAAGACCGTACAGGCAGGCATTGGGGTCGAGGTAATAATCATACATCTGCCCGCGCATGGCCGTCCAGGGATTTTGCGTTTTCCAGATAATCACCCCGGTATACCATTGCCACATATGCGCGCTGAAGCCTTCTGCAATGGCGCGGTATTGTTCATAATTGACCAGTTGCGCCTTGCGGGCAAAATCTTTTGCATCGGCAGCCTCACCGTATGGCGCTATATATTGGTTATAGCCAACACCGGTATAAAGATGGTAGTCCCATATAGAATCGGTTATTTCCTTACCCTGGTGACCGGCTATTTCCCGCCCTGCGTATTTTGGAGCTACAAGATCCTGTTGCGGAATAAAACGCTGCAGCGATTCATAATCACCCAGGCCTACCGAACCCACTTCGGAATTGAAGGGGAAAGTCCTTTTTTCCCAGAACGAGGATGGGGGTTGTATACCATAAGGCCCGTCGCCGTTACCGCCCAGGGTATTATACGACATTTCATCCGCATTGGAATAAGGTACAAACCAGCGGGTGCCATCGAGCGCGGGAAGAATGGAATCACGCAGCGGGCTCAATATATCATCGGGTGGGGTTATTTCATTGCCACCGCACCAAATAGCCAGCGAGGGATGGTTGCGCACCATTTTAATCATATCGGCGGCAGATTCCAGGAACAGCGTATGATCATCCGGGTAATTCCTACGGGTCCATTGATCTTCCAGTTTCATGGGGTCCGTCCACCGCCCGTTGCAATCGCCCGACATCCAGAAATCCTGGAATACCAGCAGGCCGTAGCGGTCGCAGGCCTCATAAAATTCCGGCCGCTCCACCAGCGCACCGCCCCATATCCTGATAAGATTAAGGTTCATATCGCGGTGAAACCGTATTTCAGCATCGTAGCGCGCGGCCGAAAACCGCAGCATGGCATCTGATATAATCCAGTTGCCTCCTTTAATGAATATGCGCTGGCCGTTGACCAATACTTCCCGGCTGGCCGTGGTTTCATTCCAGCGGGATTGAATTTCCCGCACACCAAAACGAACCGATTCACTATCGGATATCATTTGACTGGCGGAGCGAAACCGGATCTGCAGGGTATAAAGATCCTGCGCCCCATAGCCCGAAGGCCACCAGAGTTTAGGGTTTTGCAGCGTAAACGCAGGCAGCTGAACAGTAATAGTGCTATGCGCCGGGATTGTTACCTTGACGGCATTTTTCTTTCCTTCCAGCAGGTATTCCAGCCATCCTGCTGCAGGGCGGGCAGCCGTATTTTCAAGATCGGCCGATACATGGAGGATAGCCGGCGCCTGTTTATCGCCCGGCATCCGCACACCCGGCACTGTTGTAACCACATGCGGGTCTTTTAGGTTTATAGTACCGGTTCTTTCAATATATACCTTGTCCCAGATACCGGTATTGCGATCCCGGATGGGTTGTATCCAGTCCCAGCCGGCGGTGTATTGCGTAGCTATCCCGCGGGCGATGGTGCCGTCTCCTCCCTGCCCTCCATTGGGATTACCCGGATGTTCGGCCGGGAGCACCAGTACTGCCAGCCGGTTATTGCCATTGCCGGCCAGCAGCCCGGTAATGTTAAACGATTTGCGCAGGAACATTCCTTTATACGGCTGCGCATTCACTTTATGCCCGTTCAGGTATATTTCGCAGCTGTAGTTGATGCCCCTGAAACTGAGCCATACCTGCCTGCCCGGCACGGGGAGCTCTTTAAACTCGTTCACAAACCAATAGGTATAGTATGCGTTACCGGTGTTGTAAATATCCGGTATGCGCTCGTTGTTCATGCCGTAATAAGGGTCGGGCACCTTACCGTTGTTCAGCAAGGTAGTCAGCACCGTGCCCGGCACGGTAGCCGGCTGCCAGCCGGCAACGGAATAAGACAAAACGGAAATCGCCGTTCCGTTGTCACTCACATTGGCCAGCGGCGCACATTTCCAGTTGCTGTTCAGCTCATAGCGGTCCTGTGCGGCGCAATAAGAAGCTAACAGCAACACACAACACAAAGCAGAAAGGGTATAACGTGAAACTAACATTACAGCAATGATTTATTATTATTGATTTTAATTATTCTTTGCTCCAGGGCACGCCTAAAACCTTTCACCGGGCGGCCTGTCGGCCGCAGCCGTTCCCCAAACCGCGGAAGGCGTTTTGCCCATTTTAACCTGCATGGTCCCTCCTTCCATAATAGTACGGTGCAGGATATACGTTTTGGTCCAGGGCGCCCCGTTAAGGGTAATGGATTGAATGTATTTATTTTCTGCGTTGTTGTTCAGCACTTGTATGCTGAATGTTTTTCCACCCGGCAATTGCAGTTTTGCACTGCTGATGATGGGACTGCCAAATACATAATACCCGCCTGCAGGGTTAACGGGATAAAAGCCCAATGCCGACAACACATACCAGGCCGACATCTGGCCCACGTCTTCATTGCCGCAAAGCCCGGCAGGTGTAGGGGTATAAAGACTGTCCATGATAAACCGCACCTTATCGGCCGTTTTCCAGGGCTGCCCCACCCAGGCATAGAGATAGGTAATATGATGACTGGGTTCATTGCCATGGGCGTATTGTCCTATAAGACCAGTAATATCGCCTGAGGCTTCTTTACCCAGGTCGCCGTTTACGATAAACAAGGAATCGAGCTTTTTGGTAAAGCGCTGTTCGCCTCCCTGCAACTGCACCAGGCCGTACACATCCTGCGGCGCCAGCCAGGTATATTGCCAGGCATTGCCTTCGGTAAAATCATCTTTCATGTGGCGGGATTTAAATGGGTCAAACGGCACCCGCCATTCCGTAGCCGATACTTTGCCCCGCATAAAACCCGCAGCAGGATCAAAATAGTTTTTATAATAAGCGCCTCTTTTTGCAAACAAGGCATAATCATCCGCTTTGTTCATGGCCTTTGCTACCTGTGCCAGGCACCAGTCGTCGATGGCGTATTCCAGGCCCATGGCAACCGATTCCACCATGGTATCGGCCGGTATAAATCCTTTTTCCTGTACAAACTTCAGCCCGCGTTCATCGCGCAGCGCGGTATTTTTCATGGCTTCGTACGCCAGCTGCACGTCAAAACCGCGGTAGCCCTTTAAATAAGCATCGGCAATAACCGGTATGGCGCTGTTGCCGGGCATGGTATTGGTTTCATTTCCCATTAAATGCCAAATGGGCAGCTTGCCCTGCTGCTGGTAAATGGCCAGCATGGTATTGATCATATCATTTACCCTCGCAGGCTGCAGCAGTGTAAACAGCGGGTGCGCGGCCCGGTAAGTATCCCAAAGTGAAAACGTGGTAAGATTGGTAAATGAAGCGCCGGCATATACTTTCTTATCCGTGCCGCGGTAATCGCCGTTATGATCATTAAAGACGCTCGGGGCTATCATAGTATGATAAAGCGCCGTATAAAAACTGCGCCGCTGCGCCGGGTTGATGGTGGTTACCCGCAGCTTTTGCAGTTCATTGTTCCAGGCCAGGTCGGCCCTTTTCCGTACTGCTTCAAAATTCCAGCCGGGTATTTCCGCCTTTATATTGGCCGCGGCATTTTCAATGCTTACTGGTGATATGCCTACTTTCAGATACAGCTTTTCACCGGCAGCCGTGGTAAAAAAAATAACGGCTCTTGCCCGTTGCGCTTTAAGCAGGGTGCCGGTTTTTACCTGGGTACTGTCGTACACCCGGATAAGTCGAAACCGTTTGGAAAAAACGGCGGTAAAGAAAATACGCTGGTCGGGTGCCCATCCCCTGGAAAACCGGTAGCCGGCCAGGGTAGAATCATTGACCTGTTCTATAAAGGTTTCAACCGGGCTGTCCCAGCCAATACCGGACTGGAGATCTACCAGCACACGCGCGTCGGCCGAAGCGGGAAAGGTATATTCATGAAAGCCTACCCGCTCCGAAGCCGTGAGCCGGGCTTTGATGCCATATCGTTTCAACTGCACTTCATAATACCCAGGCGCCGCTTTTTCCTGCCGGTGTGAAAACAGGGAGGCATAACCGCCGCCGCCTATGGCCGGCATAACCTGTATATCGCCCAGGTCGCCAATGCCGGTACCGCTGAGATGGGTATGTGAAAAACCGGTAATGATCGAATCGGAATAGTGATAGCCCGAACACCAGTCCCAGCCCTGGTTGGCCTGCGTAGGCCCCAGCTGCACCGCGCCAAAGGGCATATTGGCGCCTAAAAAAACATGGCCGTGAAAACCGGTGCCGATAAAAGGATCTACCCATTGCGTGAGGCTTCCCGTTTCTTTTTCCTGCCCCCGGGTGAGGGCTGCTATGGCAAGGCAACAAAAAAGAGTGATTACAGATTTACTGTCCGGAAGGATCTTTCTCATGCGTTGTACTTTTTATTACATCAGCTGCCTAAAATAAAACAGCATTTTATGCGCAAAATGCTGCGCAAATATATTGAGGAACCGTGATCCCGGAAATTTTATCGATGCGGAGAGCAGCCCAAAAAACAAAACGGGTGAACAAAATACGTCCCCGGTTTGTAATTCAGCCTTTATCGCCTTGCTTAAAACAACTTATATGACACAACAGGAATTATTTGTAAAAATGGCTTTGCATGCCTGGGATATCAATACCCAAAGAACCGTTAAGGCCTTCGACGGCTTTACCGACGAAGCGCTCTTTACAGAAATAGCTCCGGGTAAAAACAGGGTCATTTACCTGCTCGGGCACATAACGGCTGTACATGATATGATGCTTCCCCTGCTGGGCCTCGGCGATCGGCTTTACCCGCAGCTTGATGAAGCTTTTATTACCAACCCCGACAAAGCCGTAAAAGAAATTCCGTCACCGGCACAGCTCAGGAAATACTGGGCCAATATCAACGAAGTGCTCAGCAGCAAATTCAACAGCCTTACCGCCACGGAGTGGTTTCAGAAACATACTTCCATATCCGGGGAGGATTTTGTAAAGGAACCGCACCGCAATAAGCTCAGCGTATTGCTGAACCGTACCAACCATCTTTCCTATCACCTGGGGCAGCTGGTGCTGGCAAAAAAAGAGTAAGCCCAATAAAATTCATACAGGAGTGAAAAGCCGTGCTTATTCTTCCAGCCGTTTCTTTCTCACCTCTTTTAAGGTACGCTGGTTGTAACGGCTAAAAGTCCCTGTTTTGGCTATGCCTACCCGCTGCGAAGGGTAAATGCCGGTATGGCCACTGAAATAATACGCGGTAAAACAGGCCACCGCGTAGTAAATAACATGCTCCCCGCCAAAAAGCTCTACCCCCATAAGCGTACAGGCGATGGGGGTATTGGTGGCGCCTGCAAAAACGGCAATAAATCCAAGCCCTGCCATTAAATCAACCGGCGCGCCTGAAAGCAATGCCAGCGTATTGCCCAATGTGGCGCCGATAAAAAACAAGGGCGTTACTTCTCCCCCTTTAAAGCCCATGCCCAGTGTAATGGCGGTAAGCAGCAGCTTCCACCACCAGCTGAAATAACCGGCTCCGCCGGCCCTGAAGGCCGATACAATGGTTACCGCACGTGCATCGGGACTGCTCACGCCCAGCCCCAGGTAATCGCGGGTACCCAGCAAATACGTAAACCCTATAATAATAAGCCCTCCCGCTACCGGTATCGCCCATTTTATGGGTATAAAGCGGTTGCTGTAGTTTTTAATGATATGCGATAATTCTGAAAAAAGATATCCCGCCAGTCCAAAACATATACCGGCAGCAATAACCTTAAGCAGGAGAACAAAATCAAAATGAATAAAAGGTATATTGCCTGCCACTGCAGCCTTAAAACCGATATGGTATTGGGTATGATGAATGCCCCATGCCGAACAGGTTATGTCGGCCAGCACGCCGGCCATCAGGCAGGGCAATAAAGCAGAATGGTTGATGCTCCCTATAAACAATACTTCCAGGGCAAACACGGCACCGGTAACCGGCGTTCCAAATACAGCGCCGAAGCCGGCCGCAATACCCGTCATTAGTATAATGCGCATATCATCCTTGTCCAGCTTAAACCATTTGCCCAACAGGCCCGCCATGCTTCCCCCCATTTGTACGGCCGTACCTTCCCGGCCGGCTGAACCGCCAAATAAATGCGTGATAACGGTGGTGACCAATACCAGCGGGGCCATCCGTAAGGGCACGCCGCCGCCCGGCTCATGAATTTCATCCATGATGAGGTTATTGCCCGCTTCTGCATTCCTGCCCAGGTATTTATATAGCAAATAGATCAGGAGCCCCGCCAGCGGAAGTAAGAACAGGAGCCAGCCGTTTTCATAGCGCAGGCTGGTCACTTTATCCAGCAGCCAGAGAAAAAGGGCCACCAGCGAACCTACCGATACGGCAACCGGTATAGCAAAAGCCGTCCATTTAAGCAGGTGGGAAACAATAAAGAGATGTTCGAAAGAAGTGAATGCTTTTTTCATACCTACAAATTGGTTGTACAGGCCTTTTTGAAAAGTCCCGGTTTGTAGGCGTCATCAGTACCCGGTAGCTACCGGGACGGTTTAAATAGGTGGAACACCATCACCCGTGTACGAAAGCAAATGTAAAGAACAATTTTTATTTAACCATACCAGTAAGGTATAGGCAAATAAGCATCATTTTCCGTTAATCCTCCGTGTATCTTCCGTGTTTATACGGAAGATACACGGAGGATTAACGGAAGTTACTTAATAGATAGTAGAAAGTTTATTACTGGTTTAGTCGCTTCACAATCAGGTTATCGTAATAGATATAGCCCATGGTGGAGGATTCCCAATCCGCGGTGCCGCCGCCGCGGAAGGTATGGAAACACATATTCTGCACCAGGCGCTCACTGTCGTTGGTGGTCCAGCGGATAGCGGTATTAAGCAAGGTGGTGCCGTTGATGGTTATCAGCGCACGGCCGTTTGTATCGCTGCCCGTATTGCTTCTGATGTACATGTGCACATGGTACCATTTCCCTTTGCTGAGACTGCCGGTGGCGGGATAGGTAGCTCCAAAATCATCGCCGTACTGGCCAGGCTGGTCCTTATAATACAGGTAAGGTTGAAAGTAAACACGGCCCTGCGTGGTCTGGTACCATATCAGGCGCATGCTGCCGCCACTGCCATCCCAGCCGGGCACCCCACCGGTATTGCCATCGCCTACCAGGAAGCCAAAGCCCAGCTTGCCACCCCGGCTCCAGTCGAACAGGCTATGAAACCGTACATCGTAATCCACTTCGTACTCGCTGCCGTCTGCAATATCAATATTGGCAAGGATACCGCAACTGTCCGACAGTGCTTTAGGCAGCAGGGTAACCCGCAGGGTACCGGCAGATATCCAGGCCCGTTTGTCTACCCATCCGCTGGCATTGCCAAAATCGGTGGTGGCGGCAGTGGTGGAATAAACGCCGGCAGCATAATTATTCCAGTTTACCGTCCAGCTGCTGTAAACGTTGGTAGCCAGCACGGTGGCGGCGCTGGCCGTTGCCGAAGCGGGTATAGCAGATGGGCTGGTGGCATCGGCCACAGCTTCTTTTTTGCAGGAAATAAATGGAATGCTCAGTACAAACAGGAGTGTGGGGTACTGTAAACAGTTCGGGCGAAAGCTGATTTTCATAGTTCGGGGGTATCGGGATTAAAAAGCCTTATTTCGACCTCTAAAATGCGATAAAAAAGCGATAAAAACGACAGTTTTACCCGATTTTTTTCTACCCCATCTTCACTTCTTTCAGGCTTATCATCCTGCTTTCTTCCGCATCCCATATTTTCAGCCGCAGGCAGGCATAAATCTCGCTTATTCTGAGCGAAGTGGTTTTACAGTTTTGCAGCTCGGGAAAATGCTTCATCACTTCCGGCAGGCGGTAAAACGGGATTTTTGCATTGAGGTGGTGGATATGGTGGTACCCGATATTGGCGGTAAACCAGGCCATTACAGGGTTCATGACCATATAGCTGGACGATTCAAGCGCCGCCTTATCGTACGCCCATTCTTTATTGCTGCTGAATTTTACACCGGGAAAATTGTGCTGGGCATAGAATAAATAGGCCCCCAGTCCAAACGCAATGAGGAAAGGGAAAAAGAACAATAAAAACCATACTTGCCAGCCCAGGAAAATGAAAAAACATATTGAAGCGGCAATATGCAGCACCAGGGCCAGCAAAGCATCAAAGTGCCGCCTGGGGCAGCTCAGGAAAGACTTCAGGCACATGCCGATAATAAACATGGTAAAATAGCCCAGCCCAATGGTGAGCGGGTGCCGGATGGCCAGGTAACCCAGTTTTTCCTTGCCGGTCATATTGAGAAATTTTTGCCGGGTGGCAATGGGGTAAGAGCCAATGCTGGCGCTGAATAATTTGGAATTGTGCTGGTGGTGGTGGTCGTGCGAACGCTTCCAGATACTGGGAGGCGCCAGCATATACATACCAAATACGGTCATAATGGCATCGGCCAGCTTAGACCGGGTGAGGATGGTATGGTGCTGGTGGTCATGATAAATAACAAACATACGTACCAGCAGCAAACCGGCCAGGATGCTGCTCACAATTTTCAGCGCCATATAAGGAATAAAAACAGTGCCGGCCAGGCATACTATTAAAAAGGAAAGCGTTGATATTGCGTACAACCAGCTTTTGCTTCTTATTTCTTTGGCAAAGGGCTTTGTAGCCAATATCAGGTTTTTACCACACAACATAATGAATATCGGTATTTTTTGTATGCAGGTTAAAATCAACTCTTTATGCCCGCTTATGCTTCCAGCGCCGGTGTGTCCACAACCAGGTTTCCGGTTGTTCTATTATATCCTGTTCCAGTCTTTTGGTATGTGCCTCGGTTATTTCTCCTTCATTGACCTGGTATGGCGGCACTTTGAGGGTGTCGGCCGTTAACGTATAGTACCCTCTTTTTATTTTTTTCACGCACACATAAACAATGGGATACTTCATCTTCTGCGCTATTTTTTCCGTTCCCATAAACACAGGGGTATCCTGGTTCATAAAACTCATCCACCAGGCTTTGTCCGGCAGCGGCGCCTGGTCGGCAATAAAGGCGGTAGCGTTCAGCTCATCCCGTTTCTGCACCATGTCACGAAACGTATCTTTCATGGCTATCAGCTTAGTGCCAAATCGCGTGCGCATTTTTACTACCAGCCTGTTAAAGTACGGATGGCTGAGCGGGTGATAGATAACATACAATTGCTGTTTGCAGCAAAGGCTAAACGTATTGCCCGCCCACTCCCAGTTGCCTTTGTGGCCCATTACTATAACCAGGCTTTTATTTTGCGCGGCAAAATCGTTAAAAAGCGTTGCCGCCGCGGGGTCCAGGCTGCAATGTTTGAGCATGGCGCGTGGACTGATAGTAAGCGTTTTAAATGTTTCAAGGAAAAGGTCGCAGAAATATTTGTAAAAACTTTTGCAAATAACGTTTATTTCCTGCTCTGTTTTTTCGGGGAAGGAATTGCGCAGGTTGGCCAGCACTACTTTCCTGCGGTAGCCTGCTACATGGTAAATTACGAAAAAAAACCCGTCCGAAATAATGTACAGCACCCTGAACGGCAACAGGGACAGCAGGTAAATAAACGGCAAGGCTATGTAATAGCTTATCAGAGCGAACAATTTAATGGGGTATTAAGTTTCGCGCTAAAGATAACAATTGGCGGGCTATGTTCACAGTCCTGCAGGAATTAATATTAAGATAACCTTGCTAATGGCTGGTTAAATTGGGCGGGTAGTTACAGAAAATCGGCCGGCCAGCGCCTTACCGTCTTTACCGCTACGTATTAATTCGATGATCTTTTGATCATTCATGATGGTGGCTTTTAATCAATAAATGGCGAAAATGGTAAAAGGTCACCCCCGCGGGGACATATTTTTCTTTAACCCGCTTAAAAGCAATGCAATCTCCCCGGCTTCATTGCCAGGCAAAAGATACCGTATAAAAAAATGGCGTATCTTACATACCTGCTACAGCCAATAATGGATCGTTTATAACCAAAACCAAACTGCTAATTGTTTATCGCCAGCCATGATATGGAATGGCGCCGTTTTAAAGACGGCGATGTTAAGGCCCTGGAATCTATTTACCGGGAGCATGTGCATTCATTAATCAACTACGGCCTTAAAATAACACCCAACCTGGACCTAATCAAAGACAGCATACAGGACCTTTTTGTAGAGCTCTGGAAAAACCGGCAAAACCTGGCCGACACCCACCAGCCCAAATTTTACCTGTTCAGGGCCCTGCGCAATAAGCTGTCACGCTCACTTTCGCAGCAATCGTTTGTCAGCGAAGGAGAAATGCAGCTTTCTGCCGATCACCTGCTGACCGGCTATATAGAGCTTGAAATGGCCGCCCGCGAGCAGGAACTGCAAACCCGCCATACCATCCGCCAGCTGCTGGAAAAGCTGCCCAAACGCCAGCAGGAAGCCATCTACCTGCGCTTTTACCACAATTTCCCCTACGAAATCATCGCCTCCACGATGAACATGAATTACCAGTCGGTGCTCAACCTCATGCAGCGTGCCCTGAAAACCCTTCGGGCAGCCTGGTCCAGCACCGAACGTTAACTTTTTATTAAAAAAGATCAAAAAAACTGAGTATATAAACGGGAAACCCGCCATTACTATATAATGGCATAGCCAAATTATTATGAATCAGAAAGAGGAAAGAATACATGAACTGTTGCTGGACAACCGGTTTGTAGACTGGCTGGTAAACCCGCAAAGCCCTTACGCAGAGTATTGGCTGCAATGGATAGACGCCAGCGCCGAACATGCCACACTGGCCGATGAAGCAAAAACGTTTTTGCTGGAACTGGGCATGGCGGAAACCACCCGGGAAATAGATATCAGCGAAGCAGAAACCGGGCTGTTATGGACCGGCATCCGCAACAGCATCGACCAGGAAACGATGCCCGTTTTACACCCTCGCCGCCCGTTGGGTCGCCCCTGGTATTGGATGGCTGCCGCGGCGCTGGCAGGGCTGGTATTGCTGTCGGCCGCGCTGTATGTAAGCCGGCCGGTACATTCACCTCTTACGCTGGCTGCAGCGTCCAGGGAAGCGCTGCCATCACCCGAGCTGGTGCGCTACAATGGCAGTGAAAAAAATGAGCTGTTTTTTTTACCGGACGGGTCAAAGATTACCCTGGCCAAAGACGCCCGCATTTCCTACAACCGCCTCATGAACGGCAGCAAACGGGAAGTAACGCTTACCGGCGAAGCTTTTTTTGATGTGGCTAAAAACCCGCAGCACCCGTTTTATATCTATACCCGGAATATGGTCATAAAAGTACTTGGCACCAGCTTTAGGGTTACCGCATCGCCCCAACAGGAATCGGTGGCCGTAAGAACGGGCAAGGTATCTGTGTACCTGAAAGGGCAGGACCTGGAGCAGTCTGCCGCCCGCATTTTACTGCCCAGCCAGGTTTGTACCTATTCTGCTCCCAAAAATGAGCTGGTAGCCGGCGCCTATACCGGAAAATCAAAAATAGAGCTGGAAACCGACGGCAAAAACGAATACAATTTTGAAGATGCGCCGCTGGAAACCGTGTTTAAAACACTGGAAAGAATGTATGCCATGCCCGTGCATTACGACAAGCGCACATTCGACAATTGTTTTATTACCATTTCGCTGGGCAATGAAAGCCTCGAAGAAAAGATGGAAGTAATTACCAAAACGGTAGGCGCTTCGTTCAGCATCAGCGATTATGGCATTAATGTAGAAGGCAAAGGCTGTAAATAACTTAAAAACCAACCACCACTTAAAACCAACAACAACATGCCCAGGGAAAAACCAATACCATAAGACACAAAAAAACGATTGGCTGCTCTCGAACAGCTGCCAACCGTTTGTAGGCCTTTTCACTTCAGCTTGAAACAAAGGTGAAAAGGAGTTTTTACATTAATCTCTTAACTGCAAAACTTCTTAAAGTTATGAAGAAAATCCGATTGTGTATTCGGGTCTCCTCGTTTGCTATGAAAGTCGCCCTGATTAATTCAATTCTGACGCTGACTGTAACAGCGGCCCTGTTTGCAAAAGATGTAAGCGGCCAGGGAGTATTAGATCAAAAGCTTTCCCTTGTTGTTAAAAACGAGCCGTTTAAGCTCGTTCTCCACAAGCTCAGCGACGAAGCCGGTATACGGTTTTCCTATACCCGCAACACCGTTCCCGAAAAAGAAAAAGTATCGCTCCAGGCCAATGATGAATCGCTGGCCAGCATTCTCCGTTCCCTGTTCCAGCCCTACAATATCAGCTTTGAAGCCATTGGCAGCCAGGTGATACTGAAAAAAAGCGGTATGCACAGCCTGGTCATCAGCCAGGGCAGCTCGGGGCTTACCATTACCGAAGCGGCCGACAAACCCATTAAAGGCTCCGTTAAAGATCCTGCCGGCGACCCGGTAGCCGGCGCCGCCGTACAGCTAAAAGGCAGCCACCGCGGCACCGTGAGCGATGCCGCCGGAAATTTTACGCTCGATGCCGGCGAAGGAGATATACTGGTTATTACCGCCGTGGGCTACAAGGCCGTAGAAATGGCCGTGGGAAAGCAAAGCGATTATACCGTGCGCCTCACCCAGGCCGATCATTCGCTGGATGAAGTAGTGGTTACGGCGCTGGGCATTAAACGGCAAACAAGGGCTATCGGCTATTCTGCGCAAAAAGTAACGGCAAATGATATTACCCTGGCAGCAGCCCCCGACCTGGCCACCGGCCTGATGGGAAAAGCAGCCGGCCTCAATATTACCGAAACCAACGGCATACAGGGCGGGTCTACCAAAATTGTTATCCGCGGCAACAACAGCCTCCTGGGCAATAACCAGGCCTTGCTGGTAATAGATGG